>Ga0209262_10000594_pt1 | contig 15955 bp, 15 predicted proteins | sample Lowcelwee11metaG_FD_187171 | JGI IMG/M metagenome (GOLD analysis project Ga0209262, IMG submission 187171) | Freshwater pond sediment microbial communities from the University of Edinburgh, under environmental carbon perturbations - Low... | ecosystem: Environmental > Aquatic > Freshwater >...
CTTGCCAAGCCCCATGGTCAGCATGGACTTGGCCTCGTTGTACACCTGCGAGCCCAGGATTTCCGAGAGCCGGATCGATTGACGCCTGGCGTTGGGCAACTCCAGCGCCATGTAGTTCTTTCCGGGAATGGTTTCCACCACGCGGATCGACACCAGGCTCAGGGACCGCGCCAGGTCCTTCGCCAGATTCAGCACCTGGGAGCCCTTCACGCCGGTGGCGGGCTCGATCTCGTAGCGTGTGATCACCGGACCCGGCGAGGCCAGCACGACGCGCACCTCCACGCCAAAATCGCGGAGCTTCTTCTCGATCAGGCGGCTGGTCATCTCCAGCGTTTCGTTGGCCACGGTTTCCTGCTTGAGCAACGCGCCGTCGAGCAGATCCACCTGGGGCAGCTTGCTGTCCGGAAGTTCGATAAACAGCGGTTTCTGGCGCTCCTTCGCGACGCGCTCACTCTTCGGGAGGTCGACCATCAGGGGCTCGATCATGACCGGCTCCGGGTGATGTTCGACGCTCTCCCGGCGTTCGACGACCAGCACCTCTTCGCGTTCGCGGGCGGCCTGCTTGCCGAGCTCCAGATCTTCGGCGATCTCGCGCTTCTCGCGCCGCGAGCTCACCAGCGCGTCCAGTCGCGCGCCAATGCGTTCGGCCAGATGACCCCATGAAAAGCGGAACACCATGGCAGCGCCGATGACACCCAATGCGATGCAAACCAGGCCGGAGCCCGTGAACCCCAGCCATTTCACGCTGGCTTGCCCGGTCAGGTAACCCAGCACACCGCCGCCATGACCCGGCAGAAGGGGCTCCAGTCGATACAGGCGGGACCATTCCAGCGCCGTGCTGGCCAGCAGCAGCAATGACAGCCCAAGCCAGAAAGACAATCTTCCGGCCGCGAAACGGGCCATGGCGCCGCGTTTGACTTGGGCGTCCGGTGCAGCCTCGGGCCCCCGCATCCAGTCCGCCAGCGCACTCAGCCAGGCGCGGACTCCGGCAGCCAGGCACCACCAGACCGAAAAGCCCAGCAAATAAAAGCCCATGTCCGACAACCAGGCCCCCAGACGTCCACCCCAGTTCCGGGGGCTTTCATTGACGCCGGAGGTGGACCAGGCGGGGTCCTGAATGCTATGGCTCAAAAAGGCAAGCAGGCAGAAAACCAGGGCGATCATGCCAAGAAAAAGCCCGATTTCCTGCGCAAACCGGGCTGCGCCTGAAGGTACCGGCGCCGCAGCGCGCGAATTGGAGGTATTGAGCGTGTGAAGAGAGTAAGTCATAGGCGTCTGGAGGCCCAAGCTTACTTCAGGCGAAAGATGCCGGCTCAGTTCGCCGGGCCCAGGTGTTCCTTGATCAACATCGCGCCATTTTCGAGCGTCTCGACGAAACCACGCTCTTCCAGATCTTTCATGACGCGGCTGACCATCTCACGGGAAGCACCTACCATTTTCGCAATGTCGGAACGAGAGATCTTTTCGCGAATGATCATGTGCCCCGCATTGTCCGGGACTGCGAACTCCAGCAAGGCGCGCGCGACGCGACCGTAGACATCCATCAATGCCAGCGATTCGATCTGCTGGTCGGCATGGCGCAAGCGCTGTACCAGGCCTTTCATCACGGCATAGGCCATGGAGTTGTTCTCGGGCAGGCAGCGGGCAAAGTCGTTGCGTGCAAGTTCCAGGACATCGGTCTGGACTTCGGCCTGGACCGACGCGGAGTGGGGCTCATTGTCAATCAGGCTCATTTCGCCGATGTAGTCACCCGGCTGCAGGGTTGCAAGAATTACTTCACGCCCCCGGTTGTCCATGCTGATCACCCGTGCGCGTCCCGTCAACATGATGAACAGGGAATTGCTCTTCCTTCCCTGCTCTACGATTTTCTCACCGCGCTTGTAGCGGCGCTTGACGATGGCGCCCGAAACGGCGGCGGCCTGGGCGTCGGTAAGCCTGGAAAACAAAGGCACCCTGCGGATCAAGTCCAGATTGGACAACATGGCCATATCAATACCCTCCAATCCCCACGCGGCATGTGGTGTTCGTACAATGGCAAAGAAACTTCTGCGACTTTCCGCAATAACCAAGTTCCTTCTTGCAAACTGCACCTGCTGAGTCTCCCAGATTGCTGCGCTGAAGTGTGCAACGATTGGTGAAATTTCTGGCCGCAGTGTAGCGCCCAAACGGAATTCAACACCATGCCCAACAGCCAACACGCCAAAGTCCTGATCCTCGGTTCCGGCCCGGCCGGTTACACCGCCGCCGTTTATGCCGCGCGTGCAAACCTCAATCCTGTCTTGATCACCGGCATCGCACAGGGCGGCCAACTGATGACCACGACCGAAGTGGACAACTGGCCTGCCGACGTTCACGGCGTGCAGGGGCCGGATCTGATGCAGCGCTTCCTGGAGCACGCCGAGCGTTTCAAGACCCAGATCATTTTTGATCACATCAACTCGGTGGACTTCGGCCAGCGGCCGTTCACCCTCACGGGTGACAGCGGCACCTACACCTGCGACTCACTCATCATCGCCACGGGCGCATCCGCCAAGTACCTGGGCCTGCCCTCGGAGACGGCGTTCATGGGCCGCGGCGTTTCGGGCTGCGCCACCTGTGACGGCTTCTTCTACCGAGATCAGGTCTGCTGCGTGATTGGCGGCGGGAACACCGCGGTGGAAGAGGCGCTGTATCTGTCGAATATCGCCAGCAAGGTCTACCTCGTGCACCGCCGTGACAAGTTCAAGGCCGAGCCGATCCTGGTGGACAAGATGATGGAGAAAGTCGCCGCTGGCAAAATCGTACTCAAGACTTTCCGTACGCTGGACGAGGTGCTGGGCGACGCCAGCGGTGTGACCGGCATCCGGCTGAAGAACACTGCAGATGGCAGCACCGAGGACCTGGAACTCAAGGGCTGCTTCATCGCCATCGGACACGCGCCCAACACCGACATTTTCCAGGGCAAACTGGCCATGGAGAACGGCTACATCGTCACCCAGAGTGGCCTGAAGGGCTTCGCCACCATGACCAGCGTGCCGGGGGTGTTCGCGGCCGGCGACGTGCAGGACCATGTCTACCGCCAGGCCATCACCAGCGCTGGAACGGGGTGCATGGCCGCGCTGGATGCGCAGCGCTTCCTGGAACAGGGCGCAGGCCAATAACGATGCCGTGCAAAATTTCGTTATAATTCAAGGCTTTGCCAAAACCCCTCGGCCGTTGATTTGGGCGCATGGACTGGCAAACGGGTTACCGCCACCCTTTTCTGGCGAGGTGAGGCTGAAGACCGCCAGCCCTGATTCGATCAGGACGGCGCGGGCCCAGGCTGTTTGATCGGAGTGTCCCTATGGCACGCGTCTGCGAAGTAACGGGCAAAGGCCCGATGGTGGGAAACAACGTTTCCCATGCCAACAACAAAACCAAGCGCCGGTTCCTGCCGAACCTGCAATACCGTCGTTTCTGGGTCGAGAACGAGAACCGCTGGGTGCGCCTGCGTGTTTCATGCGCTGCCTTGCGCCTGATCGACAAGAACGGCATTGAGGCCGTGCTCGCAGACCTGCGCGCACGCGGCCAGGCTTAAGCAAAGGAAAAATCATGGCAACCAAAGGCGGACGCGAAAAAATCAAGCTGCAGTCCACGGCTGGCACGGGTCATTTCTACACGACCAGCAAGAACAAGAAGACCACGCCCGAGAAGATGTCGATCATGAAGTTCGACCCGAAGGCTCGCAAGCATGTGGAATACAAGGAAATCAAACTGAAGTAATTCAGGCCTGGCTTCCGAAAAAACCCGCTGTTTCCAGCGGGTTTTTTATTGCCTGAAAGAGCCGCCCGCAGAACCGGCCCGGTGTTCTCTCGGTCAGTTCGCCTGAAGGCGCGCAGCGCGCAGCTGCATCGAGAACTCGCGCAGCGCGGCGATGCCACTGTCCTCAGCCCGCCGGCACCATGCCTGCAGGTCTGCGGCCAGCTGCTCGCGGGTGTGGGAGGTGTTCAACCAGATCTGGCGCAGTTCCTCGCGCATCACCACCATCTTGTCGAGCACTGCGTTTGCGGCACGTGCCTGGGTCAGCTGCGGCATCGCCGTCGCTGGCACCTTGTCGGAATCACGGTGCAGCCAGCGCCCCGCTGCCGTGACCACGCCGGCATCCAGCTTGCGCGCCTTGAGCGCCTCCAGCTCCTGGCGAAAAACGTCGCGCATGCGGCGCGCGTACCCGGCCATGACTTCGTAGCGATTGGCGATCACGGCCTCCAGCGTCTTCTCGTCAGCCACCGGGCGAATATCGCCGAACGCCAGCCTTGGCGGCGTCTTCTTGACCGATGCCAGCCCCATCTTCTGCATCAGGCTGATGTACATCCAGCCAATGTCGAACTCGTAAGGTTTGACCGACAGCTTGGCCGATGTGGGGTAGGTGTGGTGGTTGTTGTGCAGCTCCTCGCCACCGATAAGGATGCCCCAGGGCGAAACGTTGGTGCTGGCGTCCGGCGCCTCGAAGTTTCGATAGCCCCAATAGTGGGCCGCCCCATTGATGATGCCGGCAGCCGTGATCGGAATCCAGGCCATCTGGACAGCCCAGACAGCCAGACCCGCGGCGCCAAAAAGGACCAGATCGATCACCATCATCAGGGCAATCCCCATCCACGAGAAGCGGGAGTAAACGTTGCGCTCGAGCCAGTCATCCGGGGTGCCGTGACCATAGCGGGCCAGGGTCTCCAGGTTCTGTGATTCGATCCGGTACAAATCCGCGCCATCAAAAAGCACTTTGCGGATGCCGTACACGTGAGGACTGTGCGGGTCCTCGGCCTGCTCGCACTTGGCGTGATGCTTGCGGTGAATGGCGGCCCACTCCTTGGTGACCTGTCCGGTGGTCAGCCAGAGCCAGAAGCGGAAGAAGTGGGCGGCTATCGGATGCAGGGTGAGTGCGCGGTGGGCCTGATGACGGTGCAGAAACACCGTCACGCTCACGATGGTGATGTGCGTCATCGCCAGCGCTGCGAGCACCATTTGCCACCAGGAAAAGTCCAGGACACCATGGGCCAGCCAGTCTATCGCCGCATTCAGCACGGCCCAGTCGGGTAACAAAATCATCAAAGGGTCTCTTTATAGGAATAAGAAAAGGCGCCTGCTTCGGCGAAAACTTTCCATTTTATCCGTTCCAGGAAAATTCCGACGCCCACGGCCTGCGGACGCGTCGCCCACAGGCTAGGCATTCTTCTGCCAGACCGCGGCAAAAAAACCATCGGTTCCGTGCCGGTGTGGCCACAAGCGAAGAAACTCGCCACCGCTGAGCGGCCCGGCGCAAAGCGTCTCTGCATCTTGCACCTTCAAATGGGTCAGGATATCGCGGACTTCAAGGGGTGTGAAATCATTGTTCGCCACGGAAAAGGCCTGCGCAATCGCTTCGTTCTCCTGCGGCAGCACACTGCAGGTCGCATACACCAGCCTGCCACCGGGCTTGAGCAGGCGCGAGGCACTCTGCAAAATCGCGGACTGCTTGGCTGTCATCTCTTCAATCGCCTTGGCCGACTGGCGCCATTTGAGGTCGGGGTTGCGTCGCAGCGTCCCCAGACCCGAGCAAGGTGCATCCACCAGAACGCGATCGATCTTGCCAGCCAGCCGCTTGACGCGGTCATCGCGCTCATGCGCAATGGCCGCCGGGTGCACATTGGACAACTTGCTGCGCGCCAGCCGGGGCTTGAGCGCGTCCAGCCGGTGCGCCGAGGTATCGAAGGCATACAGCCGCCCGGTGCTGCGCATGGCGGCACCGATCGCCAGCGTCTTGCCGCCAGCGCCGGCGCAGAAGTCCACCACCATTTCGCCGCGGCCTGCATCCAGCAGCAGGGCCAGAAGTTGCGAGCCTTCATCCTGCACTTCGATCGCGCCACGGGCGAACGCGTCGAGTTTGGTCAGCCCCGGCTTGCCGTCAATGCGCAGGCCCCAGGGCGAATACGGCGTGAGCGTCGACTTGATCCCGGCAATGGCCAGTTCCTTGCGCACCTCGGCGCGCTTGTCCGTGAACGTGTTGACGCGCAGGTCCAGTGCCGCACCCTGGTTCAGGCTGTCCACCAGCGGCCAGAATTCATTGCCCAGCTGGTCCTTGAGTGGCTGCACCAGCCATTCGGGCAGGTTGTGGCGGTGGCGCTCCATCAGGTCGCCGGGCTGCACCTGATCGCACTGGTCAAGCCAGTTCTTCTCCTGGTCGGTCAGGGCGCTCTTCAGGAAGTCGCGCGGGCCGTGAAAGCCCAGGATCGCCAGCCGGCGCTCCTTTGCTCCGCTGCCCGAGCGAGCCATGTGTTCGAACAGCAGCTTCTTGCGCAGCACGGCGTAGACGGTTTCGGCCAGGGTGGCGCGCTCGCGCGGCCCGAGCGAGCGGTGTTCGCGGAAGTAGCGTGAAACCGTGGCGTCCGCGGGATGGTCGAGTTGGAGTGAAAGCCTGACGATTTCCGCGCAGGCGTCCAGCAGAGCTTTAGGATGCATGGGGTGTATTGTCCCACCCCCGCTCAAGCCCTTGCCCACACCTCATCGCCATGCCTGACATCCTGCCCCCCCTGATCGTGACACCGCCCGGTCGCTACCGCCATTACAAGGGCGGGCTCTATGAAGTGACCGGCAACGCGCGCCACAGCGAGACACTCGAGGCCATGACGCTCTACCGTGCCCTGTATGGCGAGCAAGGCCTTTGGGTGCGTCCCGCCGCGATGTTCAGCGAGGAAGTGACCATCGACGGCGTCCGACAGCCTCGTTTCACCCGGATTTCAGACTGAATCGGCACTATTCCAGCGTCGAATGGACCTAGTTTGCTACGTTTTCAGGACGATTCCCCCAACAGCCGGGCAATGGCCGCTGGATAGAGCCGGTGTTCCTGTGTGAGCACGCGGGCGGCCAGCGTCTGTGAGGTGTCGCCGGACAGCACCGGCACCACGGCCTGCGCGAGGATCGGTCCGTGATCCAGATCCGCGGTCACTCGGTGCACCGTGGCGCCGGCAAACCAGCAGCCGTCGTCGAGGACACGCTGGTAAGTGTGCAGTCCGGGATAGGCAGGCAGGAGCGAAGGGTGAATATTGAGCAGACGCCCCTCGTAGCGGGACACGAACGCGGGTGTCAGGATGCGCATGAAACCCGCCAGCAACACCAGCGCTGGATGATGGCGGTCGATGGCGGTGGCCAGAGCGGCATCGAAATCCTCACGCGAAGAGAACGCCTTGTGGTCCACCACCATCGCAGCGATCCCCTGCTCCCGCGCAAACAGCAGGCCCGGTGCATCGGCCTTGTTGCTGATCACGGCCGCCACGCGGGCACCAAAACGGACCTCCCAGCGGTCGTTGCTGGCGGCCCGGACAATGGCGGCCATGTTCGAGCCCGCGCCAGAGATCAAAATCACGATGTTTTTCATTACTTCTTCCACCTTGCAGGGCCGGCCACTGGCGCGGTCCTCAACCGTTTGATTATCCCCGCCCATGTCCCTACGCCCCCTCTCCCCCGTCGAAGCCCGCGTGCTCGGCACGCTGATGGAAAAGGCACGCACCGTGCCCGACAGCTACCCGCTCACCCTCAACATGGTCGTCACCGGCTGCAACCAGAAGACCACCCGCGACCCGATCATGCAGATTGACGACGAGCAGGCGCAGCTCGCGCTGGACGCGCTCAAGGGCCTTTCACTGGTTTTCGAGACCAGCGGCGGGCGCGTCACCCGCTACGAGCACAACTTCCAGCGGGTGTACCACGTGCCCGAGCAATCGGCCGTGGTGCTGGGGCTTCTGATGCTGCGCGGCCCGCAGACGGCGGGCGAGCTGCGCATCAACACCGAGCGCTGGTACAAATTCGCCGATATCTCTTCGGTCGAAGGCTTCCTGGAGGAGCTTCAGGACCGCTCCGAAGAAAAGGGCGGCCCGCTGGTGGTCAAGCTGCCCCGCGCGCCCGGTGCGCGCGAGCAGCGCTGGGCGCACCTGGTGTGCGGGCCGGTGGACCTGGCGCAGGCCGCCATGGCGTCCGAAGTCCACATGCCAGGTGTGGGTGAACTTTCTCACCTGCAAACCCGCATCGATGCCCTTGAGCACGATGTCACCCAGTTACGGGAAACCGTACAAAGGCTCTGCGCCGAGCTGGGTTTGTCGCAGGGTGGACAGCCCTGAGCGAACGACCGTGCTAAAAATCAGTCTTCTCTGGAGAACTCCCCATGGATCTGGCATTTACCCCTGAAGAACAGAAATTTCGCGAGGACATCCGCGCCTGGGTCAAGGACAACCTTCCCGCGGACATTTCACACAAGGTGCACAACGCCTTGCGCTTGAGTCGCGACGACATGCAGCGCTGGGGCAAGATCCTCGGCAAAAAGGGCTGGCTTGGCCACGGCTGGCCCACCCAGTTCGGCGGACCGGGTTGGAACGCCGTGCAAAAGCACTTGTTCGAGGAAGAATGCGCACTGGCGGGCGCGCCCCGCGTCGTGCCGTTTGGCCCGGTGATGGTGGCCCCGGTCATCATGGCCTTCGGCAATGCCGAGCAGCAGCAGCGCTTCCTGCCCGGTATCGCCAGCGGCGAGGGCTGGTGGAGCCAGGGCTACAGCGAACCGGGCTCAGGCTCGGATCTGGCCTCGCTCAAGACCCGCGCCGAGCGCCGCGGCGACAAGTACATCGTCAACGGCCAGAAGGCCTGGACCACGCTGGGTCAGTATGGCGAGTGGATCTTCTGCCTGGTGCGCACCAGCTCCGAGGGCAAGCCGCAGACCGGCATCAGCTTCTTGCTGATCGACATGAAGTCGCCTGGCGTCACCGTACGACCGGTGCGACTGCTCGACGGCGAATGCGAAGTCAACGAGGTCTTCTTCGACAACGTCGAGGTGCCCGCCGAAAACCTGATCGGCGAGGAAAACAAGGGCTGGACCTATGCCAAGCACCTGCTGAGCCACGAGCGCACCAACATCGCGGACGTGAACCGCGCCAAGCGGGAGCTCGAGCGGCTCAAGCGCATCGCGAAGACCGAAGGCGTGTGGGACGATACCCGTTTCCGCGACGAAATCGCGAAACTCGACGTGGAGGTGGTGGCGCTGGAAATGCTGGTCCTGCGCGTGCTGTCGGCCGAGAAGACGGGCAAGAATTCACTGGACATTGCCGGTCTGCTGAAGATCCGCGGCAGCGAGATCCAGCAACGCTACAGCGAACTGATGATGCTGGCCGCCGGCCCCTACAGCCTGCCCTTGATCCAGGAGGCCATGGAAGCCGGCTGGCAGGGTGACGCGGCCGCGGGTGCGCTGGGCGGCTTCCCAGGCGGCGTGGTGGCCAATGCGCCGCTGGCCTCGACCTATTTCAACATGCGCAAGACCACGATCTACGGCGGCAGCAACGAAGTGCAGCGCACCATCGTGTCCCAGGTGGTGCTGGGCTGAATGCACAAAAGACCGCAGCCCCGCGCAGCGGGTAACGCCGGTCACGAACTGAACGAGAGGAACACGCCATGGATTTCGATTTTTCTGACGACCAGGAACAACTTCGCGACGCCGTTCGCAAGTGGGTGGACAAGGGCTACGACTTCGAGCGCCGCCGCAAGACCGTGGCCGCTGGCGGCTTCGACCGCAGCGCCTACAACGAGCTGGCCGAACTGGGGCTCGCGGGGCTCTATATCTCCGAAGACGCTGGTGGCATGGGCATGGGACCGGTCGAGGGCATGGTGGTCATGGAAGAGCTGGGACGCGGCATCGTGCTGGAGCCCCTGACCCAGACACTGATCGCCGGTGGCGTGCTGTCCGGCTATGCGGGTGACGCCCTCAAGGCGCAGTGGCTGCCGAAAATCGCCTCGGGCGAGGCGCTGGTGGTACTGGCTTACCAAGAGCGAAAGGCACGCTACAAACTCGACATTTGCGAAGCCAAATCAACCCAGTCCGGCGCTGGTTGGTCATTGACCGCTACCAAGAACATGGTTCCCGCAGGTGATCAGGCCGACGCCTTCATCGTGCCCGCCACGGTGGACGGCAAGATCGCCCTGTTCCTCGTCGAACGCGGCGCAGCCGGCGTCGCCACGCGCGGCTACGGCACACAGGACGGTGCCCGCGCCGCCGATCTGCAGCTCACGAACGCGCCGGCCAGCCTGATCACGACCGACGGTCTCGTGGCCCTCGAACACGCCATCGACATCGGCATTGCCGCCGCCTGCGCTGAAGCGGTCGGAGTGATGGACAAGACCGTGGCCATCACCGCGGAATACATGAACACGCGCAAGCAGTTCGGCGTGGCCATCAGCAGCTTCCAGGCGCTGCGCCACCGCATGGCCGATGTGAAAATGCAGCTGGAGCTGGCCCGCTCCATGAGCTACTACGCCAGTCTCAAGCTAAATGCCCCGGCCGACGAGCGCCGCTGCGCAATGGCGCGCGCAAAGTACCAGCTTGGCACCTCCATGCGCTTCGTCGGCCAGCAGGCGGTGCAGCTGCACGGTGGCATCGGCGTGACCGACGAGTACATCGTGAGCCACTACTTCCGGAAACTCACGCAACTGGAGATGACGTTTGGCGACACGCTGCACCACCTGGGCGAGGTGTCTGCGCGCATGCAGGACACGGCGGGCGTGTTTGCCTGAAACCGCAAGCCAGCGACTAAGACAAAAGCCTGCCAGTCTTCGGACCGCCAGGCTTTTTTCCGTGGCGGCCAATACCGTTGAATCGGGCCCGAAAGCCCGGCCAGCCTCAACCGTGCAGCCGCGACGTCCTGGGAAGATGCGCCATCAGGAATTCCATCTGGTCGGCCAGGATGCGCCGGTTGCGCAGGATGAAGTCCTCCCACAGACTGGGCACGTAGGGCGTGTAGAGCAGCGGCATGCCAGCTTGCTCGGGCGTGCGGTGGCTCTTGCGGTGGTTGCAGGGGCGACAGGCCGTGACCACGTTCATCCAGGTGTCGACGCCATTCTGCGCGAACGGAATGATGTGCTCGCGCGTGAGTTCATCCTCCTGCAGGACGTCGCCACAGTAGGCGCAGACATTGCGGTCGCGTGCGAACAGCTTGCTGTTGGTCAGGCCGGGGCGCAGGTCAAACGGGTTGATGCCGGACACACCTTTGGTGCCGATGATGCTGTTGACCGTGATCACGGATTGCCGGCCAGTGAGCGCGTTGTGTCCGCCATGGAAAACGGCAATCTCGCGCCCCGCCTCCCAGCGAACCTCTTCAGCGGCATAGTGGATCACCGCCTGCTCAAGCGATATCCAGGACTGGGGCAAGCCCTGGGCTGACAGCTTCAAGACCTTCACAACATGCATCCTTCCAACAGTCAAAAACCACTGACACGGAACGCTGAAGTCGCAGGCTGACGATCAGAAATCCTCCGCCAGCCTGCTGGGTCACAATATACCCTGTTTTCGTGACAAATTCGCGACTTCACCAGTGCCAGCAGGGCGCTTTTTGCTATTAATTAGATACTGATCAATGAAGGTTTTCCGCGGCTTTCACCATCCCGGCATCGCGAGCGCCTGTGCCCTGACCATCGGCAATTTCGATGGGGTGCACCGTGGCCACCAGGCCATGCTGGCGCTGCTGAACAACGAGGCCGCGCACCGCGGCGTGCCCAGTTGCGTGATGACCTTCGAGCCCCACCCGCGCGATTTTTTCGCGGGCAGCCTGAAGAAGCCCGACCTCGCGCCCGCGCGCATTGCCACACTGCGCGACAAACTCACCGAGCTGGAGCGCTGCGGCGTGCAGCAGACCGTGGTGCTTCCCTTCGATGCCCGCCTGGCGGCGTTGTCGCCCCAGGCCTTCATCGACGATGTCCTGGTGCGCGGCCTGGGCGTCAACTACGTGCTGGTCGGTGACGACTTCCGCTTCGGGGCCAAACGCGTCGGCGACTACGCCATGCTCGATGCCGCCGGGCAATCGCGGGGCTTCGACGTCGCCCGCATGAACAGTTATGAGGTGCATGGCCTGCGCGTGTCCAGTTCGGCCGTGCGCGATGCTTTGGGGGACGGTCGCATGGATGACGTGGCGCACCTGCTCGGCCGGCCCTATTGCATCAGCGGCCACGTGGTGCACGGCCGCAAGCTCGGGCGGGATCTGGGCGCCAGCAGCGCCGGCAACGGGGATGGATTTCGCACCCTGAACCTGCGCTTTTCTCACTGGAACCCGGCCGCCAGCGGTATTTTTGCGGTGCTGGTGCATGGCCTGGATGCCGAACCGCTCCCCGGCGTGGCGAACCTTGGCATTCGACCCTCGCTGGGGCCCGATGATGTCAACGGGGGCCGGGTGCTGCTGGAAACGCATTGCCTGCAATGGCCGGCTACTCTGGGCGCCGACGGGGCATACGGTAAAATCGTCCGCGTGGAACTGCTGCGAAAACTGCACGATGAGTTGAAGTACGACAGTCTGGACGCCCTGACAGCGGGTATCGCCCGGGACTGTGACGAGGCGCGCGCTTTTTTCGCGTCGATGCACACGGAAACCCATCGCCAGACCACCCGCGACCGAATTTAGACGATCTGTCTGCCCGGTCGCCGCCCAACGAACAAGCTCAGGGCGAACGGCTTCCCCCTTGTCCCCCGCGCCCGACCCCTGTCCGGGCTGAGCTTGTCGAAGCTTTCACGAAATGCCTGTCATGTCCGACACCAAAACCGATTACCGTGCCACCCTGAACCTGCCCGACACGCCGTTTCCCATGCGCGGCGACCTGCCCAAACGCGAGCCCGGCTGGGTCAGGCAGTGGGAAGACGAAAATCTGTACCAGCAGCTGCGTGCCTCCCGGCAGGGTGCGCCCAAGTTCGTGCTGCACGACGGCCCGCCCTATGCCAACGGCCAGATCCACATGGGCCATGCCGTCAACAAGATCCTGAAGGACATGATCGTCAAGGCGCGCCAGCTCAAGGGGCTGGACGCGGCCTACATCCCCGGCTGGGACTGCCACGGCCTGCCGATCGAGAACGCCATCGAGAAGAAGTTCGGCCGCAACCTGCCGCGCGACGAGATGCAATCCAGGAGCCGCGCCTATGCCACGGAGCAGATCGACATCCAGCGCACCGACTTCAAGCGCCTGGGCGTGCTGGGCGACTGGGAACATCCCTATCGCACCATGGATTTCAGCAACGAGGCCGATGAAATCCGTGCCTTCAAGCGTGTCGTGGAGCGCGGCTTTGTCTACCGCGGCCTGAAGCCGGTCTATTGGTGCTTTGACTGCGGCTCGTCGCTGGCCGAGTTCGAGATCGAATACGCCGACAAGAAATCGCAGACGCTGGACGTCGGCTTTCTGTGCGCGGAACCCGCCAGGCTGGCCGAGGCTTTCGGCCTGAAGGCGCTCGAAAAGGAGGCCTTCGCCGTCATCTGGACCACCACCGCGTGGACCCTGCCGGCCAACCAGGCCCTCAACCTGAACCCGCAGCTGACCTACGCCCTGGTGGACACGCCGCGCGGCCTGCTGGTGCTGGCCGAGAGCCTGGTCGAAAAGTGCATGGAGCGCTACCAGCTCACCGGCACGGTCATTGCGACCACCGTGGGCGAGTCCCTGGGCGGCATCAACTTCAGGCATCCTCTGGCCCATGTGAATCCCGGCTACGACCGATTCAGCCCGGTCTACCTGGCCGACTACGCTACGGCCGAGGACGGCACGGGCCTGGTTCACTCCTCGCCGGCCTATGGCGTGGAAGACTTCAACAGCTGCGTCGCCCATGGCATGGCCTACGACGACATACTGAACCCGGTCATGGGCAACGGCCGCTACAGCGACGAACTGGCGCTCTTTGGCGGCATGAACATCTGGAAGGCCTGCCCGGTCATCATCGATGCCCTGCGCGACGCAGGCCGCCTGTTTGCCACCGAGAACATCGTGCACAGCTATCCGCATTGCTGGCGCCACAAGACGCCGGTGATCTACCGCGCGGCCGCCCAGTGGTTCATCCGTATGGACGAGGGCGAGGGTGTGTTCACGCAAGACAAGGCGCCCAAGTCGCTGCGCCAGCTGGCGCTGGACGCCATCGAAGAAACCGCGTTCTACCCCGAGAACGGCAAGGCCCGCCTGCGCGACATGATCGCAGGGCGTCCCGACTGGTGCATCAGCCGCCAGCGCAGCTGGGGCGTGCCCCTGCCGTTCTTCCTGCACAAGGACAGCGGCGAGCTGCACCCGCGCACCCTGGAGATCCTCGACATGGCTGCGGACATGGTGCAGCAAGGCGGCATCGAGGCCTGGAGCAAGGCCACGACGGCATCCATCCTCGGCACAGACGATGCAGCGCACTACACCAAGAGCAGCGACATTTTGGAAGTCTGGTTCGACTCCGGTACCACGCATACCACGGTGCTCAAGGGCTCGCACCCCGGCAGTGGCCACGAATCCGGGCCAGAAGCCGACCTGTACCTCGAAGGCCACGACCAGCACCGCGGCTGGTTCCACTCGTCACTGCTGACGGCCTGCGCCATGTACGGCCGTGCACCCTACAAGGCCATCCTGACCCACGGCTTCACCGTGGACAGCAAGGGCCACAAGATGAGCAAGAGCGCCGGCAACGGCGTCGACCCGCAGGAGACCTCGAAGAAGCTCGGCGCCGAAATCATCCGCCTGTGGGTCGCGGCCAGCGACTACTCGGGCGATATCGCCGGTGATGAAAAAATCCTGGCGCGCGTCGTGGACACCTACCGGCGCGTGCGCAACACGCTCAAGTTCCTTCTCGCCAATGTCAGCGACTTCGACCCGGCCACGGATGCCGTGCCGCTGGGCCAGATGCTGGAGATCGACCGTTACGCCCTGAGCCGGGCGGCGCAACTGCAGGCCGACATCCTGGCGCACTACGAGATCTACGAATTTCATCCGGTCGTGGCCAAACTCCAGATCTACTGCTCGGAAGACCTCGGCTCTTTCTACCTCGACATCCTGAAGGACAGGCTCTACACAACTGCATCGGGGAGCCTGGCACGCCGCAGCGCCCAGACCGCGCTGTGGCAGATCACGCAGGCCATGCTGCGCTGGATGGCCCCGTTCCTGAGCTTCACGGCCGAGGAAGCCTGGGCCGTGCTGGGCACAGCAGGAAAGACGCCGGCCGGCACCCGGGCGTCCATCTTCATGGACACGTACGCCCCGCAAGGTGCCGTGGATGGCGACCTGCTCGCGAAATGGAGCCGCATCCGCGAGATTCGCGACACGGTCAACAAGGACATCGAGGCGCTGCGCGCCGAAGGCAAGGTCGGCTCATCGCTGCAGGCCAATGTGACGCTGGAAATCAACGCACAAGACCATGCCCTGCTGGCCAGCCTGGGTGACGACCTTAAATTCGTATTCATCACCTCGGTCGTGGAATTGCAGGCCGGCAGCGAGCTGCGGGTGCGGGTGCAGCCCAGCGCCGCCATCAAATGCGAGCGCTGCTGGCACTACCGCGACGACGTGGGCCACGACCCGGCACACCCGACGATCTGTGGCCGCTGCACCAGCAACCTTTACGGCGCCGGCGAAATCCGGACGGTGGCGTGATGGCCAAGGGAAAAACAACACTGGTGCGCAGCTCGGGCGGTGGCATGCTGCCATGGCTGGGCCTGGCGATGATCATCCTGATTGCCGACCAGTTCACCAAGGTGCTGATCCTGGGCGCCTACCAGCTCGGCGACAGCACGGTGGTGACCAGCTTCTTCAACATCGTGCGCGTGCACAACACCGGGGCGGCCTTCTCGTTTCTCGCCTCGGCCGGGGGGTGGCAGCGCTGGTTCTTCACCGCTCTGGGAGTTTGCGCCGCGCTGTTCATCCTGTGGATGCTCAAGGCGCACAGCGGCCAGCGACTGTTCAGCTTCGCCCTGGCCTGCATCCTGGGCGGCGCGGTGGGCAACGTCATCGACCGAGTGCTTTACGGCTACGTGGTGGATTTCCTGGACTTCCACTGGCGTGGCATGCATTTTCCGGCATTCAACATCGCCGACAGCGCCATCACCATTGGCGCCATGGCGCTGATCCTGGACGAGTTGCTGCGGGTGCGTCGAGGGCGATAGGCTCCCGCCTCGCTGCCCCCGCAACGCGTGGCCCCCCCGGACGCTGTCGGTGA
>Ga0209262_10000595_pt1 | contig 15953 bp, 16 predicted proteins | sample Lowcelwee11metaG_FD_187171 | JGI IMG/M metagenome (GOLD analysis project Ga0209262, IMG submission 187171) | Freshwater pond sediment microbial communities from the University of Edinburgh, under environmental carbon perturbations - Low... | ecosystem: Environmental > Aquatic > Freshwater >...
CTGGGCAAGCAGGCACTCGATTTCCGCGCGCTGAACGCGGCCGGCGTCCATGCCATGACCCTGTCGGCCCACAAAGCATGCGGTCCGAAGGGCGCGGCGGCGCTGGTCCTCGACAAGCGCGTCGAACTGCAGCCGTTGATCGCCGGTGGCGGGCATGAGCGCGGTTTGCGCTCGGGTACCGAAAACGTGCCGGCCATCGTCGGCTTCGGCGTGGCGGCGGAACTTGCGGCGCGCGGCGTTGCCGAATTGCCGCATCGCCTGCGCGTGCTGCGCGGGCGTCTCGAGAGCGGATTGGCGGCGCTCGGTGCGCGGATTTTCGGCAGCGATGCCGAGCGTTTGCCCAACACGACCTATTTCGCCGTGCCCGATATCGATGGCGAAACGCTTGTCGGCAAGCTGGATCGCGAAGGCTTCGCGGTGGCCAGCGGCGCAGCCTGTTCGAGCGCCAACCCGGAACCGTCGCATGTCCTGCGGGCCATGGGCGTGGCCCCGGAGACCGCGCGCGGCGCGGTGCGGGTCAGCCTCGGTGCCGGCAACAGCGAAAACGATATCGATGAATTTATTAATGCCCTGCGGCTTACGGTCGGACGCCTGCAGGGAATGACAGCGCTGGCTGTCTGAGACTGACCGATTGAATCAACCTTAAAGCGAGAACTCGGATGAAACTCCCCATCTACCTGGATTATTCGGCAACTACCCCGGTCGACCCGCGCGTCGCGGAAAAGATGATTCCCTACCTGTGCGAGCATTTCGGCAACCCGGCCTCGCGTTCGCACAGCTTCGGCTGGGTCGCCGAGGCTGCCGTCGAGGAGGCCCGCGAGGAGGTCGCCGCGCTGGTCAATGCCGACCCCAAGGAAATTGTCTGGACCTCCGGCGCCACGGAGTCGAACAACCTCGCGATCAAGGGCGCCGCGCATTTTTACGCCGGCACCAAGGGCAAGCACATCATCACCGTCCAGACCGAGCACAAGGCCGTGCTCGACACCGTGCGCGAAATGGAGCGCCAGGGTTTCGAGGCGACCTATCTGGAGGTCAAGGAGAACGGCCTGATCGACCTCGAGGCGTTCAAGGCGGCGATTCGTCCCGATACCGTGCTGGCCTCGGTGATGTTCGTCAATAACGAAATCGGCGTCATCCAGCCGATCGCCGAACTGGGCGAAATCTGCCGCGCGAAGGGCGTCATCTTCCACGTCGATGCCGCGCAGGCGACCGGCAAGGTCGATATCGACCTGCAGAAGCTCAAGGTCGACCTGATGAGTTTCTGCGCCCACAAGACCTACGGTCCGAAGGGTATCGGCGCCCTCTACGTCCGGCGCAAGCCGCGCATCCGCCTCGAAGCGCAGATGCACGGCGGCGGGCATGAGCGCGGATTCCGTTCCGGCACGCTGGCGACGCACCAGATCGTCGGCATGGGCGAAGCCTTCCGTCTGGCCAGGGAAGAAATGGCCGCGGAAAACAAGCGCGTCGGTGCCCTGCGCGACCGTCTGCTCAAGGGCCTGCAAGATATGGAAGCGACCTACGTCAATGGCGACCTTGAACACCGCGTTGCCCACAACCTGAATATCAGCTTCGCCTATGTCGAAGGCGAATCGATGATCATGGCGATCAAGGATCTGGCCGTCTCTTCCGGTTCGGCCTGCACCTCGGCCAGCCTGGAACCGTCCTATGTGTTGCGCGCCCTCGGCCGCAATGACGAGCTGGCCCATAGCTCGATCCGTTTCAGCATCGGTCGCTTCACGACAGAAGAGGAAATTGACTATGCAATCAATTTGTTGAAATCGAAAGTTGGCAAACTACGTGATCTTTCCCCGTTGTGGGAAATGTTCAAGGACGGTATCGACCTCGACACTGTCCAGTGGGCGGCGCACTAAGGAAATTAAAGGAGAAACAACATGAGCTATAGCGTAAAAGTCATTGATCATTATGAGAATCCGCGTAACGTCGGTTCCTTCGGCAAGGAAGATGACGGGGTCGGCACCGGCATGGTCGGCGCGCCGGCCTGCGGCGACGTGATGAAACTGCAGATCAAGGTGAACAAGGCCGGCGTGATCGAGGATGCCAAGTTCAAGACCTATGGCTGCGGTTCGGCCATCGCCTCGTCTTCGCTGGTCACCGAGTGGGTCAAGGGCAAGACGGTCGACCAGGCGCTGAGCATCAAAAACACCGAAATTGCCGAGGAATTGGCCTTGCCGCCGGTTAAAATCCACTGTTCGATCCTGGCCGAAGATGCCATCAAGGCAGCCGTGGCCGATTACAAGAAGAAGCATGGAGAGTAAGAGCATGGCAGTCACCTTGAGCGACAAGGCGGCGAAACACGTCGCCAACTATCTGAGCAAGCGCGGCAAGGGCGTCGGCCTGCGCCTCGGCGTGCGGACCAGCGGCTGTTCCGGCATGGCCTACAAGCTGGAATTCGTCGACGAGGTGAGTCCCGAGGATCTGGTGTTCGAGAGCAACGGCGTCAAGGTTTTCGTCGATGCCAAGAGCCTGCCGTATCTTGACGGGATGGAACTCGACTATGCCCGCGAAGGCCTGAACGAAGGCTTCAAGTTCAACAATCCCAACGTCAAGGACCAGTGCGGCTGCGGCGAATCGTTCAACGTGTGATGGATCCGCGAGCCGATCATTTCGCCTTGTTCGGATTGAACCGGGGATTCCGGCTCGATCTGTCGGACCTCGATTCCCGCTACCGCGACATTCAGGCGCAGGTTCACCCGGATCGCTTCGCCCATGCCGGCGAGGCCGAACGGCGGCTCTCGATGCAATGGGCGACACACGCCAACGAGGCTTACCAGACGTTGAAAAAGCCGCTCGAACGCGCCAAGTACCTGTTGCACCTCACCGGCCACGACATCCAGGCGGAAAGCAATACCGCAATGCCGGCCGATTTCCTGATGGAGCAGATGGAGTGGCGGGAAGCGGTCGTCGAGGCGCGGAGCGGTGGCGATCACCACGAACTCGAGCATCTGCATAATCGCCTGCGCGGCGATATCAACAGTCGTTACGTCGAGCTTGGCGATCTGCTCGATGGCGGCGATTTTTCCGGCGCCATCGATCGCGTACGACGCCTGATGTTCCTCGAAAAACTCCTGTACGAAATCGACGACGCGCTGGCGTCGCTGGAAGAATAAAAATGGCCCTGTTTCAAATTGCCGAGCCGGGTGAGTCGGCTGCCCCCCACGAGCACAAACTGGCGATCGGCATCGACCTCGGCACGACGAATTCGCTGGTGGCGACGGTGCGCAGCGGCATGTCGGTGGTGCTCAACGACGAGCAGGGGCGTCCCTTGCTGCCGTCGATCGTCCGCTATCGCGAGGACGGCACGACCGAGGTCGGCTACGACGCGCAGACCCGGCAGGCGGTCGACCCCAAGAACACCATCGTTTCCGTCAAGCGTTTCATGGGACGCGGGCTGAAGGATATTTCGCACGTCGAATCGATGCCCTACGACTTCGTCGAGGCGCCGGGCATGGTCAAGGTCAGGACGGTGGCCGGCGTGAAAAGTCCGGTCGAGGTGTCGGCCGAGATTCTGAAAAGCCTCAAGGCGCGTGCCGAAACCGCGCTGGGCGGCGAACTGGTCGGGGCGGTGATTACCGTGCCGGCCTATTTCGACGACGCGCAGCGCCAGGCGACCAAGGATGCCGCACGTCTCGCCGGCCTCAATGTGCTGCGCCTGTTGAACGAACCGACCGCCGCCGCCATCGCCTACGGGCTGGACAACGCGGCCGAGGGCATCTACGCGGTCTATGACCTCGGCGGCGGAACCTTCGACATTTCCATCCTCAAGCTGACCAAAGGCGTTTTCGAGGTGATGTCCACCGGCGGCGACTCGGCGCTCGGCGGCGACGACTTCGACCACCGCATCTTCTGCTGGGTCATCGAGCAGGCCAGACTGCAGCCGCTGTCGCCGGAAGATGCGCGTCTGCTGATGATGCGCTGCCGTGAAGCCAAGGAGTTCCTGACCATCAACCCGGAAGCGCCGATCACGGCGCGCCTGGCGACCGGCGAAATGGTCGACGTCAAGCTCGATGTCGCGACTTTCGCCGAAATCGCCCAGACCCTGATTTCCAAGACCATGCAGCCGGTCAAGAAGGCGCTGCGCGATGCCGGTCTGCGCGTCGAAGACGTCAAGGGCGTCGTCATGGTTGGCGGCGCGACACGGATGCCGCAGGTCCAGAAGGCGGTTGGCGATTTCTTCCGCCAGGAACCGCTGACCAATCTCGACCCGGACAAGGTCGTCGCCCTCGGCGCGGCGACCCAGGCCAACCTGCTGGTTGGCAACAAGACCGGGCGGGACGACTGGCTGCTGCTCGACGTGATTCCGCTGTCGCTCGGGCTGGAGATGATGGGCGGGCTGACCGAAAAGGTGATTCCGCGCAATTCGACCATTCCGACCGCGCGCGCCCAGGAATTCACGACTTTCAAGGATGGCCAGACGGCGATGGCGATCCATGTCGTTCAGGGTGAACGCGAACTGGTCAGCGACTGCCGTTCGCTGGCGCGTTTCGAACTGCGCGGCATTCCGCCGATGGTGGCGGGCGCGGCGCGCATTCGCGTCACCTTCCAGGTCGACGCCGACGGCCTGCTGTCGGTGGCGGCGCGCGAGCAGACGACTGGGGTCGAATCCAGCGTCGTCGTCAAGCCGTCCTACGGGCTCTCCGACGACGAAATCGCCGACATGCTCAGGGATTCGATGGCCCATGCCAAGGACGACGCGATCAACCGCGCGCTCAAGGAAGCGCAGGTCGAGGCGCAGCGCATGATGGAGGCGACCGAGGCGGCGCTCAAGGAGGATCCGCACCTGCTGAGCGCGGCCGAAGCGACGAAAATCACCGACGCCATCGATAAACTTCGCGTCGCCATGGCCGGCGACAACCGTCGCCTGATCAACCTGGCAATGGACGATCTGGGCTTCGAAACCCAGGAATTCGCGCATCGCCGCATGAATCAGAGCGTCAATCGCGCGCTGGCCGGCCGCAAGGTGGCGGATATCAAATTGGGAGAAGAGGCATGACGCAACTGATCGTGTTGCCGCACCCGGAAAATTGCCCGGATGGCGCGGTCATCGAGGCGGAAGAAGGCAAGTCCATCTGCGAAACCCTGCTGGAAAACGGTGTCGAACTCGACCACGCCTGCGAAATGTCCTGCGCCTGCACGACCTGTCATGTGATCGTGCGCGAGGGTTTCGACTCGCTTGACCCGGCGGAGGAAATCGAGGAAGACCTGCTTGACAAGGCCTGGGGGCTGGAGCCCAATTCGCGCCTCGGCTGTCAGGCCATCGTGCGGTCGACGCCGCTGGTCGTCGAAATTCCGAAATACAGCATCAACATGGCGAAGGAGGGTCACCGCAAATGAAATGGACCGACATCAACGATATCGCCATCGAACTGAGCGAGGCGCATCCCGACAAAGACCCGCTTAAGATCAATTTTGTCGATCTGCGCGACTGGGTGATGGCGCTGCCCGGCTTCGACGACGATCCCAAGCACAGCGGCGAGAAGGTTCTCGAAGCCATCCAGCAGGCCTGGATCGACGAAGTGTCGTGAAAGCCGGCGTATGAAAGCCCGTGACTTCCCCGGCCGTGGCAGCCAGCTGAATGTACTCGGCGGACCGCTGCTGACCTGTTCCGACCGGCCGCTGACCGGCTTTTTCCGCGATGGCTGCTGCAATACCTCGGAAGAGGATCTGGGCAGCCACACCGTCTGCGTCGTGTTGACCGCCGAATTCCTCGAATTCTCGAAGGCGCGTGGCAACGACCTGTCGACGCCGCGCCCGGAATTCGATTTTCCCGGCCTCGAACCGGGTCAGCGCTGGTGCCTGTGCGCCGCGCGCTGGCTGGAAGCGTTCAAGGCCGGCAAGGCGCCGCGCGTCTCATTGAATTCGACCAATCAGGCGGTGCTGGAAATCGTGCCGCTGGAAGCACTGAAGCAACACGCCGTCGACCTGCATTGACCGAATCGCCTGGTTGCCGCGGTCGACCGCGGAAACCGGGCAAAAACTGGTCAGGCTAATTTACAGCGAGTCGATGATGTGGGAAACCAGCCCGTCGGCCAGCTTCGGCTCGAACCAGGTGGATTTCGGGGGCATGACCTGGCCCGAATCGGCAACCGCCATCAGGTCGCTCATCCGCGTGGCGTGCATGGCGAAAGCGACGGCCATTTCGCCGCTATCGACGCGCCGCTCCAGTTCCGCCTGACCGCGAATGCCGCCGACGAAATCGATGCGCTTGTCGCGGCGCAGGTCGCCGATCCCGAGTATGGGGGCCAGCAACTGGTCGGACAGCAGGCTGACATCGAGCCGGCGCACCGGGTCAGCGGCGGGAATCAGGTTCGGATCGATTTCCAGACGGTACCAGCGTCCGGCCAGGTACATGCCGACCACACCCGGTTTTTCCGGCTTTACGCCGCCGGTCGCCGGGCTGACGACAAAGCGTTCGCCGACCCGCGCCAGGAAGTCGGCAGGGGTCATTCCGTTCAGGTCGCGCACCACCCGGTTGTAATCCATGATGCGCATCTGGTGCGCCGGAAAGATCACGGACAGGAAATGGCCGGCGCCAGCGGTCCGGCGGTTGGCGGCGACCCGGGAGGCCGCCGCCGAGCGGTGGTGGCCGTCGGCGATGTAGAGATTGGGCATGGCGTCGAAGGTGGCGCTCAGGGCAGCGATCGCCGCTGCATCGTCGATCAGCCAGACGGTGTGGCGCACGCCATCGGCCGTGACGTCGGCGACAGGGTCATGAGCGCTAGCCCAGCGAGCGATGAGGTCATCCGCCACCGCCGAGTCGGGATACGCCAGGAGCACCGGTCCGGTCTGGGCGGACAGCGCCTCGATCTGGCGGACGCGGTCGTCTTCCTTGTCGGGGCGGGTGAACTCATGCTTGCGGATGCGGTTGCTGTCGTAGTCGGCGACCGAGGCGGCGGCCACCAGACCGGTCTGGACATGATCGCCCATGGTCATCCGGTAGGCGTAATAGCACGGCGTCGCATCGCGGATCAGGATGCGGTCGGCGATCAGCCGCTGGAAATTTTCCGCGGATTTGGCGTAGACCTCCGGGGCGTAGGGGTCGGTATCGGCCGGCAGGTCGATCTCGGCCTTGGAGATGTGCAGGAAGCTGAACGCCTTTCCGGCAGCTTGCGCACGGGCTTCGGTGCTGGACAGCACGTCGTAGGGCGGGGCGGCGACATCGCCGGCGCGGCCGGGCGCCGGGCGTAGTCCGCGAAAGGGTTGAATGAGTGGCATGATTTTCCGGGGATATGGCACTTATGGAAGATTGGATCGGGTTTCTCAGCCCATCCGTTCCGGTAGCACGTCGCGCAGCAGCACGGCGGCGTCGCGGATCATCTTTTCGGTAGTAGCCCAGTCGACGCAGCCATCGGTCACCGAGCAGCCGTACTTGAGCTGACTGAGGTCGGCGGGAATCGGCTGGTTGCCGGCTTCGATGTTCGACTCGATCATGACGCCGACCAGCGATTTGTTGCCGAGGCGGATCTGGTTGACGATGTCGGCGAGCACCAGCGGCTGCAGTTCGGGCTTCTTGAGGCTGTTGGCGTGCGAGCAGTCGACGACGATGGTGCTGGACAGCTTGGCCTTGGTCAGCGCCTGCTCGACCATGGCCACGGAAACGGTGTCGTAGTTCGGGCGACCGTCGCCGCCACGCAGCACGATGTGGCCGTAGCGGTTGCCCTTGGTGCGGACGACCGCGACGCGGCCCTGGCTGTTGATGCCGAGGAAGGAGTGCGGCTTGGAGGCGGACAGGATGGCGTTGACCGCGACGGCGAGGTCGCCGCTGGTGCCGTTCTTGAAACCGACGGGGGTCGACAGGCCGGAGGACATCTCGCGGTGGGTCTGCGATTCGGCGGTACGCGCGCCGATGGCGGTCCACGTAATGAGGTCGCCATAATACTGGGGCGAGATCGGGTCGAGCGCCTCGGTGCCGGTCGGCAGACCGAGTTCGGCGACGTCGAGCAGGAACTGGCGGGCCTTTTCCATGCCGATGTCGACGCGGAAGCTGTCATCCATGAACGGGTCGTTGATGTAGCCCTTCCAGCCGACGGTGGTGCGCGGTTTTTCAAAATAGACGCGCATGATCAGTTGCAGCGTGTCGCCGACTTCATCGGCCAGCACTTTCAGGCGGCGGGCGTAATCAAGGCCGGCGACCGGGTCGTGGATCGAGCAGGGGCCGACGACGACGAACAGGCGCTGGTCCTTGCGCTCGAGAATCTTGCGCAGCAATCCGCGACCGTGCGTGACGGTCTTGGTGGCCTTGGCGCTGATCGGCAGGCGCGCGTGAATTTCCTCCGGTGTCGGCATGGTGTCGAAGGCGGCGACGTTTACGTTTTCGATGTCGATGGTGCGCATGGTCTATTGGCTCAGCTGGCGAATCATGTCTTTCACTGCGGCAACCTTGTCGTTCAGGGTCGGGCAATGGCGTAAAAGTGAGATTTTATCTTGTCCGGCCAGCTTGTAGCTGCGGTTTTTCTGGATCAAATTGATGATCCTGATCGGCTCGATAGGCGGATTCTTCGCGAATTCCGGGCTGAACTGCAGCGTGATCTGGTCGTTGGTGGCGTCGAGCTTCTGGACACACAGCGGCTTGACCAGCAGGCGCAGACGGTGCGTGGCCAGTAGCGACTGGCCTTGCAGCGGCAGTTCGCCGAAGCGGTCGATCAGCTCTTCCTGCAGTGCGTCGATTTCTTCGGCGCTTTCACCGTTGGCGAGACGCTTGTAGAGCGTCAGGCGCTCGTGCACGTCCGGGCAATAGGCGTCGGGCAGCAGGGCGGGCGTACGCAGGTTGATCTCGGTGCCGATGCCGAGCGGTTGCGTAAGGTCGACCACGTCGAGGTGCTTGCCTTGCTTCAACGCGGCGACGGCGCGGTTGAGCATGTCGGTATACAGGTTGAAGCCGACTTCCTGCATTTCGCCCGACTGGTTGTCGCCCAGCACCTCGCCGGCGCCGCGGATTTCCAGATCATGCATGGCGAGGAAGAAACCGGATCCGAGTTCCTCCATCGCCTGGATGGCGTCGAGGCGCATCTTGGCCTGCTTGGTCATCGCCTTTTCGTCCTGCACCAGCAGGTAGGCGTAGGCCTGGTGATGCGAACGGCCGACGCGGCCGCGCAACTGGTGCAGTTGGGCGAGGCCGAATTTTTCCGAACGATTGATCAGGATGGTGTTGGCGTGCGGGTTGTCGATGCCGGTTTCGATGATGGTCGTGCACAGCAGCACGTTGGCGCGCTGGCCGGTGAAGTCACGCATCACGCGCTCCAGTTCGCGTTCGTTCATCTGGCCGTGGCCGATGACGATGCGCGCTTCCGGCACCAGCTTGGCCAGCTTTTCCTGCATGTTGTTGATGGTATCGACCTCGTTGTGCAGGAAATAAACCTGGCCGCCGCGTTTCAGTTCGCGCAACACGGCTTCGCGGATGATGCCGTCCGAGAAGCGGCTGACGAAAGTCTTGATCGCCAGGCGTTTCTGCGGCGCGGTGGCGATCACCGAGAAGTCGCGCAGGCCTTCCATGCTCATCGCCAGCGTGCGCGGGATCGGTGTGGCGGTCAGCGTCAGCACGTCGACCTCGGCGCGCATCGCCTTCAGCGTCTCCTTCTGGCGCACGCCGAAACGGTGTTCCTCGTCGATGACGACGAGGCCGAGGCGCTTGAACTTGACGTCCTTGCCGATCAGTTTGTGCGTGCCGATGATGATGTCGATCTTGCCTTCGGCCAGTTCATGCAGCGCTTGCGCCGACTCCTTGGCAGTCTTGAAGCGGGAAATTTCGGCGATCTTGACCGGCCAGTCGGCGAAGCGGTCGGTGAACGTCTGGTAATGCTGTTCGCAGAGAAGGGTGGTCGGGCACAACACGGCGACCTGCTTGCCGCCGGCCACCGCGCAGAAGGCGGCACGCAACGCGACTTCGGTCTTGCCGAAGCCAACGTCGCCACAGACCAGCCGATCCATTGGCTTGCCCGAGCGCATGTCGTCGATGACGGCGGCGATGGCTGTCGCCTGGTCGTTGGTTTCCTCGAAGCCGAAACCGTCGGCGAAGGCTTCGTAATCGCTTTCCTTGAAGGCAAAGGCGTGACCCTGACGGGCGGCGCGGGCGGCGTAAAGCGCCAGCAGTTCGGCGGCCGTGTCGCGCGCCTGCTCGGCAGCCTTGCGCTTGGCTTTTTCCCACTGGCCGGAGCCAAGGGTATGCAAAGGTGCGCTTTCCGGGTCGGCGCCGGAGTAGCGGGAAATGACGTGCAATTGGGCGACCGGGACGAAGAGCTTGGCCTCGTTGGCGTAATGCAACTCGAGGAATTCCTGCTCGCCGAGGCCGAGGTCCATGCGCACCAGCCCGCGATAACGACCGATGCCGTGGCTTTCATGGACCACCGGGTCGCCGACCTTGAGTTCGGTGAGATCCTTCAGCCAGTTGTCGAAAGTGGCTTTCTTCTGCGCCTCGCGCCGCGTGCGGCGGGGTGTGCCGGCGAACAGCTCGGTTTCGGTGATGAAGGCCAGATCGTCCAGCGCGAAACCGCTGTGCAAGGGGCCGATGCCCAGTGCCAGCCGCGCGTCGCCGGCAAGAAAGCCGGCCAGATCAGCGCTGGTGGCGGGCTTCAGGCCGTGCTCGCCGAACATTGCGGCCAGCGTTTCGCGGCGGCCGGCGGTTTCGGCAACCAGCAGCACACGGCCCTTGAAGCCGGCCAGATGGTTCTTCAGTGCGCCCAGCGGATTGTCGCTCCTGCGGTCGACCGCCACATTGGGCAGTTTTCCCGCCGCATCGCCATTTTTGGCATTCAAGGCCAGTCGACCGTAACCCTTGGCCGCCGTGAAAAATGCCTCGTCGGTCAGGAACAATTCTTCCGGCGCCAGCAGCGGCCGCGCCTTGTCGCCCTGCAACAGGTTGTAACGCGAGCGGGTATCGCTCCAGAAGGCAGCGATGGCGGCCGGCGCGTCGCCGTGGGTGACGAAGACCGCATCCTTCGGCAGGTAATTGAAAATGCTCACTGTTTCGTCGAAGAATAGCGGCAAGTAATACTCGATGCCGGCGCTGGCGATGCCGGTCGAGATGTCCTTGTAGATGCCCGATTTGGCTGGATCACCCTCGAAGCGCTCGCGGAAGGCCTGGCGGAAATGCGTGCGCCCCTTGTCGTCCATCGGGAATTCGCGCGCCGGCAACAGGCGGACCTCCGGCACCGGATAGACGGTGCGCTGGGTATCGACGTCGAAGGTCTTGATGCTCTCGATCTCGTCGTCGAAGAGGTCGAGCCGGTAGGGCAACTGCGAGCCCATCGGGAAGAGGTCGATCAGCCCGCCGCGAATAGAATATTCGCCGGGCGAAACCACCTGCGTGACATGCGCGTAGCCGGCCAGCGTTACCTGGCTGCGGAACTTCTCGGCATCCAGCTTCTGGCCCTTACTGAACTCGAAGGTGTAGGCCGCCATGAATTCCGGCGGCGCAAGGCGATTGACTGCGGTCGACGCCGGCACCAGCAGGATATCCACATCGCCCTGCAGCGCGGTCCAAAGCGTGGCAAGGCGTTCGGAAACGAGATCCTGATGCGGCGAGAAGTGGTCGTAAGGCAGCGTTTCCCAGTCCGGCAGCAGCCGCACCTTGAGGCCGGGCGCAAACCACGGGATTTCGTCCAGCATCCGCTGCGCATCCGCCGCGCTGGCCGTGACCACAGCAAGCAACCGTCCCTTGCTCTGGCCGGCCAGTTCGGCAAGCGCCAGCGCATCCGCCGAACCGGCTAGCAGCGGCAGATCGATGCGGGCGCCGGGTTTGGGCAGGGCGGGGAGGGAAAGCAGGGAGCGGGAGGCGGACACGATGACGCGGGTACGGCTGGGAGGGGGTGGATTATAGCCGCTTCGGAAAGAGCGTATCCGCGCTGGGCCGTGATTTTGCGGTTATCAACCGGTCAGCACCAGGTGGACCGGTTGGCCGTCTTGGGCCGAGGGGAGAAGGGCCGGTGTCGCGCTCATTGATGGCAATCGCTCAACCATTCCGAAGCGAGGCCAAAGGGGCCAGGCTCGGATTAAGGGTTGCACTGTCGCGGTCGACGCCAAAATCAGGTCAAAAAGGCTTATGTGGCAAGCCGCATTGGGTGAACGTCGGGCAAGGGTTATTGCTCGGCCAGCCAGAGGTCATGTGCGGTTTGCATTTCCAGCCAGACTTCGGGGTTGGTGCCTAGCCAGGCGGCAAGACGCAGGGCCATGTCTGCGGTGATGCCGGCTTTGCCGTTGAGAGCAGCAGTGAGGTCAAACCCCTATTGTATTGCCCCCTAAGCCGCTATGAGTTCGGGTGCCCGAACGACTTTTGGGGCCGGGCGTTGTTCCGCAGCCCACAGATCATAGTCCATCTGCATGCCGAGCCAGAGTTCGGCGCGGCCGCCACGATCCGCGCCGAGCCAGGCTTCGATGCGCCGTGCCATTTCGGGCGATATGGCGGCGTGACCATTCAATACGCGGGATAGCGCGGTGCGCGTAACGCCCAATTGCTGCGCAGCTTCGGTCACGGTTAATCCCAGCGCCGGCAAAATGTCTTCCTTCAGGGTGGCGCCGGGGTGCGGCGGGTTGAACATGCGTCCCATGGTGCTCTCCTAGTGGTAATCCTGATAATCGACCAAGGTGGCATCGTCACCATCGAAAGCGAAGGTCAATCGCCAGTTGCCATTGACCCAGACCGACCAATGACCCGCCAGATCATGCGCGAGTTGGTGCAGTTTCCAGCCCGGAACGTTCATGTCTTCCGGCCGCTTGGCGCGATCCAGGTGTTTCAGTTGGCGGGCGAGACGAGATGCGTGGTGTGGCTGAATGCCTGCTTTCGATCCGGTGGTAAAAAATGTTTCGATACCCCGATGTCTGAAGCTCTTGACCATGTGTGTAGCGTAGCTTAACGGATGGTGAAAGACAAGCGCCCTCGCGTCGGGGTCTGATGCTGTTGCGGTCGACGCCGCAAAAAGGCCAAAAACCAGATCTGCGCATCACGTCCCCAGATGAACCGGAATCCGCCGTGGCCCGAAAGCATGGCCGTCGTGGCCTAGGGTTTTGCCGAAGCGGCCGGCGATGGCGGTCTGGCAGTGCGGGCAATGACCTTCCGTCGTCAAGTCGTAGCGGCGGATGTCGTACCAGTCGCGCACGATCAGCGCGGCGTGACAGCTCGGGCAGAAGGTGGTGCCGCCTTCGCTGTCGTGGACGTTGCCGGTGAAGACATGGTGCAGGCCGGCGTCGAGGGCGATGCGGCGGGCCTGCGTCAGCGTGGCGGGCGGCGTCGGAGGAACGTCGCCCATTTTCCAGTCAGGATGGAAGGCGGAAAAGTGCAGCGGCACGTCCGGCCCGAGTTCGCGGGCGACCCAGGTGGCGAGTTCGTTGATTTCGTCGGGGCTGTCGTTACTGCCGGGGATGAGCAACGTGGTGATCTCCAGCCAGCAGTCGGTTTCGTGGTGGATGTAGGCCAGGATGTCGAGTACCGGCTGCAGGTGGCCGACGCAGAGCTTGTGGTAGAACTCGTCGGTGAAGGCCTTGAGGTCGACGTTGGCGGCATCCATGACGGCGAAGAATTCGCGCGCCGGTTCGCGGTGGATGTAGCCGGCGGTGACGGCGACATTGCGGATGCCCAGCTCGCGGCAGGCGAGCGCGGTGTCGATGGCGTATTCGGCAAAGATGACCGGGTCATTGTAGGTGTAGGCGACGCTGTCGGCACCGTAGCGTTTGGCGGCGGCGGCGATCATCTGCGGGCTTGCTTCGTCCATCAGGCGGTCCATGTCCTTGGACTTCGAAATGTCCCAGTTCTGGCAGAACTTGCAGGCGAGGTTGCAGCCGGCGGTGCCGAAAGAGAGGATGCTGCTGCCGGGGTAGAAGTGGTTGAGCGGCTTCTTTTCGATCGGGTCGATGCAGAAGCCGGACGAGCGGCCGTAGGTGGTGAGCTGCATGGCGCCATTGACCATCTGGCGCACGAAGCAGGCGCCGCGCTGGCCTTCGTGCAACTGGCAGTCGCGCGGGCAGAGGTCGCATTGCACGCGGCCGTCGGGCAGGGCATGCCACCAGCGGCCGGGGTGAAGGGTTTCCGGGGTGTTCATGATGTGGGTTCCTTCCATTTTGTGACGGTGTAGTGTTGCAGTCGGACGTCCGGGCCCCAGTAGCTGGCCGGGAGCCCGGCTTTCTGTTTCAGACGCGCCATGAATTCGGCCGGCTCGGGCAATTGCTCCCAGACTTGCGGCAGAAACGTCGAACGGTGGTGGCCGGCGGTGAAGATGACCCCGTCGATGTCCGGGCGCAACTGGGCGAGGGCGTCGGCTTCGCCGGTGAAGGTCAGTGGCTCGGGTGGCGTCAGCAGCGAGACTTCGACGCGGGTGACGGGCAACTCGTCGGCACTCAGTGGTTCGAAGCGCGGGTCACGGAAGGCGGCGTTGCGGGCGTTTTCCTGGACGTCGTCAAGCAGCGGACGCCAGGCTTCCAGGCTGCCGATGCAGCCGCGCAGTTCCCCGCGCTGGGTGAGCGTGACGAAGGTGGCGCCCATTTTTGCCAATTCCGGCAGGCCGACCGCGGCAGATGCCTGTGGCAAGCCGAAACGGGCGGCGATGGCGTTGCGGGCCAGCGTCAGCAGGGTAGTGCCAAGGTCAGGCATCTTGCGCCTCCGTAAAACTGAAGGCGGCGTACCCGACGACGCGCTGCTTGTCGCCAGCGGTATCGCCCGAATTGCAGCGGTGGATCAGCCGCGGCGCCAGGCCGCGCTGGCGGGCGGCGAGCAGCAGGCCATTGATCGGGTAGGCGCCGCAGGCCTGCTCGGGGCGGATGTCGGTATCGAGCTGCAGGATGTGCTGGCAGGTGTCACGATCGACCTGGTTGGCGGCGGCGTAGGGCAGGAAATGCGAAAGGTCGGAGCTGATGACGATCAGCGTTTCCGGCCCGCCCCACAGTAGGTCGAGGATTTCGGCGACATCGCGCGGCGTGGCGTGGCCGACGGCGAGCGGGACGAGGGTGAAGTCGTCGAGCACGCGCTGGAGGAAGGGCAGGTGAACTTCCAGCGAGTGTTCCTGGGCATGCGCCTGGTCGCTGAAGACGACTTGCGGCAGTTCGGTGAGCCGGGCAATCGCCGCCACGTCGAGCGGAATGCTGCCAAGCGGCGTCGCGAAGGCGCCGGCTTTAGGCACTGCCAGGCCGTCGACCGCAACCCGGTGCGTCGGGCCGAGCAGTATGACGCGACGAATCGTCGCGTGCCACGGCGCGAGTGCCGCATAGGCCATGGCGGCGGTCGAACCGGAATAGATGTAGCCGGCGTGCGGGACGATCAGCGCCTTGGGTTGGGGCATGCCGCTGGCAGGCGCTTCCGCCAGCAACTGGTCGACGGTAGCGGAAAGCAGCGCCGGGCTACCGGGGTAGAAAGCGCCGGCGACGGCGGGAGGGCGGGTCAATGTCATGGTGGACTCCTCAAACGAGCAATAATCCGAGCGCCATGCCGGTACCGATGGCGATCAGTCCGGGCAGGGCATGGCGGGCCAGCTTGCTGCCGCCGATGCTGATGACCAGGCCGATTTTGAATACCAGGTTGGCCATCAGCGCCAGGGTAACCGCGATCACGGCCTCGCCGGCAGGGATTTTATCGAGATTGAACAGGCGCAGCGTGGACAGCACGCTGGCATCGGCATCGGTCAGGCCGGAGGCCAGGGCGACGAAAAAGAGGCCCTTGTTGCCGGCGACATCCTCCAGCCAAGCGGAAGCGAGCAGCACGACGGCATAGAGCAGACCGAAGGAAATGGCGGTCCGCAGTTCGGTCGGGTTCTTGACCTCGGGCATCGGCAGGTCGCCGGCCGCGTTCAGTACCTTCCAGCCGTAGAGCGACATGGCGACGCCGGGCACGATGCCGCAGGCGAAGACGATGGCGATCTGCGTCACCAGATGCGGGGCAACGACGGCGCCGACCAGGCCGAGCCGGATCATCACCATGACGTTGGCGATCAGAATGACGATTGCCGACATGCGCA
>Ga0209262_10000596_pt1 | contig 15919 bp, 13 predicted proteins | sample Lowcelwee11metaG_FD_187171 | JGI IMG/M metagenome (GOLD analysis project Ga0209262, IMG submission 187171) | Freshwater pond sediment microbial communities from the University of Edinburgh, under environmental carbon perturbations - Low... | ecosystem: Environmental > Aquatic > Freshwater >...
CTGGCAGGCCTGGAGCCTGATGGCCGCCCTGGTACTGGCACGCGCGCTGGCCAAGCTGGCCGCCATTGGTCTGGGCGGCATCGGCAGCGGTGCCAGCCCAAGGCAGGCGCTGTGGACAGCGAGCGCACTGTTGCCCATGTCGACCGTGGCCCTGCTGCTGGTCTCGCAGTTTGCCGAGTTCGCACCCCGCATCGGGGAGCAGGTCGCGGCCCTCGCCCTGCCGCTGATCCTGTTCATGGAAGTGCTGGGGGCACTCATGGCCATGCTGGCCTTGCAGCGCGCCGGCGAAGCCGGGCGCCCGCCAGCCATCCGGCGCAGTAAACCCGAGGGAGAAAACAACGATGCCGCTTGAACCCTTCAGCCATTCCGAAGCCCTGACGCTGGGCGTCGAGCTGGAACTGCAGCTCGTCAACACGCACGATTACGATCTGGCGCCCTATGCCGACGACATGCTGCGCCTGATGGCCAAACGCAAGCTGCCTGGCAGCGTGGTGCCGGAGATGACCTCGAGCATGATCGAGATCTCCACCGGCATCTGCCACTCGCCGTCACATGTTCAGGAGGAACTGGGCCAGATCCGCGACGCCCTGGTGCAGTGCGCCGACAAACTCAACATCGCCGTGGTCGGCGGCGGCACCCACCCTTTCCAGCAATGGCACGAGCGGCGCATCTACGACAAGCCGCGCTTTCGCCAGCTGTCCGAACTCTACGGCTACCTGTCCAAGCAGTTCACCATCTTCGGCCAGCACGTGCACGTGGGCTGCCCGGATGCCGACAGCGCCCTGCTCATGCTGCACCGCATGTCGCGCTACATCCCGCATTTCATCGCGCTCTCGGCCTCCTCGCCCTACGTGCAGGGCCATGACACGGCCTTCGATTCGGCGCGACTGAACTCCGTTTTCGCCTTCCCGCTCTCCGGGCGCGCGCCCTTCGTGCTGAACTGGGACGACTTCAACGCCCACTTCGACAAGATGACACGCACCGGCGTGGTCAAGAGCATGAAGGACTTCTACTGGGACATCCGACCCAAACCGGAGTACGGCACCATCGAGATCCGCGTGTTCGACACGCCGCTCTCCATCGAACGCGCGGCCGCGCTGGCTGCCTACGTGCAGGCACTGGCCGCCTGGTTCCTCAAGGAACAGCCATTCATGCCGGTGGAAGACGATTACCTCGTCTACACCTACAACCGTTTCCAGGCCTGCCGTTTCGGGCTCGACGCGGTCTACGTGGATCCGGCCAGCGGCACCCACCTGCCGCTCAAGGAGCACATCCTGGCCACACTGGACCGGGTGCAGCCCTATGCCATCACGCCGGGCTCGGGTGCGGCGCTGGAGCTGCTGCGCAACAGCACCGAGCGCGGACTCAACGATGCGCGCTGGCTGCGCGATGTGCAAGCCAATGAGCAGTTGCTGGGCGAGGTCACACGCCAGGCAGGCCTGCAGTTCCGCAAGGCCAGGGCAGCCGCGGCCTGACTCAGGTCTTCACGCCCTGCGGGTTCAGCGGCGTGAGCCCCCGGCCCTTGCTGAAGAACTCGATCAGGTTGTCGGCCGCGAGCCTGGCCATGGCCTTGCGCGTGGGCACGCTGGAACTGGCGATGTGCGGCGTCAGCACCACATTGGGCACGGTCAGCAGGTCCGGGTGTACCTTGGGCTCGCCCTCGAACACGTCCAGACCGGCCGCGGCAATGCGCTGGTCGCGCAGGGCCTGGGCCAGGGCCGCGTCGTCGACGATGCCGCCGCGCGCGATGTTGACCAGGGTGGCCGTCGGTTTCATCTGCGCCAGTTCGGCCGCGCCGATGGCGTGGTGCGAGGCCGCCGAGTAGGGCAGCACCAGCACTAGGTGGTCGGCCGTCTTCAGCAACTCTTCCTTGCTGACGTAGCGCGCCTTGCATTCGGCTTCGGTCGCCGCATCGAGACGCGACCGGTTGTGGTAGATCACGTTCATGCCGAAGCCATGCGCCCCGCGGCGGGCAATGCCTTGCCCGATGCGGCCCATGCCCAGGATGCCCAGCGTAGCGCCGTGGATGTCGGAGCCGGCGAACATGTCGTAACTCCACTTGGTCCATTTGCCTTCGCGCAGGTAGATCTCGCTCTCGGTGATGCGGCGGGCCGTGGCCATCATCAGCGCAAAACCGAAGTCGGCCGTGGTCTCGGTCAGCACATCGGGGGTGTTGGTGCCCAGCACGCCATGCGCCGTCATGGCATCGAGATCAAAGTTGTTGTAGCCGACAGCCATGTTGGCGCAGATCTTCAGCCTCGGACAGGCGCCTAGTACCTCGGCATCGATGCGCACGCTGCCCGTGGTGAAAGCACCATCCTTGTCGCGCAGCTTCTCGATCAGCTGGGCGCCGCTCCAGGCCTCGTCAGCCTGGTTGGATTCGACGTCGAAATGCTGCGACAGGTGCGCAATGGTTTCGGGAAAGACGGCACGGGTGACGAGGATCTTCGGTTTCATGGTTCGACTCTCAGGGGATGGCAGATGGTGTGGGAGGACCGGTTTCAGCCCAGCAGATGGTATTCGGCGATGTAGAAAAGGGCACCCGCCAGGTAGCCGATCAGGGCCAGGCCGCTGATCTTGCGCACGTACCAGAAGAAATCGATCTTCTCCAGGCCCATGGCGGCCACGCCAGCTGCCGACCCGATGATCAGGATGGAGCCACCGGTGCCGGCGCAGTAGGCCAGGAACTCCCAGAGGAAACTGTCCACCGGGTACTGCTGCAGGCTGTACATGCCCATGGAGGCGGCCACCAGCGGCACGTTGTCGACCACGGCGCTGACCAGGCCGATCAGCACGACGATGATGTCCTGGCGTCCGACGCTCTGGTCCAGCCAATGCGCGATCGAGGACAGGATGTGGGTGTGCTCCAGCACCGCGACGGCCAGCAGGATGCCGATGAAGAAGACGATGGAGCTCATGTCGATACGCGTGAGCGCGCGCGCCAGGGTCAGGCGTTGCTTGGCCAGGTCGTCCTCCTTGTTCCGGTGCACCAGATCACCCACCAGCCACAGGATGCCCAGACCGAACAGAATGCCCATGAAGGGCGGCAGATGCGTGACGGTCTTGAACACCGGCACCGCCACCAGGATGCCCAGGCCCATGAAGAACATGAGATTGCGCTCGAAGGTGGTGGTCTCCGGGCCCTCTGCGGCATCGGCACGTTTCGGCGCGATCACCGGACGCGAGCCCAGCACGAAGCTGGTCACGGCCAGCGGCACGATCAGGTTGATCAGCGAGGGGATGAACAAGCCCTTCATGATCTCCATTGCCGTGATCTGGCCGCCGATCCACAGCATGGTGGTGGTCACGTCGCCGATCGGCGTCCAGGCACCGCCGGCGTTGGCCGCGATGACGATGATGCCGGCGAAGAACAGGCGGTCCTCACGCTTCTCCAGCAGCTTCTTCATCAGCGAAACCATGACGATGGTGGTCGTCAGGTTGTCCAGGATGGCACTCAGGAAGAAGCTGACAAAACCGACCATCCACATCAGGGTGGACAGCTTCTGGGTCTTGATGCGCCTGGTGATGACTTCGAAGCCGTTGTGCGCATCGACCACCTCGACGATGGTCATGGCCCCCATCAGGAAGAAGACGATCTGCGCGGTGCCCATAAGCGACTCGCCCAATTCCCCCCCGACCCTGGTGGCGTCGCCGGCGGCGACGGCATAGATCGTCCACAGCAGGCCGGCCCCCAGCAGGGCCGACGCCGACTTGTTGATCTTCAGGGGGTGTTCCAGCGCAATGGCCGCATAGGCCAGCACGAAAACAATGACCAGCAGGGTCAGCATGAGATGTCTCCTCTTGTTTGAATCAGGTTGTGGTGCAGTCTGTCCGACGGGCGAGCTCAGTCCAGCCAGTGAGTGAAGGCGCTCACCGGTTCACGCGGTGTATGGAAACCGTTGACGATAGCAGAGCGGTCGGCATGACCCAGTGCCATGCCGCAGACCAGCATCTCGTCGGGACCCGCCCCGATGTGCGGCAGGATGATCTTCGCAAAACCGTTCCAGGCGGCCTGCGGGCAGGTGTGCAGGCCGCGCCCGCGCGCCGCCAGCATGATGTTCTCCAGGAACATGCCGTAGTCCACCAGCGAGCCGCGCCCCATGACGCGGTCCAGCGTGAACATCAGGCCCACCGGCGCGTCGAAGAAGCGGAAGTTGCGCTGATGCTGGGCGTGCATCTTGTCCTTGTCGCCCTTGGTGATGCCCAGCAGGCCGTACAGGCCCCAGCCGTTCTCGCGCCGGCGGTCGATGTAGGGGCTGACCCATTTTTCAGGGTAGTAGTCGTATTCCTCGCGGTACTCGGCCGCCAGCGAGGGATCGGCACGTAGCGCCTCGTGCGCGGTACACACCTTCTCCACCAGGCTGTCGCGGCTGGCACCACGCAGCACGTAGACCTTCCAGGGCTGGGTATTGGTGCCCGAGGGTGCACGACTGGCCAGCTGCAGGATGTCCTGAATGGTTTCAGGCGCCACCGCCTGCGGCGTGTAGGCGCGCACGGACATGCGGGTCTGGATGGCTTCGTCGACGGTCATGGCTTCAACTCAGGGTTTCGAGGGCAGCCCGCAACGGAGCCGGGAGCGGGACGGGCCGGCGGGTCTGCCGGTCCACGTAGACATGCACAAAATGGCCTTGCGCCGCGGCCAGCTCCTCACCCTGCGCGTACAGGCCGACCTCATAGCGCACGCTGGAGTTGCCCAGCCGGGCGACACGGATACCGGCCTCGATGGTTTGCGGAAAGGACAGCGAGGCAAAGTAGTTGCACTGGGTCTCGATCACCAGGCCGATGGTGTCGCCGCCATGGATGTCGAGCACGCCCTGCTCGATCAGCCAGGCGTTGACGGCCGTATCGAACCAACTGTAATAAACGACGTTGTTGACATGTCCGTAGACGTCGTTGTCCATCCAGCGTGTGCTGAGGGTCCGGAAAGCCTTGTAGGCGCTGCGTCTCTCGGGTCCCGGTTTTTCTGTCTTGGTATTCATGCTCAGGCCAGATTCTGCCAGCCCGGTGGTGCCTGCCGCGCACGTCGCTGTGCGTATTCGGCCATGGGAAAGCGCTGCCCGGCCGCCAAGGCAGCACGAGGTGTTCGGGGTCCTAGGCCTGCTTGCCCGGATTCTGACGCCGACACACCCCGTCCCCGGCTTTCTAGGGCGCCGCCCCTAAATTGCTGCGGCGCAACAAAAACCCCTTGCATTCGGAAACGAGGTGCCTAAAATTGACCTCATGCTGCAATGCAGCAAACATATTTCCCCAACCCTTCCTTCAAGGAGTTCACTATGCTGACCGTCGAACAAGTCCTGGCCGCCAACAAAGCCAACGTCGAAACCCTCTTTGGTCTGACCGGCAAAGCCTTTGAAGGCGTGGAAAAGCTGGTTGAACTGAACCTGGCCGCCTCCCGCGCCCTGCTGGCCGAATCCGCCAGCCAGGCTCAGACCGTGCTGAATGCCAAGGACCCGCAAGAAATGCTGGCCCTGCAATCCGGCCTGCTGCAGCCGCTGAGCGAAAAGGCCGCCAGCTACAGCCGCGAGATCTATGACATCGCCGCTGCGACCAGCGCCGAATTCGGCAAGACCTTCGAAGCGCAGATCGCCGAAGCCCAGAAGAAATTCCTGGACGTGGTCGACAGCACTTCCCAGAATGCCCCGGCCGGCTCCGAAACCGCCGTCGCCCTCATGAAGAGCGCCGTCGCGGCCGCCAACAATGTGCTGGAGACTGCCCAGAAATCGGCCAAGCAGGCTGCTGCCATGGCCGAGTCGAACTTCAAGGCCGCTACCGCCGGCACCGTCGAAGCCGGCAAAACCGCTGCCAAGAAGCGTTGATTTGTAACGCAGGATGGCCCCTCGTTCTGCAAGCTTTTTTTGATCAGCCTTTACAACAAGGGAAAACCCTGACATAATTCACTCATCGAAAAACAGAACAGCTTTTGTTTTTCCACCGTTTGTCTCCTCGGGTCCTTTCGTAACCATCAGGTTCAGGGATCCCTTCAAAGCCCCGTCCCTGACGGGGCTTTTTTTTATCTCATTTCGACGGACTCACCGGGCGCATCCCCGCCTCGATCGCCTGCCGCAGCTGCGGCAGGGCCTGCAGCATGGCCGCGCGCCCGGCCTGGATCGCACGGTTACGTGCGGCAAAGTCCGCCCCCGAGACGCCATTGAGGGCCGGGCGTACCACCACCAGATCCGCGCCACGCAACTCCAGCGTGTTGATGCTCTTGCTCATGATGCTGAAGGTCTGCAGCAGGATCTGGAACACATCCCCCGGCGCATTGGCCTCGGGCTGCTGCGAGATGTCCACGGCGATGACCAGTTCGGCTCCCATCTGGCGTGCCTGACGCACGGGGACTGGCGACACCAAGCCACCATCCACATAGTCCCGCCCGGTGATGTGCACCGGCTGGAACAGCCCGGGCACGGCGCTCGACGCCCGCACGGCGGTGGCGATGTCCCCGCGCTCGAACAGTACGCCCCGGCCGCTTTGCAGATCGGTGGCCAGGATACCCAGCGGCATGGGAAGCTCCTCGATGCGGCGGCCACCCACCTGCTGGTGGACATAACGCGCCAAGGCGTCGCCGCGCAGCATGCCGCGGCTGAAGAGAGGTAGTGTCCAGTCTGTGAAGGTGGCCTCGTCCATGGTTTCGGCAACGCGCTGCAACTGGCTGCCATTGCGCCCGCTGGCATGGAGTGCCGCCACCAGGCTGCCGGCCGAAGTACCAGCCAGCAGATCCGGCTTGATGCCGGCCTCTTCCAGCACCTGGATCACCCCCACATGGGCAAAACCACGCGCCGCGCCGCCTCCCAGAGCCAGGCCGATGCGTGGCGCGCGCATCGTCTCGAGCGGCGCGGGGGGCTCCGGCGTCAGCGGTGGGCTGGCACAGCCGGCCAGCACGACGAGCAGGGCCGACCAGAACGTGCGTTTGGCGCCATATCCCATCATCGAGGTATACTTATTGAGAATGATTTGCATTTTGTATATCATCTGGGTTCCGATTCAAGCACGTACATCATGTTCAAGCGAATTTTCTCCCTCTCCCTCTTTAGCCTGCTCGCCACCAGCCAGGCACTGGCCCAGGAACAGGTGGTCAACATCTATTCCGCCCGCCACTACCCGAGCGACGAAGCCCTCTACAGCCAGTTCACCCGCAACACCGGCATCCGCATCAACCGCGTCGACGCCGATGATGCAGGCATTCTGGCCCGACTGCGCGCCGAAGGCTCGGCATCGCCGGCTGACGTGATTCTGCTGGTCGACGCTGCCCGCCTATGGCGAGGCGAGGCCGAAGGATTGTTCCAGCCCGTCAAATCGGCCGTCCTCGACTCGGCCATTCCGGCGCAACTGCGCGGAGCAGCAGGCAGCGACGGTGCGTCGTCCTGGTATGGCTTCTCGACCCGGGCGCGTGTCATCGTCTACGACAAGATCAAGGTCAAGCGCGAAGACGTGGACACCTACGAAGAACTGGGTGAGGCCAAGAACAAGGGTCGCCTGTGCATCCGCTCCGGCTCGCACCCCTACAACCTCTCGCTGTTTGGCGCCGTGCTCGAACACCTGGGCGACCAGAAGACCGAAAACTGGCTCAGGGGCATGGTTGACAACATGGCACGTGCGCCCAAGGGCGGCGATACCGACCAGATCCGGGCCGTGGCCTCGGGCGAATGCGCCGTGGCCGTGACCAACAGCTATTACCTGGCACGACTGATGCGCTCCAGCAAGCCAGAAGACCAGGCCGTGGTCGAGCGCATCGGCGTGGTCTTCCCCAACCAGTCGAGCTGGGGCACGCACGTCAATATCGCCGGCGGTGCCGTCGCCAGGCATGCCAAAAACCCGGCCAATGCGGTGAAATTCCTGGAATACCTGGCCAGCGCGCAGGCACAGGAACATTTCGCCAACGGCAACAATGAATGGCCCGCGGCGAAGGGCGTCAAGCTCGAGAATCCGGCCCTCAAGGCCATGGGTGGCAACAGCTTCAAGAGCGAGACCATCCCGATCAGCGTGGTTGGCCAGAACTCGGTCAAGGTGCAGCAGATGCTGGACCGCGCAGGCTTCCGCTGACAGCCCGCCCCCCATGAAAAAGCCGGCCCACGGGCCGGCTTTTTCTTTGGACACCGGAACTCAATCGGCCGTGGCCTCTTCAGGTTTGGCCTTGCCTTCCTTCTTGGGCAGGGGCTGGATGTCGAGCGTGACCTCGGTCTTGCTCTCGTCCTTGTCGTCCAGGTCCACCGTCAGGCGGCCACCTTCGGTCAGACGGCCGAAGAGCAGCTCATCGGCCAACGCCCGGCGTATCGTGTCCTGGATCAGCCGCTGCATGGGGCGGGCGCCCATCAACGGGTCGAAGCCCTTCTTGGCCAGGTGCTTGCGCAGCTTGTCGGTGAAGGTGACCTCCACCTTCTTCTCGGCCAGCTGGGTCTCGAGCTGCAGCAGGAACTTGTCGACCACGCGCAGGATGATGTTCTCGTCCAGCGCCTTGAAGCTGACCATGGCGTCCAGGCGGTTGCGGAACTCCGGCGTGAACAGGCGCTTGATGTCGCCCATCTCGTCGCCAGCCTGGCGCGGGTTGGTAAAGCCGATGGTCGACTTGTTCATGGTCTCGGCGCCCGCATTCGTCGTCATGATGATGATGATGTTGCGGAAGTCGGCCTTGCGACCGTTGTTGTCGGTCAGCGTGCCATGGTCCATGACCTGCAGCAGCACGTTGAAGATGTCCGGATGCGCCTTCTCGATCTCGTCGAGCAGCAGCACGGCATGCGGCTTCTTGGTCACGGCCTCGGTCAGCAGGCCGCCTTGGTCGAACCCGACGTAGCCGGGCGGCGCGCCGATGAGGCGGCTCACGGCATGGCGTTCCATGTACTCGGACATGTCGAAGCGGATCAGATCGATACCCATGATGTAGGCCAGCTGCTTGGCTGCTTCGGTCTTGCCCACCCCGGTGGGACCGCTGAACAGGAAGGAGCCGATCGGCTTGTCGGCCCGGCCCAGACCCGAGCGAGCCATCTTGACGGCCGCGGCCAGCACCTCCAGCGCCTTGTCCTGGCCGAACACCACGCTCTTCAGGTCGCGCTCGATGGTCTGCAGCTTGCTGCGATCGTCGTTGGACACATTGGCAGGAGGAATCCGGGCGATCTTGGCCACGATCTCCTCCACTTCGGTCTTGCCGATGGTCTTCTTGCGCTTGGACGGCGCCAGGATGCGCTGGGCGGCCCCGGCTTCGTCGATGACGTCGATGGCCTTGTCGGGCAGATGGCGGTCGTTGATGTACTTGGCCGAGAGTTCGGCCGCCGCCTGCAGCGCCGCATTGGCGTACTTGACGTTGTGGTGCTCCTCGAACCGCGACTTCAGGCCCTTGAGGATGTCGATGGTCTCGCTCACGGTGGGCTCCACCACGTCGACCTTCTGGAAACGGCGCGACAGCGCCGCGTCCTTCTCGAAGATACCGCGGTACTCGGTGAAGGTGGTGGCACCGATGCACTTGAGCTGCCCGCTCGAGAGCGCCGGCTTGAGCAGGTTGGACGCGTCCAGCGTCCCACCCGAGGCCGCGCCAGCCCCGATCAGGGTGTGGATCTCGTCGATGAAGAGGATGGCGTTGGGCTTGTCCTTGAGCGACTTGAGCACGCCCTTCAAGCGCTGCTCGAAATCGCCGCGGTACTTGGTCCCCGCCAGCAGGGCTCCCATGTCCAGGGAGTAGACATTGCCCTCCGCCAGGATCTCGGGCACGTCCTTCTGGACGATGCGCCAGGCCAGGCCTTCGGCGATGGCGGTCTTGCCCACGCCGGCCTCGCCCACCAGCAACGGGTTGTTCTTGCGGCGGCGGCAAAGAATCTGGATCACGCGCTCGACCTCGTACTCGCGACCAATCAGCGGATCGATCTTGCCTTCCTTGGCAGCCTGGTTGAGGTTCTGTGTGTACTGCTCCAGTGGCGAGGCCTTGCTGTCGCCCTTCTCGGCGGCAGCGCCCTCCTCCGCCTCGCCGGAACCCTCACTGGACTTGCCGGTTTCGGGCGGATCGCTCTTCTTGATGCCGTGGGCGATGAAGTTGACCACGTCCAGCCGCGTCACACCCTGCTGGTGCAGGTAGTAGACGGCGTGGGAGTCCTTCTCGCCGAAAATGGCCACCAGCACGTTGGCGCCGGTCACTTCCTTCTTGCCGCTGCCCGTGGACTGCACGTGCATGATGGCGCGCTGGATCACGCGCTGGAAACCCAGGGTGGGCTGGGTATCGACATCGTCGGTACCGGCCACCTGGGGGGTGTTGTCCTTGATGAAGTTCGACAGCGACTTGCGCAGGTCGTCGATATTGGCCGCGCAGGCGCGCAGCACCTCGGCCGCGCTGGGGTTGTCGAGCAAGGCCAGCAGCAGATGCTCCACGGTGATGAACTCGTGGCGTTGCTGACGCGCCTCGACAAACGCCATGTGCAGGCTGACTTCCAATTCCTGGGCAATCATGTGACTTCCTTTTGCCTTGCTTACAAATCTACTGTAATCCGATTCGCCTGACTGTCCAACAGTTCCAGCCTTAAAAGAAAAGTAACTTTTCCCTACTTACTTGACTTCTTCACTTGCTCACTCCACCGGCTCGCACAGGCACTGCAGCGGATGCCCCGCCCTGTGCGCCGCTTCCAGCACCTGGTCCACCTTGGTGGCCGCCACGTCCTTGGTTAGACCCCGCAGACCGCTTTGCCGTCCAGATGGATCTTGAGCATGATCTGGGTTGCCGTTTCCAGATCCTTGCTGAAAAACTCCTGGATCACGACCACCACGAACTCCATCGGGGTGTAATCGTCATTCAGCATGATCACCTGATACATCTGAGGTGGCTTGACTTTCTGCGTTCGTCGCTCGAGCACCACCGACCCGCCGTCGTCCCGGCTGGGCTTCTGGACGGGGAGGACTGGCGCCTTGGCAGGAGATTTCGTGGCCATGGATTGATTCTATCGAGCGCGCACCAGGCACGCCCCGCATGGGGTTGAATTGGAGGCGACCTGGCCGACCTTCAAGCCTGGAAACAGGTCCGTTGTGAAAAAAAACGCCGCCGGCAGCAGGCCGGGGCGGCTGGCGGGCGCGGCTGAAGCGGTATGCCCTTCCGCCTGCCGATCACATATGGTCGATCATGACCTGGCCAAAGCCCGAACAGCTGACCTGGGTGGCGCCCTCCATCAGCCTGGCGAAGTCGTAGGTGACCCTCTTGCTCAGGATGGACTTCTCGAGCGAGCTGATGATGAGATCGGCCGCCTCCTTCCAGCCCATGTGGCGCAGCATCATCTCGGCCGAGAGGATTTCGGAGCCCGGGTTCACATAGTCCTTGCCGGCATACTTCGGCGCCGTGCCGTGGGTGGCTTCGAACATGGCCACGGTGTCGGACAGGTTGGCACCCGGGGCGATGCCGATGCCGCCGACCTGGGCGGCCAGCGCGTCGGAGATGTAGTCGCCGTTGAGGTTCAGCGTGGCCACCACGCTGTATTCGGCAGGACGCAGCAGGATCTGCTGCAGGAAGGCATCGGCGATCACGTCCTTGATGACGATGTCCTTGCCGGTCTTCGGGTTCCTGAACTTGCACCAGGGGCCGCCATCGATCAACTCGGCGCCGAATTCCTTCTGGGCCAGGCCATAGGCCCAGTCACGAAAGCCGCCTTCGGTGAACTTCATGATGTTGCCTTTGTGCACGATGGTCACACTGGGCTTTTGGTTGTCGATGGCGTACTGGATGGCCTTGCGCATCAGGCGCTCGGTCCCCTCGATGGACACCGGCTTGATGCCGATACCCGAGGTCGCGGGGAAACGGATCTTCTTGACGCCCATCTCCTCGATCAGGAACTTGATCAGCTTCCTGGCCTTGTCGGACTGGGCTTCGTACTCGATGCCGGCGTAGATGTCTTCCGAGTTCTCGCGGAAGATCACCATATGGGTCTTCTCGGGCTCCTTGAGCGGAGAAGGCACGCCCTTGAAGTACTGCACCGGGCGCAGGCAGACGTAGAGGTCGAGCTCCTGGCGCAGGGCCACGTTGAGCGAACGGATGCCGCCGCCGACGGGGGTGGTCAACGGGCCCTTGATCGACACCACGTATTCGCGCACCACGTCCAGGGTTTCCTGGGGCAGCCAGACATCCGGGCCGTAGATCCGGGTTGCCTTCTCGCCGGCATAGACCTCCATCCAGTGGATCTGGCGCTTGCCGCCATACGCCTTCTCCACGGCGGCATCCACCACCTTGAGCATCACCGGTGTGATGTCGAGTCCCGTGCCGTCCCCCTCGATGTAGGGAATGATCGGGTGGTCCGGCACATTGAGCGACATGTCGGCATTGACGGTGATTTTCTTGCCTTGGGCGGGCACCTTGACGTGCTGGTACATGGAAGCGGGACTCCGTGAGGGATGCGTGGGCAGACGGTGCGCAGACCGGATGCACCTTATGGACGCGTTGGATCGGACTTATAAATTCTAGTCCCAATCCCTGTGGCAGCCGCCTGCATGCCCCCCTCTTGCCGGGCCCGACCGGGCCGATTCGACGGCGAATGACGGACAATGCTGTTGCCCGTGATTCCCGCAATCCCTGTCTATGAACCGCCTGTTCCTACGCCTGACCCTTCTGCTCTTTGCGCTGCCCGGCGCAGCCTGGTCGCAGGCGTCACCCCAGCTCGATCTGCCTCGCGTCACTCTCACGGCCGGCATGCACCTGATCCACGCCCAGGTAGCCGCCACACATGAGCAACGCGCCACCGGCCTCATGTTCCGCAAGGACATGCCGACCAGCGAGGGCATGCTCTTCGTCTTCGAGCAGCCGTCCAGCCAGTGTTTCTGGATGAAAAACACCCTGCTGCCGCTGACGGCCGCCTTCGTGGCCGACGATGGCACCATCGTCAACCTGGCCGACATGAAGCCGCAGACCACGAACAGCCACTGCTCGGCCAGGCCGGTGCGTTATGTGCTGGAAATGAACCAGGGCTGGTTTGCCAAACGCGGGATCAAGGCAGGAAACAAGCTGGGGGGACCGATCTTCAGCGCCCGCCGCTAGCCGGCACGTGCGCTGCGCCGATACGCCATGTGTCATCCCAAAAGCAAAGGCGACCAGGGGTCGGCTTCGACCATCCTGATCGCCTCGCAGGGGCCGGCCGCCGGGCCGGCCTGATCCCGAACCCGACTCAGCTCTTCATGGACGCCAGGACGGCGTTCAGGGTCTTGCTCGGTCGCATCACGGTGTCCAGCTTGCCGAAATCCGGCTTGTAGTAGCCCCCGATATCCGCGGGCTTGCCTTGCACGGCCGCCAGTTCGGCCACGATGACCTGCTCGCTGTCCGCCAGCTGCTGGGCCAGCGGAACGAACCTGGCCGCCAGGGCCGCATCATCTTTCTGCGCCGCCAGTTCCTGGGCCCAGTACATGGCCAGGTAGAACTGGCTCCCCCGGTTGTCCAGCTGCCCCGTCTTGGGCGAGGGGTTCTTGTTGTTGTCCAGCAGCTTGCCGGTGGCGGCGTCCAGGGTCTTGGCCAGGATCTTGGCTTTGTTGTTGCCGGTCTTCATGCCCAACTCCTCCAGCGACACGGCCAGCGCCAGGAATTCACCCAGCGAATCCCAGCGCAGGTGGTTTTCCTCCACCAACTGCTGCACGTGTTTCGGCGCCGAACCACCGGCACCCGTTTCGTACATGCCGCCGCCGGCCATCAGCGGAACGATGGACAGCATCTTGGCGCTGGTGCCCAGCTCCATGATGGGGAACAGGTCGGTGAGGTAGTCGCGCAGGATGTTGCCGGTCGCGCTGATGGTGTCCAGGCCGCGGACGACTCGCTCCAGGGTGTAGCGCATGGCGCGCACCTGGCTCATGATCTGGATGTCCAGGCCCGCTGTGTCGTGCTCGTGCAGGTACATCTTGACCTTGGTGATCAGCTGCGCCTCGTGCGGGCGGTACTGATCGAGCCAGAACACCACCGGCATGCCCGAGTTGCGGGCACGCGTGACGGCCAGCTTGACCCAGTCGCGGATGGCGGCATCCTTGACCTGGCACATGCGCCAGATGTCGCCCTGCTCCACGTTCTGGCTCATCAGGACCTCGCCCGTGGCCAGGTCGGTGATGTTGGCCACGCCGTCCTCGGGAATCTCGAAGGTCTTGTCGTGCGAACCGTACTCCTCGGCCTGCTGGGCCATCAGGCCCACGTTCGGCACGGTACCCATGGTGCGCGGATCGAAGTTGCCATGCCATTTGCAGAAGTTGATGATCTCCTGGTAGATGCGGGCAAATGTGCTTTCGGGCATCACCGCCTTGGCATCCTTGAGGCGCCCGTCGGCGCCGTACATCTTGCCGCCGGCGCGGATCATGGCCGGCATGGAAGCATCCACGATCACGTCATTCGGCGAATGGAAGTTGGTAATGCCCTTGGCTGAATCGACCATGGCCAGCTCGGGGCGATGTTCATGGCAAGCGTGCAGGTCGCGCTTGATCTCGTCCTGCTTGGATTGCGGCAGCGTGGCGATCTTGTTGTAGAGATCGACCATGCCGTTGTTGACGTTCACACCCAGTTCGTCGAACAGCTTGCCGTGCTTGGCAAAGGCGTCCTTGTAGAAGATCTTGACGCAATGGCCGAAGACGATCGGGTGCGAGACCTTCATCATGGTGGCCTTCACATGCAGCGAGAACATCACGCCGGTCTTGTGCGCGTCCTCGATTTCCTTTTCGTAGAACTCGAGCAGCGCCTTCTTGCTCATGAACATGCTGTCGATGATCTCGCGCTCCAACAGCGCAACCTTGGGCTTGAGCACAATGGTCTTGCCACTCTTGGTGATCAGTTCCATCTTCACGTCACGCGCCTTGTCCAGCGTCATCGACTTCTCGCCGTGATAGAAGTCGCCATGGTGCATGTGCGACACATGGGTACGCGAAGCCTGACTCCACTCCGCCATCGAATGCGGATTCTTGCGGGCGTAGTTCTTCACGGCGGCCGGGGCGCGGCGGTCGGAGTTGCCCTCGCGCAGCACCGGGTTGACGGCGCTGCCGGTGCACTTGGCATAACGCGCGCGCAGGGCCTTCTCTTCCTCGGTCTTCGGGTTTTCCGGATAGTCGGGGATCTTGTAGCCCTTGGACTGCAGTTCCTTGATGCAGGCCACCAACTGCGCCACCGAGGCACTGATATTGGGCAGCTTGATGATGTTGGTGTCGGGCAGCAGGGTCAGGCGGCCGAGCTCGGCCAGGTTGTCGGGCACACGCTGCGCCTCGGTCAGGTACTCCGGGAACGCCCCCAGCACGCGCGCAGCCACCGAGATATCGCTGGTGGCCACGTTGACGCCGGCCGGCGCAGCGAAGGTTCGGATGATGGGCAGAAAGGCACTGGTCGCGAGCAGCGGTGCCTCGTCGGTCAGGGTGTAGATGATGGTGGGTTGCTGGGTGCTCATGGTCTATCTCCAGAAAGTCGTGTCATGGTGCCGCCGTTCGTTTTGTCGCTTTGAACTGCTCAGGCATTCGACGATGAGAGATTTTGCTTTCTGGGCTCTGACCACGCCCTCTTTTTTTGAATCGAAATCCCGCAATACAAAATATCCATCAAAAAAAGCCCGAAATATTTACGATCAGTCTTATAAAAGACACATGACCCGTCGCCAGGCATGAGGCGACCGGCCTTCGGCGCAGACGCGACGACAGAAAACAGAAAGGGCCCGAAGGTTCGCCCTTCGAGCCCTTGCTCAGCGCAGGATGCAGGCGTCAGGCGTAGTTCTTGGCCGCGAAATCCCAGTTCACCAGCTTGTCCAGGAAGGTCTCGACGAACTTCTGGCGCAGGTTGCGGTAGTCGATGTAGTAGGCGTGCTCCCACACGTCCACCGTCAGCAGGGCCTTGTCCGCGGTGGTCAGGGGCGTTCCGGCAGCGCCGGTGTTGACGATGTCCACGGAACCATCGGCCTTTTTCACCAGCCAGGTCCAGCCCGAACCGAAGTTGCCCACGGCCGACTTGACGAAG
>Ga0209262_10000597_pt1 | contig 15851 bp, 17 predicted proteins | sample Lowcelwee11metaG_FD_187171 | JGI IMG/M metagenome (GOLD analysis project Ga0209262, IMG submission 187171) | Freshwater pond sediment microbial communities from the University of Edinburgh, under environmental carbon perturbations - Low... | ecosystem: Environmental > Aquatic > Freshwater >...
CAATGGGATCCGCCTCGGGTGGCGCCATCGTGCGGTTTTCGGTGGGTGGCACGGTTCCTGCATCGAGGGTTCGCGAACCAATCGCAGAACCCCGTGGGGAGACCGCCCGATGAAACTCATCACCGCCATCATCAAGCCGTTCAAGCTCGATGACGTGCGGCAGGCCATTGCCGACATCGGCGTGCAGGGCGTCACGGTGACCGAGGTGCAGGGCTTCGGCCGGCAGCGCGGCCACACCGAGATCTACCGTGGCGCCGAGTACCGCGTCGATTTCCTCCCCAAGTCGAAGATCGAGATCGCCGTGGACGACACCGTCGTCGAGCAGGTGATCGAGGCGATCACCAACGTCGCCCGCACCGGGAAGATCGGCGACGGCAAGATCTTCGTCACCCAGCTTCAGCAAGCCGTGCGGATCCGCACTGGCGAGAGCGGCACCGAGGCCGTCTAGGCCTCGCCGCAGGATTTCCCGTTCCAGAGAGCACCAGGAGAAATACAGTGACTCGTTCCAGACTCCCAGGCATCACCGGCATCCTGCGCTACGCGCTGGCGCTGCTCCCATTGCTCGCCCCCGCGCTGGGGCACGCGCAGGACGCCCCCGTTCCCGACAAAGGCGACACTGCGTGGCTGCTGACCGCGACGGTGCTCGTCATCCTGATGACGATCCCCGGCCTCGCACTCTTCTATGGCGGCATGGCCCGCTCGAAGAACGTGCTGTCGCTGTTGATGCAGGTCTTCATGATCTTCTGCACGGTCGCCCTGCTCTGGGCCATCTACGGCTACAGCCTCGCGTTCACGTCGGGCAACGCCTTCATCGGCGGGTTCGACCGGCTCTTCATGCAAGGCATGGCCACCGATTCGCTCGCGGCGACCTTCAGCAAGGGCGTGTACGTCCCCGAGTTCGTCTACTTCGTCTTCCAGCTGACGTTTGCCTGCATCACGCCGGCGCTGATCGTCGGCGCGTTCGCGGAACGCATCAAGTTCGGCGCGGTGCTGATGTTCACGGTGCTGTGGTTCACGTTCGCCTACCTGCCGATCGCGCACATGGTGTGGTTCTGGGCCGGCCCGGACGCCTACACCGACGCGGCGGCCGGCGCGGCGGCCACCAGCGGCGCAGGCTTCCTGTTCCAGAAGGGCGCGCTCGACTTCGCAGGCGGCACGGTGGTGCACATCAACGCCGGCATTGCGGGCCTGGTCGGCGCGATCATGATCGGCAAGCGCATCGGCTACGGCACGGCCCCCATGCAGCCTCACAACGTGGCGATGGTGATGATCGGCGCTTCGCTGCTGTGGGTTGGCTGGTTCGGCTTCAACGTGGGCTCCGGCCTCGAGGCGAACGGTTTCGCGGGCATGGTGTTCGCCAACACGATCCTCGCAACCGCGGCTGCAGCGCTGGCCTGGTCGTTCGCAGAGTGGATCCACCGCGGAACGCCGACAATGCTCGGCGCGGCCTCGGGTGCGGTTGCCGGCCTGGTCGCCATCACGCCGGCCTGCGGCTGGGTCGGCCCGATGGGCGCGATCGCGATCGGCTTGATTGCCGGCCTGGTCTGCCTGTGGGCGGTCGCGGGACTCAAGCACAAGCTCGGCTACGACGATTCGCTCGACGTCTTCGGCGTGCACTGCGTCGGCGGCATCATCGGCGCGCTGCTCACGGCCGTGTTCTGCGCCCCGTGGCTGGGCGGCACCGGCGTGTATGACTACGTCGCCAATGCCGTCGGCGAGTACTCGATCGCCACCCAGTTCAAGTCCCAGCTCTGGGGTGTCGTGGTGAGCCTCGTTTGGTCCGGCGTCGTGGCTGCGGTCGCGTTCAAGATCGTCGACCTGGTGATCGGCCTGCGGGTCGCCGAGGACCAGGAACGCGAAGGCCTCGACACCGTGTCGCACGGCGAGCGCGCTTACAACTGACCGAGTCTGTCGGGGGCGGCCGGTGCCTGGTCCGGTCGCCCTCTCCCCCGCCTGCGGACGCTTCGGCGTCCGCTTTTTTATGTGCACGCAGCCCGCCCGTGTGCGGCCCGCGTCTCAGTTCGCGCGGCGCCCCAGCCCCCGGCTGCAGATATCCCGGCCCGCCCTGATAGACTCGGGGCGTCGTAATGGAGGGCGCTCGAATGAAATCGACAGTGATGGTCGCGGGGCTGCTGCTGCTCGCCACGGGCACCCTGGCCAGCGAGGTCTACCGGACCACCGACGCCCAGGGTCGGCCGATCTACACCGACAAGCCCGCGTCGCTCCCTGCGGAACGCATCGGGGTGAAGACCTCGACCACCGATCCAGCCGAGGCACAGCGGCGTTACGACGACGAGATGAAACAGATCGCGGACTCGGGCACCGCGGCGGCGGCGGCGACTGCCGCGTCGGCCGACGCGCAGAAGGCGCAGGAATTGTCCGCAGAGGATCGCGCCAAGCGGTGCCAGGATGCCCGCCAGCGCTACGAGTCCTACCTCACCGCCCGCCGGTTGTATGAACCCGGCACGGCCGAGGGCGAACGGCGCTATTTGTCGGACGCGGAGATCGACGCCGCCCGAGCGGACGCCAAGCGGCTGGTGGACGAATTCTGCAGCGGCCCGTGACGTGGGCGTGACCGTCGGATTCATCGGTCTCGGCGCCATGGGGCGCGGTATGGCCCGCAACCTGCACCGGGCCGGCCTGCTGCTCAGCATCTGGAATCGTACGCCTGCACGAGCCACCGAGCTCGCGGGCGAGCTCGGCATTGCCGCCGCAGCGAATCCAGCCGAACTCGCCGGGGGGTGCGACGTGGTCGTGCTGTGCGTCTCGGCGGATGCGGACGTGCTCGAACTGATCGATGCGATCACCGCGGCCCTGCGACCCGGATCGATCGTGATCGACTGCTCCACGGTGAGCGCGAGCACGGCGCGCGAAGCGAGCCGCAGGCTGTCGGCGCATGGCGTCGAGTTCCTCGACGCGCCGGTCAGCGGCGGCGTGGAAGGCGCGCGGGACGGCACGCTCGCGATCATGGTGGGCGGACCGGCCGCTGCGCTCGATCGGGCGCGCCCGGTACTCGAAGCCATGGGCCGCACCGTGACTCACTTCGGGCCGAGCGGCTCCGGCCAGGCTGCAAAGGCCACCAACCAGATCATGTGCGCGGGCATCATCCAGGCGGTTGCCGAAGCCATGGCCTTCGCGAAGGCGGAGGGCCTGCCGCTCGAGGCGCTGATCGAGACGCTCGGCAAGGGCGCGGGGTCGAGCTGGTATTTCGTGCACCGCGCCCCGAACATGGTGCGTAACGAGTATCCGCCGGGCTTCCGGGTGCGACTGCACGCGAAGGACCTGCGGATCTGCCACGACATGGCGGCGCGTCACGGCGTGCTGCTGCCGGTGGTCGAGATGACGCTGCTGCATTACCGGAAGCTCATCGACCAGGGTCACGGCGACGAGGACATCTCGACGATCTTCCGGCTGAAGGACTCGATGTTCGCAGCAGCCGGCCCGTCGGACACGGACCCGCTCCGTCCATGAGCGCGTTGCCGCCGGAGCCGGCGGCCGCCGGAAGCGGACAAGGGTTCTTCCTGCCCGACTTCTGCGAAGCACGTGCCGTGCTGGCCATCGTGCTGAGCGCCGCATTGCTCGCCTTCGTCCTGTCGCTGGCACGCCAGTCGCTGGCGGAGGCGACGTTCTGGAGCGACCTCGCCCGCACCTCCGCATATCTTCTCTGGGCCGGCCTGCTGTGCGCGGCTGTCTTGTGCCGGGCGCGGCCGTGGCTTGCCAGACAGCCCCTGCGCAGGGCGGTCGTCGGCGCGCTCGGGCTCGTGCTGGGCACGGTGGCCCTGGTCTCCGAACTGGTGTTCTGGTTCGGCCGCTTGTGGGCCCATCGACTCGGCGTGCCGTCCTCGCTATTCCCGACACAGCACTGGGCGTTCCTGCTGCCCACGCTGGTGATCGCGGCGATCGTCGGGGCGCTGGCCCTGCGCTATTTCTACGTTGCCCACCAGTGGCGCCGCAGCGTGGAGCTCGAGGCCCGCTCGCGCATCCGGGCGCTGCAGGCGCGCATACGCCCGCATTTCCTGTTCAACAGCATGAACACGATCGCGTCGCTGACGCGCTCCGATCCCGCACGCGCCGAGGAAGCCATCGAGGACCTTTCCGACCTGTTCCGGATCAGCCTGAGCGAGGCCCGCGCCCAGATCACGTTGCGCGAGGAACTCGAGGTCGCGCGGATCTACCAGCGCATCGAACAGTTGCGCCTCGGCGATCGGCTGCAGGTGCGCTGGAAGGTCGCCGACCTCCCGGCGGAAGCGATCGTGCCGAGCCTGTTGCTGCAGCCCCTGCTCGAGAACGCGATCGGCCACGGCATCGAGCCGCTGCCCGAAGGCGGCACGGTCACGGTCGAGGGCCACGCCGAGGGCGGCATCGCGACCATCGAGGTCTCGAACCCGGTGTCGGCCACCGCTCGCGCGGTGCGCGCCGGCAATCGCATGGCACTCGACAATATCCGCCAGAGGCTCGATCTCGTGTTTCCGGGCCAAGCCTCCGTCGAAGTGGATGAAGGCTCGACGACGTACCGGGTGAAGATTCGCTTCCCACTCGTGGCGGGTCCGACGGGGGGCAGCCGCGAATCGTGGTGACAGCACCGGGCGGGCCGCGGAGAATGCCGCCCTGCCCATGACGGACGAACCGACCGCCCCGCACGCCATCCGCACGCTGATCGTCGATGACGAGCCGCCAGCGCGGGACCGGCTGCGCCGTCTGCTCGACGCGATCGACGAAGTCGCCGTGGTCGGCGAAGCCGGTAGCGGCAACGAAGCGCTCGAGCTTTGCGCGCAGCTTGCACCCGACGTCGTGCTGCTCGACATCCGCATGCCCGGCATGGACGGCATCGAGGCGGCCCGGCACTTGAACGCGCTCGAGGAGCCGCCCGCCGTAATTTTCACGACGGCTTACGACCAGCACGCGCTCGAGGCCTTCGAAACCCAGGCCGTGGGCTACCTGCTGAAGCCCGTGCGCCAGGAGAAGCTCGCGCGCGCGATCCGGCACGCGGCGCGAATCGCCGCGCCGCAGTTGCTGCGGCTCGCGGAGCAATCCCAGCTCGGTCGCCGGCGCGCCCAGATCTGCGCCCGGCTCGGCGAGCAGCTGCGGCTGATCCCGGTCGAGGACATCTACTACTTTGCGGCGGGCCAGAAGTACGTCACCGTGCGCCACCGCGGCGGCCGGGACCTGATCGACGAGTCGCTGCGCTCGCTGGCCACGGAGTTCCTGCCGGAGTTCGTGCGGATCCACCGCAACTCGCTCGTCGCCACGCGTCATGTGTCTGCGGTGGAACGCGGCGACGATGGCCATTACTCCGTGCGCTTGAAGGATTGCGACGAAGTCCTGCCGGTGAGCAGGCGACACGCCACGGAAGCGCTGCGGCAACTGAGGAGCGGGCACTGAATGAGCCGGATGCAGGACGACGTCGGCGAATCGACGATCACGCTGAAGGACGACTCCGGCCAGGGCGAGCGCCGCCTGTACGTGCGACTCGGCGGGCTGCTGCTGCTGGCCGCGCTTTGTTACCTCGTCTGGCGCATCGTCACGCCGTTGTGGCAGCCGCTGCTCTGGGCGCTGTTGCTCGGTGCGCTGCTCGCGCCCTGGAATCTGCGGCTGACCCAGCGCCTCGGCGGGCGCGCGCAGCTTGCGAGCTCGATCACGACAGCGCTGACGGTCCTGCTGTTCATCCTGCCGGTGCTCGCCGCGGGGGCCGCTGTCGCAACCCAGGCCGCGCAACTGCTGCGTCGGCTCGAGCGTCGCGTACCGGAGCTCAGCAAGGGCACGGAGATCGACCTGTCGCGCGTGCCGTGGCTCGACAGCAGCCTCGCCTGGCTCGATGCCAATACCAGCGTGTCGCTCGCGCAGCTGCAGGGTTGGTTCACCGAAGGACTGCAGCGCCTGCTGCAGGTGTTGATGAAGTCGGGCGGGTCCGTGGTGATGAGCGCGCTCGGCACGGCCGTGAGCTTCGTCGTGATGCTGTTCGTGCTGTTCTTCGTGCTGCGCGACGGGCCGGCGCTCGCGCGACAGGTAGTGCGCATGGCGCCGATCGAGCAGCGCCGGCGCACCCTGCTGTGGCAGCACCTTTCGGACGTGACCCGCGCCGTGTTCCTCGGCATTGGCCTCACGGCCCTGGCCCAGGGCGTGCTGCTCGGCGTGGGGTTCTGGATCGCCGGACTGCCCTCGCCGCTCGTGTTCGGCGTGATCGGCGTGATCCTGGCGCTGATCCCGATGGTCGGGCCCGCGCTGCTGTGGGTTCCTGCCGCGATCTGGCTCGCGATCCAGGGTCATCAAGGCTACGCGATCTTCCTCGCCCTCTGGGGTGCGGTCGTCGTCAGCCTCGTGGATAATTTGCTGCGCCCGCTGCTGATTTCGGGGCGCGCCGAGGTGCCGACGCTGGCCGTGTTCGTCGGCGTCATGGGCGGTCTCGCGGCGTTCGGCTTCATCGGCCTGTTCGTCGGGCCGATCGTGCTCGGCCTGCTCGTGGCGCTGTTCCGCTTCGAAGCCGAGTTGAACGTCGTCACCGACAAGAATCGCTGAATCACCGGAACTGGAGACCGCCTTGCCCAATCCGCTCCGCATCGCCACCCGCCGCAGCCAGCTCGCGCTCTGGCAGGCCGAGCACGTCGCCGCGCTGCTGCGGGACGCGCATCCCGACCGGCCCGTGGAACTCGTGCCGATGAGCACGCAGGGCGACCGCGTGCAGGACCGTGCGCTCGCGGAAGTCGGCGGCAAGGGCCTGTTCGTCAAGGAACTCGAAGTCGCCATGCAGGAAGGCCGCGCCGACATTGCCGTGCACTCGATGAAGGACGTGCCGAGCGAGCTGCCGCCGGGTTTGTGCATCACCGCGGTGCTGCCGCGCGCCAATCCGCACGACGCGTTCCTGTCGCTGCGCCATCAGCGCTTCGCCGACCTGCCGCAGCGCGCGCGCGTCGGCACGTCGAGCCCGCGGCGCCAGGCGCAACTGAGGCATGCGCGGCCGGATCTCAGGCTCGAGCTGTTGCGCGGCAACGTGGACACACGGTTGCGCCGGCTCGCCGAAGGTGAACTCGACGCCATCCTGCTCGCCTGCGCGGGACTCGAGCGCCTCGGCCTCGGCAACCGCATCACGCAGGTGCTCGACCTCGAGCTCTCGCTGCCCGCGGTCGGCCAGGGCGTGATCGGCATCGAGTGCCGCGAGGACGATGCAGCCAGCCGTGCCGCGCTGGTCGCGCTGCATCACGAACCGTCTTTCGTGCGCTTGAAGGCCGAGCGCGCCTTCGCGCAGACGCTGGGCGGCAGCTGCCACTCGCCGATCGCCGCGCACGCGTCGCTCGAGGGCGAGTCGCTCGTCGTGCACGGTTTCGTGGGTGCGCCGGACGGCCGGGAGGTCTACCGCGACGTGGAACGCGGCAACCCGGCGGACACCGAGACACTCGGGCGACGGCTCGCGGTCCGGATGCAGGCGGCGGGCGCAGGCGCGTTGCTCGATCGATTGCGCGACGAGGCCGCAGCGGCGTCGTGACGCCCGCGCTCGAGGGGCTCACCGTCGTGGTGACGCGCCCTGCGCGCCAGGCGGGGCCGTTCGTCGCGATGCTGCGGGAGGCCGGCGCCGACCCGATCCTGCTGCCGGCGATCGAGATCGAGCCGATCGCACTCGACGCGGCGAGCCGGGCCAAGCTGGTACCGGACGATTTCGACTGGACGGTCTACACCAGTGCCAATGCGGTGCAGTGGTCGGTGCAGCAGCTGCCGCGCCCCGCACGCACACATGTCGCCGCCATTGGTCACGCGACGGCACGGGCCCTCGACGAGCATGGCATCCGTGTCGATGCCGTGCCGCAGGGAGCGTCTGAATCCGAGGGCCTGCTCGCGCTCGGGTCTTTCGCCGACCTGCGCGGCCAGCGCATCCTGATCGTCAAAGGCGCCGGGGGCCGCGTGCTGCTGCGCGAAGAGTTGGCTCGTCGCGGCGCCGAGGTCGTGCTCTGCGAGGTGTACCGGCGGCGACCCGCCGCAGCGGATCCGGCGGCACTCGAGGCGCTGCGCGACGCCAGCGACCGCACCCGCTTGATCGTCGCCGTCACCAGCGGCGAGGTACTCCGTGCGCTGCTCGAGGCTGCGCCCGATGGTCGGCTGCCGAAGTTGCGCGACGCGACCTTGCTGGTGCCCGGCGATCGCGTGGCAGCGTCCGCCCGTAACCTCGGCTGGCGGGGTCCGCTGATCGCCGCGACGAGTGCCGAGGACAGCGTGATGTTCGCCGCGCTGGCGCGGCACCTGGGGCGCACCGGCCCTTCCGGCAGGGCGTGATACGATCATCCGGGCCATGTCCGCCGAGATCGAATCCCTCACCACCGACGTCAACTCGCGACGCACCGGCCAGGGCGTGAGCCCGATGCTGGTCGCGCTCGTGGTGCTCGGCCTGTTGCTCGCCGTCTACGCCCACTGGCGTTTCGGACAGTTCGACAGGCGCATCGACCGCCTGCACGACCAGGTCACGGAATTTCGCGGCATCCACGATCGACTCGACGCCAGCCTGCAGACGCTCACACAAAAGCTCGAGTCGAGCCAGAGCACCTGGCGCAGCGAGTTGCACGGGCTGCGCGAGGTGCCCGCGCAGGTGGTCGAGCTCGGCCAGAGTGTCGAGGAACTGCGCGCCCGCACCGAGACTCCGCAACGCGCGTGGGTGCGCGCGGAAGCGCTCTACCTGCTGGAACTGGCAGAGCGGCGCCTGAAGCTCGAGGGTGACGTGAACACGGCGATCGTCGCGATGGAGTCGGCGGATGCACGGCTCGCGACGATCAACGATCCGGCCGTGCGCGAGGTTCGCACTGCGCTGGGCGGCGAGATCATCGCGCTGCGGGCCGTGGTGCAGACGGACCTGGCCGAGGTGCTCGCGCGGATCACCGCGCTCGAGGATGCCGTGCCCGCACTGCCCGTGATCGGCATGCCGGTCTCGCAGGTCCGCCGGACCAAGGCCGAGCCTGCGGAACTCGGTCCGCTCGAGCAGGCCTGGAAGCGGCTCAAGATGGCGGCGCGCGACCTGATCTCGTTGCGGCGCATCGAGCCCGCCACGGCGCGGCTGGTCACCAAGGAAGAGGAATCGTTGCGGCGGCAGCATCTCGAGCTGCTGCTGTTTGCGGCACGCATCGCGGCCATGCAGCCCGACGGCGCGGCCTACTCGCAGTCGCTGCGCGCGGCGGGCACCTGGATCGAGCAGTACTTCGATCCCTCGAGTCCCGAGGTGACCGCGGCGCTGGCCGAGATCGAGAGCCTCGGCGCCATCAGCATCGATCCGGTGTTGCCGCAGATCGGTGCGGCCGGGCGGCTGCTGCAAGGCGTCATCCGGGGCAGCCCGATCGCGCCATGAAGGGAGCCGCGATCGTCGCGCTGGCTCTGGTCGGCGGCGGGCTGCTGGCGCACCTGCTGCTCGCGGACCCGGGCTACGTCGCGATCCGCGTCGGTCGCTCGCTGCTCGAGACCACGCTGCCGGTGTTCGTGCTGCTGCTCGCCGCCGGGTACCTGGTCGCGGGCGGCGTGAGCCGGGCGTTCGCTTCGCGGCGCCGCATCGCACAGCTGCGCGCCGAGCGCCGTCGCCGCCGGGCCCGGGACGACACGCAGCGCGGCCTGATCGAGCTCGCCGCCGGCCAGTGGAAGAGCGCGGAAGACCTGCTGAGCCGGGCCGCGCCGGATGCCGACTCCCCGGCCGCCAACTACCTGGTCGCCGCCCGTGCGGCGGACCTGCTCGACGCGACCGATCGTCGCGACGAGTGGCTGTCCCGGGCGCAGGAGGACGCGCCGGAAGCGCGCGCGGCCGCGTTGGTGACGCTGTCGGAGATGCAGATGCGCCGCGGCCAGGACGAGGCCGCGCTGCAGACGCTCGAGCAGCTCGATGCCTCGGGCGACTTGAACTCGCGTGGCCTCGAGCTGATGGCACGTCTGTGCCAGAAGCTCGGCCGCAGCGAGCAGCTGCGTGCTCTCGGGCCGCGGCTGCTCGGTGCAAAGGAGCTGCCCGAGGAAAAGGTCAACGAGCTGCTCGCGCAGGTGCGACTCGAGGAGATTCGTGTTGCGGGCGAGCGCGCCGACGCGTCCCAACTCGAGAAAGCCTGGTCCGACCTGCCACGAGCCGTGCGCAAGCTGCCGCAGTCGATCATCACCTACGCACGCGCGGCGATGGCTTGCAAGGATCACCCGGGCGCGGAACGCGTGTTGCGCGAGTTGATCGACGAGAACGGCGACACCGCTGCCGTGCGCGCGTACGGCGAGCTCGTGCTGCCCGATCCGCTGGCGCCACTCGAGCGAGCGGAAACGTGGCTGCGCAAGCGCCCCGAGGACCCCGACCTGCTCGCGAGCTGCGCTCGCCTGTGCCTGCGTGCCGAGCTGTTTGGCAAGGCACGCAGTTATCTCGAAGCGAGCCTGGCGCGGCGCCCGAGCGCGGAAAGCAGCCTGATCCTCGCCGATCTGCTCGAGCAGATGGGCGAGCGTGAACGGGCGATGCAGTACCTGCGCCAGTCGGTGACCCAGTCGGTCGGCCGGCGGCCGAACCTGCCCCGCGTGCGCTTGCGGCGCCGCTGAGACCGCGTCGTCAGCGGACGGCGGCCGCGCTCTTCATTCTCGACAGCGTGTCCGGCGCGTAATCGAAGGAGTCGAAGAAGAGCTGCTCGCGCGGCAGGCCGTGCCGTGCGAACTCGGTCCGAATCGCCTCGATCATCGCCGGCGGCCCGCTCGCGTAGACGTCGAACCCGCCGAGATCGGGATGGTCCGCGAGCACGGCTTCGTGAACGAGGCCACGGCGCACGGCCACTCCGCTTGCATCGGGCAGCTGCGGACCCGACAGCACCGGACGGTACGCGAAGCCGGGCCGTTCGTGCTCGAGCCGGGCCAGCCACGCGTGCTCATAGAGATCGGCCTCGGACCGGCCGCCCCAGTACAGCGTGACCGGCCGGCGGTCGCCGGTCGCGATCAATTGCCGCAGCATGGCCCGCAGCGGAGCGTAGCCGGTACCGCCGCCGACCATCAGCGGCGGTCGCGGTGACTCGGTGCGCAGCCAGAACTGGCCGAGGGGACCCTCGATGCGCAGCAGCGTGCCGGCGCGGAGACTGTCGAAGAGTTGCCCCGTAAACCCGCTGGTCGAGGCGCGCCGCACGTGAAGCTCGAGGAAGCGGCCGTCCGCGGGCGCGCTCGCGATCGAGAAGCTGCGGCGGCGGCCCTCCGACAGCATCACGTCGAGATACTGCCCCGGCCGGAAGTGCAGCTCCTCGACCGCCGGCAGGCGCAGGAACACCGCCATCACGTCGTCGGCGACGCGGTCCATCCGTTCGATGCGGCATGGCAGGCTCTTCACCTCGACGTCGGGCGCAGGCCGGATCTCGCGGGTCTCGACCCGCAGGTCCGTCAGCGCTCGCGCCTGGCACAGCAACGCGTAGCCCTCGCGCGCCTCGGCCTCGGTCAGGCCAAGTGGCATTTCGCCCGGGTAATCGAACGAGCCTTCGAGAACGCGTGCGCGGCACGACGAGCAGTGGCCGCCTTTGCAGCTGTGCGGCAGGTTCAGCCCGGCGCGCAGCGCGGCTGCGAGCACGGGCTCGTTGCGCTCCGCAGTGAAGATCTGGCCGGACGGAATCAGCGTGACCTGGGGCATGGCGGCAGGATGCCACGAAGACGAGGCCGGGCGGGCCACGGTGTCGTTTCGCGTATTCTCGACACATGGATCAAACCTGCCTGATGGCCGGAGCCGGCTACACCGGCCTGCGCCTCGCGCGCCGCCTGCAACCGCGGTGGCGGGTCGTCGCACTGGCGCGCTCCGAAGCCGCCGCGGCGCGGCTGTCTGCCGCAGGGCTCGGGGTGCTGCGTGCGGATCTCGACGGCAAGCTCGCGCCTGGCGCGCTGTCGGTCGCCGATGGCGCGGCGATCGCGTACCTGGTGCCGCCGCCCGAGGGCACTGACGACGACCCGAGGCTGGCTGGCTTCCTCGGCGCGCTAGGCGAAGCGCGGCCCAACGCATTGCTGTACGTGAGCACGACTGGCGTTTATGGCGACACCGGGGGCGGGGTCGTCACGGAAGCCTCCCCGGTGATGCCCTCGAGCGATCGAGGCCGCCGGCGGGCTGCGGCGGAGCGGATCGCCAGCGAGTGGTGCGGCACGCGTGGCGTCCGATGCGTCATTCTGCGCGTGCCGGGGATCTACGGCCCCGGGCGCTTGCCGCTGGATCGCCTGCGACGCGGCGAGCCGGCGCTCCGGCCCGAGGATTCGGGCCCGGGCAACCGGATTCACGTCGACGACCTCGTGACCGCCTGTGTCGCCGCGCTCGAGCGCCCGGTGCGGGGCATCTTCAACGTCACCGACGGCGACCACTCGAGCACGACCGTATTCATGCAACGGACGGCGGCACTCGCGGGCCTGCCGCCACCACCGCTCATTGCGTTCGCCGAGGCGCGGGAGCGCATCAGCCCCGGCATGCTCTCGTTCCTGGTCGAGTCCCGCCGTGTGGACAACGGGCGCATGCGCGAGGAACTCGGCGTCGAACCGCGTTACGCCAGCCTCGACGCCGGCATCGCCGCGAGCCTCGAGGAAATGCGCGCGACGCGGGACTGACGCGCGGTTTCGGCTATCCTTGCGCGATGCGACTCGCCTTCACGAAGATGCATGGACTCGGCAACGACTTCATCGTCTTCGACGCGCAGGATCCCGGCGAGGTCCCGACGCAGGACGCGCTGCGCCGGCTGGCCGACCGCCACACGGGCATCGGTTTCGACCAGGCACTGGTGCTGTTGCCGCCGCGCCGGCCGGGAACCGACGTCTACTACCGGATCTTCAACGCGGACGGCTCGGAGGTCGAGCAGTGCGGCAACGGCGCGCGCTGCATCGCCCGCTTCGTCGCAAGCAGGGGCCCGTCACGCGGGTCGCAGCTGACGATGGACAGCCCGGGCGGGATCGTCAATGCGCGGTTGCGGCCCGATGGGCTCGTGTCCGTGGCGATGGGCGTGCCGGACTTCGATCCGCGCTCGCTGCCGTTCGAGGCCGAGCGCGAGGCGCCGAGCTACCAGGTCGAGCTCGCCGGCGGCCCCGTGGATTTCGGCGCCGTCTCGCTCGGCAATCCGCACGCCGTGATCCGGGTGCGCTCGGTGCGCGACGCGCCGGTGGACAGCATCGGACCCGCGTTGGAGAATCACCCGCGCTTCCCGCGCCGGGTCAATGTCGGGTTCCTCGAGATCGTGGCACCCGACCACGTTCGCCTGCGGGTCTACGAGCGCGGCGCAGGCGAGACGCGGGCCTGCGGCACCGGTGCGTGCGCCGCCGTTGCAGTGGGACGGCGCCACGGCCCGCTGGCCGAAGAAGTCCGGGTGGACGTGCCCGGTGGACGATTGATCGTGCAGTGGCCCGGACCGGGCGAGCCCGTCTGGCTCACCGGCCCGGCCGAAACGGCCTTCACAGGCCACGTGGACATTCCGGACGCTCCAGGGAGAGCAGCATGAGCAAGCAGCCGATTCGCGGAGTGGAGCCGGGCAGCGCCGCCGAAGACCAGATCGCCGAGCACCTGATCGCCCACCCGGATTTCTTCGAGCGCCATCCAGGCGCGCTCGCCAGGCTCCAGCTGCCGCATCAGCGCGGCAGCGCGGCCGTCTCGCTGGTCGAGCGCCAGGTGCTCGTGCTGCGCGAGAAGCACGCCGCGCTGGAAATGAAATTGCAGGAGTTGATCGAGAATGGCCGGGCCAGCGACGCGATCGCCGATCGCGTGCACCGCCTTTCGCGTCGGCTGCTGAGGGCGCGCGACTTCGCCGAAGTCATCGGCGCACTCGAGACCTCGCTGCGAGAGGATTTCGGCGCCTCGCGCTGGGTCACGCTGGTGACTGACCCGACGGTGCCCGGCCTCGATGGACAGTCGAGCCCTCACCTGCGCCTCGTGCCGCGCGGCAGCCCGGAGCTGAAGATCTTCGAGACGTTCTTCGAGTCCGCGCGCCCGCGCAGCGGGCAGATCCGCGACACGCAGCGCGAGTACCTGTTCGGCGCGGACGGCAAGGTCGGTTCCACCGTGCTGATCCCGCTCGGCGAGCGCGCGGCGCTCGGCCTGCTGGCGATCGCCAGCCACGACACCGAGCGTTACCTGCCGACCATGAGCACGGACTTCCTCGTCCGGATCGGCGAACTCGTCACCGAGGCCCTGACCGCACGCGGCGCATGAGCGAGGCGCTCGCCGACGGCGTGACCCGCTTCCTGCACGGCCTGCGCAACGAGCGGCAACTGTCGCCGCACACGGCGAGCGCCTATCAACGCGACCTCGCGGCGCTGGTCGAATACTGCAAGGCGCAGGGCCTCACGGCCTGGAGCGCCCTCGACTCCCAGCACGTCCGCAGCTTTGCCGCGCAGTGCCACCGGCGCGGCCTCGCGCCTCGCAGCATCCAGCGCCGCCTGTCGGCGGTGCGCAGCCTCTGCCGGTTCCTGATCCGCGAGGGCGAGCTGGCGCACGAGCCTGCGGCGGGCGTACAGGCGCCCAAGGCGCGCAAGCGACTGCCGACGACGCTCGACGCCGACACGATGGCGCGGCTGCTCGAGTTCCGCTCCGACGAGCGCCTCGGCGTGCGCGACAAGGCGATCATGGAGCTGTTCTACTCGTCCGGCCTGCGCCTGGCGGAACTGCTCGGGCTCGATCTCACCGACCTGGACCTGCGCGATCGCACGGTGCGGGTCATGGGCAAGGGACGCAAGGCGCGCATCGTGCCCGTCGGCCGGCAGGCGGCCGCGGCGCTCGCGCGCTGGCTGCAGGAGCGCGCAGCCCTCGCCGCCGTGGACGAGACTGCGGTGTTCGTCGGCGTGAACGGCCGACGACTGGGCCCGCGCATCGTGCAGAAGCGCATCGCAAGCTGGGCCCGCCTGCAGGGCCTGCCCGAGCACGTCCATCCACACATGTTCCGGCACTCGTTCGCCTCGCACCTGCTCGAGTCGTCGGGTGACCTGCGCGCCGTGCAGGAACTGCTCGGCCATGCCAACATCAGCACGACCCAGGTCTACACGCACCTTGATTTCCAGCACCTGGCCCGCATCTACGACGCTTCCCACCCGCGGGCGAAGCGCAAGAGGCCCTAGGATGTCCACGTTCGATCCGCACGGCACCACGATCCTCTGCGTCCGGCGCGACGGCCGTGTCGCGATGGGCGGCGACGGCCAGGTGACGCTCGGCAACACCGTGATGAAGGGCAACGCCCGCAAGGTGCGCCGCCTGCACGAAGGCAAGGTCATCGCCGGCTTCGCGGGCGGCACCGCCGACGCGTTCACGCTCTTCGAACGTTTCGAAGCCAAGCTGCAGCAGTTCGGCAACCTGACCCGCGCCGCGATCGAACTCGCCAAGGACTGGCGCTCGGACCGCAGCCTGCGCCGCCTCGAGGCCCTGCTCTGCGTCGCCGACGCCTCGCACTCGTTCATCATCTCGGGCAACGGCGACGTCATCGAGCCTGAGCACGACCTGATGGCCGTGGGCTCCGGCGGCGCGTTCGCCCAGGCCGCAGCACTCGCGCTGTTGCAGAACACCCAGCTCGACGCACGCTCGATCGTCGAGCAGGCGCTCGGCATCGCGGCGGACATCTGCATCTATACGAACCGCAATGTGACGATCGAAACGCTTGAAGGCGGATAGCGGATAGCGGATAGCGGATAGTGCGAGACCGGAGCGGCCAGCACCGCTGGCCCTCTTCACTATCCGCTATCCGCTATCCGCTATCCGCTATCCTCTAGTCACTATCCGCTATCCGCTATCCGCTTCCCATGTCCTCCATGACCCCCCGCGAAATCGTCCAGGAACTCGACAAGCACATCGTCGGGCAGGCCGCCGCGAAGCGCGCCGTCGCCATCGCGCTGCGCAACCGCTGGCGGCGCATGCAGGTCGAGGAATCGCTGCGTGCCGAGAT
>Ga0209262_10000598_pt1 | contig 15840 bp, 18 predicted proteins | sample Lowcelwee11metaG_FD_187171 | JGI IMG/M metagenome (GOLD analysis project Ga0209262, IMG submission 187171) | Freshwater pond sediment microbial communities from the University of Edinburgh, under environmental carbon perturbations - Low... | ecosystem: Environmental > Aquatic > Freshwater >...
ATGAAAATGATATAGAGGAGAATAAAATGAAACAAAAGAAACATGGGTCTTTCCCAAAAAAGTTGTATGTGTACAAAGAAGAAGAGCAAGGCGAAACTTATTATTACACCGAAATCGAAAAAGAAAATTGTATGGATTCGGACGATACCGAACAACGACTTATTGGGGTTTATGAACTTGTGGGAATGAGCATTTTAAAAGTTAAAATTGAAGAAACCCCAGTCGATATTGAATAATTAAATCGTCAATATTTTAAACCATGATTTTGAGAAATAGTTGGTATCAATTTGATGACAGATGTTTGTCTCATCCAGGGGTGATAATAGACATAGGTTGTTACAGCTGGGATTGGAGCCAATATTTTTTGGACAATAATAAACGGGTAATAGGATTTGATTTGAATGAAATACGTCAACCCGCCGGCGCTGAGTTACGAAGAAAAGCAGTCTTGCCTTTTCCTGGAAGTTTTTCTATCAGGGGAAACAACGAAGTGGATTCCACAGTAATGCCAACTTTCGGACATATGGGAAGCCAAATTCAATCCGTTACACTCGATTCTATTTTATCTGAATTTGATATCATCCCAAGTTTGATAAAGATGAATATAGAGGGAGCAGAATACCCTTTATTATTTTCTTTAAAATCACCGCCTGCGGATCAGTTGATAGTGTCTTTTCATGACTTTGCACATTTTCCTTATCCAAAACAATTGTCTCTTATTGTCAGGGATTATCTTTCCGTGTGGTATGATTGGAAAGAGACCTGTGCCGAATATTCTTGGTGGATGGGATTACTTAGGAATGATATTCGAGAAAATAATAAATATTTTTGTAAGAATGAAAAATAAACAAAATTTACAACAGAGTATGGTATAATATATTTGTTAGATAGTTATTTGACATTTTTTATTTGGAACGTAGCGATAGACAAGGGTTACTTCAAACCCAGTTTAAGGATTTTGCCGAAAGGCAGTACGCCCTGTCGTTTGTTCTCGTTCCAACGCAATACTAAGATGTGGTGATAGAATGAGTTACTTCAAACTACTTATAACAGTTAAGATCGCCGCAAGGCAAACTCACCGAAAGGTGGGGCCACGAGACAGGTCGTAAGGCCTGCCACAAGGCAAAGCACACTCGTTCGTATGTTCCCATCTAAGAAATATTAAAAGTGTGGCGATAGTTAGAGATACTTCAGTCAAAAAAGCCTCTAACGTCCGTTCCCACTTAGCAATAATATCGAATGTGGCGATAGGTAAGAGTTACTTCAATGTAATGAAAAGATTTCAGGTTCGAATCCTGACGTAGCCGCAAGGTTATGAAGCTTAATTGGTAAAGCGTTATCCCGAAAGGGAATGACTTTTACCGTTTGTTCCCATTCGAAAGAAATAATAATAATAATAAAAAATTAGGAGATATAAAAATGAAAACCAACAAGAAGACCGTGGCGGAAAAGTTGACTACTGCACAAGGCGGTAAGGCTACCCGGATTACTGCGCTCCAGAACTTGAAGCGTTCAGTAATGTCTTGTATGCTGTTCGAAGACATTTATTACGAAGATGGTGCCAACGTATCTGACCGTATCAAGGAATTGGTGTCGAAAGTGAAACACGAAGATGCCGTTAAAGTGGCAATCTCTGCACGTAACGATATGCACCTTCGCCATGCCCCTCTGTGGATTGCCCGTTGGTTGGCTCAGTATCCAGAAGCGAAAGTTTCGGAACTGTTGCCGCAGATTATTCAACGTGCGGATGAACTTGCAGAGTTCGTGGCTATGTATTGGAAAGATGGTAAGAAACCTTTATCTGCCCAGGTCAAGAAAGGTCTAGCCAAAGCATTCCAGAAATTCAACGAATATCAATTGGCTAAGTACAATAGAGACGGAGCAGTTAAACTGCGAGACGTTTTGTTCCTTTGCCACGCAAAACCCATCGACCAAGCACAGGCTGACCTGTGGAAGAAATTGGTTGACAAGACCTTGCAAACTCCCGACACTTGGGAAACCAATCTGTCGGCAGGTAAAGACAAGAAAGAGACGTTCACTCGTCTAATCGAAGAGAAGAAATTGGGCGGGATGGCTCTACTCCGAAATCTGCGAAACATGGAGCAATCCAAAGTAAGTTCAAAAGTAATCAAGGAAGCCATCTTGAACATGAAGACGGATAAGATTTTACCGTTCCGTTTTATCAGCGCGGCTAAGTATGCTCCGAAGTTTGAACCAGAATTGGAGACGGCAATGTTCAAATGTCTGGAAGGGCAGCCGAAGTTGCCGGGTAAGACCATTCTTGTTGTTGACACTTCGGGGTCTATGTACGGTGGAAGCCTAAGTGCGAAGAGTGAGTTGAGCCGTGATGATGCCGCAGCGGCATTAGCGATGTTGATTCGTGAGATTGCGGAAGAGCCACGAATATACGCTACGGCAGGAAATGACGGCACTCGCATCCACGCAACCAAACTGTTGCCGCCACGTAAGGGTTTTGCTCTACGTGATTTGATCTGTAATCAGGAGTTAATGCGTACTATCGGAGGTGGCGGTATTTTCATAACCCAATGTATCGACTATATCAAGAAACAGGAAGAAGATGCTGATCGTATCATTATCATCACGGACGAACAAGACTGCGACTATAATTCGGGAATACATGCTTCTGACAAGGCAACCCCTTTCGGCAAACACAATTATATCATCAACGTATCTGTGGAACGCAATGGCGTAGGTTACGGCCCGAAATGGGTACACATTGATGGATTCAGCGAAAAGGTAATCGACTTCATTCTGGAATACGAAAAGCAAGAAGTAGAGATAGAATCACAACAGAATGTGATATAATAAAACAATAAGGAGATAAAAATGAAAAGTGATTTAATACCAGGAAGGCAATATATTGAATGTAGTTGTGCAAGTCAAGATCATTTATTGGTGTTTGATATTTGTCCACTTGATTGTATCGATAGAATAGAAGTATCTGTCGCATTTACAAGTGGTTATAACGAGACATTTTTAAAAAGATTGAAGGCCGCAATCAGATATATCTTCAAAAAAGAAAAATATCTACAAGTAAGTGATAGTTTAATTTTAAATGAAGAGAATATAAACCAATTAAAATCAGTAGTTAAGGAAATAGAAAAATTAGCAAAAACAAAAAAATTAGTATAACAAAGCATAAGGAAAAATCTAATATAAGGAGGAAAATACTTATGGACATTAATGATTTTATCAGTAAAGATGATATCCAGAAAGAACTGGATAAAAAGGCCGCGGGGGGTGACATGAGCGACAATCGTTTTTGGCGCATTCCCGATGGAAAGTCTACTATTAGACTTTTACCCAGATTGGAACAGAGAGTTCCCTGGAAAACGGTGTATTCACATCGTTACAACAAAAATGGTGAAAAACTATTTTCAACTTGTATGCTTACTTTTGGGAAGAAAGGTTGTCCCGTTTGTAAGAAATCGTGGTCAATGTGGGAGAATCAAGAAGACAAAACAATTAAAGATTTGGGATACGATGTTCGTAAAACACCACGGTATTTATTCAATTGTTATATCGTGAATGACCCAGACAAGACAGAAAATAATGGCACGGTGAAAATTATTTCGGTTGGCAAGAAGCTTTTTGATTTAATTTTAGAGAGCTACAATTCTGAAGATTTAAACAAGGCTATTTTTGACGCAACAAATGGGGTCGATTTCGAAATCAATCGAAAGAAATCTGGGGATAATCCTAATTTTCCTGACTATTCTTCGTCACGGTTCGTATTCAAAAGATATGGAGTGGTAAAGAATTGGGATGCCATCAAGGACAAGCTTATTAATATTGATGATCTTGTTAAAGAAGAGTCACCAGAAGAATTGATAGAAAAATGGAAATTTTTGGGGTTTAATACAGTACCGACCACGAAAACAGAAAAAACTAAAAATACGCCCAAGGTACAAGAAAAACTAGAATCAAAAAAGAACGAAGAGGATGAAATTAATATCGATGAAATAGAGGCAGAAGATAATACAGAGACAACTGATTCAGTATCTCTTGCCGATGAAATTGATATTGATGATGATATTGAAGATGAGTTGAGTAAATTGTAAGAACGATTGGTTTTAGGTCGTTGTACCATTGCTACATAGTACCAGATACTAGTTACGAAAATATGTAGGTAACTATCAATGACTTGGGTTTTTCGATTCCGTTTTCCCATTAAATAAAACGGATTTTTTATAAAGGAGAAAAATATATGCCAAAAACAATAGTAAAAAACACAGAAGAAAAAAAAGAAAAGAAAATAGATACTGCAATTTCAGATTTGGTTAAAATTTTAGACGCCGAGCAGGCGGAAAATGTGGAAACGACAGTATGGATTTCAACGGGAATTAAATCCCTTAATTTTCTTTTATCGGGGGATGTTAATAAAGGAATTCCTGCTGGAAAAATGGTAGTAGTTGCAGGAGAACAACAATCAGGAAAATCGTTATTAGGTGCTAGGATAGCTGCACATTCTCAAAAACAAGATTATGTAGTTTTATGGTGTGATTCGGAACATGCAGCAGATAAAAAATTTTTAGCACGCCAAGGATTAGATTTGGAAAAAGTCATTTATAAACAAATAGAGACAGTAGAAGAATTTCAAATTAATGTCGTTAAAGCATTAAATTGGGCAAAAGAAAAACAAAGGAAATTATTTATTATTCTTGATTCTTTGGGTGCTTTATCAGGAGCAAAAGAAATGGCTGATGCTGATGCTGAAAAAATGACGATGGACATGGGACTAAGAGCCAAAAATATTAGAACAGCATTTAAACAAATCATTCATCGTTTATCAGCGACAGAAAGTTGTTTCTTTTGTATTAATCATCAATATATCGCACCTGGAATTTTTCCAAAAAAAGAAATGGGCGGCGGCGCTGCGGCATGGTATCTTGGACAAATTGTTTTATTTCTCACCAAGTTAAAAGGCGAAGAGGGTATATTTTCTAGAGTTCGTATCAAGGCTAAAAAGAATCGAGAATTTATTGAAGGCAGGGTAATTGAATTTGAAATTAATTTCCGAGAAGGCATCGATCCGAATGATGGGTTAATTGATTTATTTGAAGAATTTGGTATCATAAAGAAAAAGGGAGCCTGGTATAATATAGAGGGAGATGAAAAAAGTTATCGCCCTGATGATATTTTTAAAGATGAAAAAATAATGGATAAATTAATCGTACAATTAAAGGAAAAAACAAAAGATTATACCTATTCAACTTTTTCGACTAATTAATGACAAACATTGAAAATTATTCCGAGGTTTTTTTAAAGACCTTTTTACAATTTAGCGAGTTCAGGCAATTATTTCTTTCAAATTGGAAAAATGATTATTTTGATAATATAGAAGAAAAATGTATTTACTCTCTTATAAAAGGTTTTTGGATAAATGCACATAAAATACCGACAAAAAAAGATTTAATACTTGAAATAACAACAAAAAATAAATATGAAAAAATACGAAGCAACTTAATAGAAAAAACAGAAATAATTTTCAGTTTGGATTTATCCGAATATACAGAATCATTCGTTCGTGATCAATTTTTGGATATTTTACGAAGAAAAAAATTACAATCTGTTGTTAAAAAAATAGTAGATGAGGTCAATAAATCTGGAAAAGTAGATGAATCAGCAATCAAGGGCGAAATTGTTAAGTCTTTAGGTATCGATGACGATTCACAAGATATGGGTATTGATTATTATGACGGTGATATCCTCGAACGAATGAAGGTCTTACAGGAACTACATACCTCTCATTTTAATACAGGACTAAGCAAAGAACTCGATGATGTTTTAAAATTAAAAAGAAAAACACTCGTAGCTGTGTCTGCACAATTGGGTGTCGGTAAATCTCTATTTTTAAATAATTTAGCGGTCAATATCTCACAACAAGGATACAATGTTTTGTATTTGTCATTAGAAATGGATGCATATGATATTTCTAAGCGATTAGATCGTATTAATCTTGGGTTTATAGAAGATTTATATTTTAAAGACATGGATTTGGTCGATAAAAAGATGGAAGAAGTAAAAAAAGAAAATCCGAAAAGAGGTAAATTATTTATAAGAAGTTACTCACCCCGAAGTTTAACCTCTTTTCAAATACGGGCATTATTAGAACAATATAGAATTAAAAATATTGGTATTGATGTTATTCTAGTTGATTATTTGACATTGATGAAACCCAATAAAACAAGAAAAGATGACAATATGTATATGAGGGGTAAGGATATCGCCGAGGAACTTGCGGCATTAGCAAAAGATGAAAGAGTATTGGTATTTACAGCGTTACAAGTTAAGAATGAAAGTTATGGCAAAAATAAACAAGGTTCAGAAATGGTCTCTGAATCTCTTGCTATTCCGCAAATTCTTGATGGATTAATAAATATGGTTGAAATTATTGTGGATGAAGAGGATAAATATTTTATTATTAATTTTGAAAAAACAAGAGACAGTAAAAAAACCAATAAGAGGATTTATTTGAAATTAAAAGATAATTTACGAATAACAGACACAACAGAAGAAGAAAAAAAGAAAATTGATGAATTAATAACCAAGAAAAGCAGGTCGTTTGCAGGAAAAAGTAAAGACGCATTCCAAGTCACGGAGCTAGAAATATTATGAAGCGGCAACCCTACGTCACCAACGCACAAATTTTAGAAGAATTTGAAATTTATTGGAAAACTGGAAAAGTAACAGATCGTATGACCAAAATGATTTATTTAATAACATGTAAAATTGCAAATAGTCGAAATTTTCATGGGTATCAATATAAAGAAGATATGATACAAGAAGGAGCATGGCACGCCATTAACAAAGGTATACCTGGTTTTTCTAAGGGGAAGCAAAACCCATTTTGTTATCTATCTGTTATTATACAATATAAATTTATTGAATATATTAAAAAAGAGAAAAGGAATATAACAATTAAAGAAGCAGTTACCGAAAAATTAAAAGAAGAAATTTTAAACGAAATAGATCATAGAAAATGAAATATACTACAAAAAATTCATTTGTTAATTATTCAAAAAGAATTGAAGATTTAAAAAATATTTTGAATATACAAGGACAAAAAGGAAATTGGGATATCGATGATTATATGTGTGGTTTTTATAATGGATTAGAGCTTGCGCGTGCTATAATGGAAGATTCCCCACCAAAATATAAAAAATTAAAAAAGAGATGAAATTATTAGCATTCGCAGACTTACATATAGGTAAAAAAGATAGTAATTCTTATTTTTTAGAATTAGATAAAAAGGTTATCGATGCCATTTGTCAAGAAGTAGTTAAAAGTAAAATAGATAAAGTTATTTTCCTTGGTGATCTTTTCCATAATAGGAGTGAATCAACTCCAAAAGCATTAGGGGTGGTCAGGGAAATATTAGATGATTTAAATGCGTTAAATATTCCCATTATAATGATTCTGGGAAATCACGATACATATTATGGAAATAAGAAAGATGCTAACTATTATCGAATTTTTCAAGGATTATTTTCTAATATAACTTTCGTAGAGGATTTTATGGAAGATGACAGTTTTCTTTATGTAGGTTGGATGCAGACGCCCGAAGAGGAAGCAAAATATAAAGAGATATCAAAAAATTATAAATGGGTATTTGGCCACTTTGAATTCCAAGGTGCTGAAATGTCCGAATATTACAAAACAAAAAACGGGTTAGAAAATACAAATATAGAATCTTATATTTTTTCGGGGCATATACACCAACGCTCAAAACAAGGAAGATTATATTATATAGGTTCACCATACCCGCAAACTTGGAGTGGTAAAAATAGAAAAGATTACGGTTATATGGTAATAGATACAGATACAGAAGATATTAAATTTATAGATTTAGGACTTTATCATTTTAATGAATATAAACTACAAAAACTCTTAATGATGTTGGTGATGGATAAAGAACGCATTAAAAAAGAAATATTACGCTCTGAAACGAAAGTAAAAATAGATGTCCCATTAAATGAAAGACAATTAACAGATGTTAAATTATTCCTCAATACATTCAAACCAAAAAATTTATTAATAGAGAAAGAAGATAATGGGATTATTTCAGAAAATATTTCTTATGAGAAATTGGAATTAAATTCCCCCATAGAATTTATCCAAGATTATGTTACTAATATGAAAATGGACGAATTACAGAAAGTGAGAATACTTGAAAAAGTAAATAAAATTTTAGGTTCTTAATGAAAATAAAACATGACTAACGAAATTTTAGACTTTCTACAAAAACTATTAATTTCTAAACATGGAGATTTGATAAAGGCTAGATATTCTATAAGTAATTCCGAATTATCAGCCAGATGTCCATATTGTCTCGATAGTAAACATAACACAAGAAAAAAAAGATTTTATTATTCTTTAAAAGATGATCTTTTCTTTTGTCATAATTGTGGACGCAAAGGCCCATTTGTTAAACTTATTAATGATTTTCAAAATCTTCCTAATATTGATTATAATAAATTGAAAAAAGAGATTGGATTAGAAAAAATTAAAAAATTTATTGAAAAACCAACTTTAATACAAGAACAAAAAGAATCTAAATCTGATTATATTCTGGAATATCCCGATGGGGCAAGGTTAGATATCTTATTTGAAAATAAGGTATATAAGAAACTGCCACAAGAAGATAAACAAGCTCTATCCAAAGTAATAAAATATTTGGGGTCTAGGGGTATTAAAAAAGAATGGTTTCGATATTTTTATTTTGTTTTTTTAGGTGAAGAATACGATCAATATATTTTAACTTTATTTGAACATTGTGGTGAATGGGTATGGAGTGGTAGAAAATTAGATACAAATCGGTCAGGGCCGAAATATCTTCATGTCCCAGGCTTTCCTTTCCATAAAGCATTAGGGTTTGCCAATGAAGTGTCCACAATAAAAGGAACCACACTTTATGTTGTAGAAAGTTGGTTTTCCGCTTTATTAATGAATCAGGCTAATTTAAATGCTGTTTGTGTATTTGGGTTAATGAATTTAAAATATAACCATTTACCATTAAATATTTTTAAAAAGAAATATGATATAATTTTTGTCCCTGATAATGATAGTACTTTTCAACAATTTTGCACTATCAATAAAGAATTTGCAAGAAAAACCAAAATAATATTACAACCAGATAAAGACGTTGGTGATTTTGCAACTAGATTGGGCGATAAATTTCGCACAGAATTTTTAAAACTCCCCATAAGAAGTATCTATGATCAAAATATTATCGAAGGATTAAAAACCATCATTTAACATCCAGCGAAAAATTGCACCATTTTCATAAATAATATTGTAAAGTAAACGATAGGAGAATTGAAAATGGAATTGAAAATTATTATCGCAGAAGAATTAGTAAAAAACCCGGCTAAATGGTTGGTAAAAAATATGGAGTTAGTAGAAGAAGATGCTAAAATGTATCTTAAATACTCTATTGATAGGGCAAAAGAATTGAGGATATTTTTTAAGAGTACATTGTTGGAACCTGAAAAACGTGAACACATTAAAAAAGTATGGGCAACAGGCGAAGGAATTGATGAATTATTGGAATCTTTGTGGATAGTAAAAAGTAGTTCATCAGGAGTTTTATTATTCGTTCCTTATGAAACAGAAGCTAGTGATAAATCAGGTGTTTTTATTTTAACTATTGCGAAAAATTACTTTTATCCTGCTCCAACTTATTTTAAAAGAAGTCATATTACCGGCCAAGCTATTTCATTGTTTTATTCCTTGCCGAAAAGCATTATTTTTCTTCTTGGGGATGTACAGTCTCATTAGTTTACAATAATGCTAATAATATTTCTCTTGTGAAATATATTAAAGAAGTTAACGAAAAACAATAACCAAGTAGTTTTCGTTTCTCCAGAAATCAATAAATAACATTGAGGAGAAACAAAATGCAATCAATTAGAGATATTTTAGATTCTACGTTATCTACAGGGTTCAATTATTTTTATGGGCTAGGCGATGATCAGGGATATTTACGTAGAATGTTACAGAGTTCCCCATCCTTGGAAACCATTTATGCCAGATTAAAAGACGATATAGAGTTTATAAATGAATCGGATGAAGATTATTTTAAGAATTCTAGCCAGTTAAAAACATTCAAAAAACTGAAAAAATATCTTCAGGAAGCGAAAAAATACATTAAATCCGAATTAAACAAAAAGAAAAAGGGTGGTTCTAATTGGGAAAAAAAGCAAACTGATAAAGAACTCCGTGAATTAGAAAAAGATTTGCGTAATGATTTAATAAGTATTGAAGATTACAATTATGCTGTTAAAATGTTACTTCGAGCGCCGGCGGATAACCTTGAAGAAGTTAAATCAAAATTTGAAGCAATTGATAATGATGTAAAACGCATGATTAAAAAATATGGATATGAGGAAGAAAGTTTAGATTTTACTGAAAAAGATGAGGAAGCATATTATAAAGAATTTGAAGTGCCTAGAGAATCCCATACCCCTGATATTAATAAATTAATAGATGAAGAAAATCGCCGATATACAATGGGGGAATTTACTGATATTTTTGAAGATATGAACGCACAGCAAACAGCTATTAATAATAAACAATCGAATGACCCAATAACAAAGAAAAATAACATCACAGCACAAAAATTAAGGAATGACAGGATTAGGAATTTAATATCAAAGAAAAAAATACCGACAAATATGAACCGCGCCCAACTTGATAAATTAACCGATGAACAATTAGCGGGACTGGAAAACACTTAATTTTTACGTCAAAGTATGATATAATAGTAGTAGGGATTAAATGAATGAATTGAATTTTAAATCAATTGAAATGCGCAATTTTCTTTCCATTGGTAATAAACCTCTTTTTCTCGAATTTGATAGAGGTTTAAATTTTTGTTGCGGTTGGAATCACCACACAGCTTCTTCAAATGGCGTAGGTAAAACTGTCGTGTTTTATTCCTCTGTGCTTTACGTGCTTTTTGGTGAAACAGGTAGAGATATTAAACAATCCAATTTGATCAACTATAGAAATAAGCAAAAAATGTATGTCAAATTGATTTTGGAAAAGAACGGGGAAGAAGTTATCGTCTATCGTGGAAGAAAACCGAATATTTTTTATTATACACATAATGGTGTAACATATCAAAATGATAATGTATATGAAACACAGACCCAATTAAATAAATTGCTTGATGTTAGTGAAGATGTTTTTTGTAATGTGTTTATTATTAATGCTAGTGATGTGCTTGATTTTATTAAAGAAGAAGGCTCTGTTAAATTACGAGACCGTTTTGAACGTATATTTTTTAAAGATATTATCTTTAAAAAGGTATTGGAAACTGTTCGTAGGGAGTATAATATTGTCCAAAAACAGATAGAGTTGAATAATTCTAAGATACAAGAAAAATTATCATTTTTAAAACGATTAAAATCAATAATTGAATCGTCTAAAAAAGTTGATAATTATGAAAAGCAGTTGAAAACATATAACCAAAAACAAAAAGAATTACAAAAAAAACTAATGTTAATAGATGATAAGATTTTTCAACGACATGATGATGAAAAAATAAAAACATTGCAAGAAAAGAAAAAGGAATATCAAATTAAAAGAGATGGGATTACTTCTAAAATTTATTATTATACTGAAAAAATAAGAGAAGGAAAAGAAAAAATGGAGACCATTTTATCAGCTTCTTCCATTTGCCCATTATGCAGACAGTCCATTGACTCTCATACCACCGAAAAACTCAAAAAAGAATATAAAGAAGAGATACAACAATCAAATAAGGATAAAGAAGAATTTCTTAATAAAAAATTGGAATGTGATGGTAAATTGACAAAAATAGAAACTTTTGAGAACCAAATCCATGATATTATTTCTAAGTATACTAATGAACAATTTAATATTAAAACATCGATAAATCAAATTAACCAACAAATGAAATTTTTTCAGGAAAACTATAAAGATCATTTGGGGTTATTACAAGAATTTGAAACTATTAAATCTGATCTATTAAAATTAAGAAATGATAACGGAACATTGGATACAGAAATAGCTGATTTGTCTCTGCTTTCACAATTATTCGACAATTCATCAGGTGGTATATTGAATTTTTTTATTGAAAAAGTTTTAAAAATATTAAATCAAACTATTGCAAAATTTATTAAAAAAATGCAATTAGATTTTGATTTTTATCTTGATAATGATTTGAAATTAAAATTCGATGCATATTCCACTTTGTCATTAAATAATTTTTCTGGTGGTGAAAAAAAGATTATCAATTTTATTGTTTTTTTCAGTTTGATCGAATTTTTTTATAACACAGTCGGGTTTAAACCATCTATATTAATAGTCGATGAGGTAGCAGATACAGCTATTTCGACACCAAAAGTTGAGATAATTTTCGAAATACTCAATAAATTTCATATTGATAATAATATTGGCGTATATATGTTATCGCATGATTACCAAGTTCAGCATAATTCATCAATAGAATTTGATTCTATTATAGAGTTGTCTAAGAAAGATGGGTTTACAAGTATAAAAGAAATACAATATAAAAATAAAAAAGAATAAATAAAGACGAGGAGAGTTAATATGGATATAACAATCAAAATCAATATGGATAATGATGCTTTCGATGAAAATGGTTCAGAAGAACTTGAATATTGTCTAATGCGAGTTGTTGAACTCGTTCAAGATGGTGAACTTGATGGTTCACTTTCCGATACTAATGGAAATACAGTAGGAAAATTTATTATTAAATAATGACTAGTATTGGTGTTATCCCTGGTAGGTTTCAACCTGCGACTCTCGCACACGCCAAACTTTTCCAACAAGCCCTTGCCGAAAATTCAGGTGGCGCTTTTGTGGTATTGGTTAAAGGGGGAAAAACAGGTGAGAATAAAAGTAAAAACCCATTAGACACCAAAACACAAGAACAACTTATTTCGCAATTAGTTCCGAATATTGGGATTATGGAAGCTTCGGCGGGCAGTCTTACTGAAATCATTTATGAAATTTTGGAACCCTCTGCTTCTAATGTCTTATATCCAGGAGAAGATCAGTTCAAATTTGTATTTTATTGTGGGACAGACAGATACCAAGGATATAAAAAACAAGCAGAAACGCCAGAGTATATCCAAGACGTTGTTGATTGGTTGGAAGAAGATAAAGTTGATGTCAAAAGTATAGAGGTCGATGTGAGACTCATCGAAAGGGAAAATACTCTTTTCGATGAAACGAAAATAAACTATTCAAAAGCACCAAATGATAATGAAATTTCGTCTTATTCTGCAACAGCAGTCAGAAATGCTATAATATCAGGAAATGACAAATTGGCAAAACGTATGATGGGGTTGGAAAAGAACGATTACCTTTACCAAAAAGTAGCAAGAATGATAACGAAAGGGGTAATGCATGAGGCAGTCCAAGAACAAATAAACTATATTTTGGAGAATATATAAAATGAAAAGCATTTATGTTATCACAGTTGAATATCTACCACATTTCAGCGATCCCGGTGGCGAAGGGGTAGTTGGGTATTGTTTAAATCAAAAAGAAGCTTCAGAAACAGTAAAAAGACTCAATAAAGCCCATGAAAAATATGGTGAACTTTACGATTTTGAAGAAATAGACTATATTGGTAAGGAGTAGACAGAATGGATATATTTACAGCCGAAAAATTTGGTTCCGATAATGCAGAATGTGAACAGCAAACAATTTCGCTCGAACATTTGAATGATATTGCTGAAATGACTCTGGAAGAACAGAGACAGGGTAACGCCATTCATGAAGAAGAGGGCGATTTGGAAGAAGTGGAACCTGAGTTTTCTGGCCCAGATGGGGAATCGCCTTTCGCAGCTGATGACGATGGGAGTGATTTCTTCGGCGGCGGGTTAGCAGAAGATGATGGTGATGATGATTTGGAAATCACCTACGAAAAACAACTCGACCATCGTTGGCATAATGAAGAATATGTATTGATGAAAGAGGACGTGGATTGGGAAGCAATCGAAAGTGACCCCGATCAACTCTTCACCATTGGCAATAGTAAGGTCGGAATGGATACTATTATCTTCAACCTGCAGCCTGCGCGATTTTGCCCTTCATTGGAAAACGGTATGTGTAAAATCGTAAAACCAATAGATGGGGAATATAAAATCGCTTGCTACGCATATCAAGACGAACGACAATATAAAACAGCATTACAACTACGTATCAGACAGATGAGATTTTGGGATACTCATTCAGCAGATGACATTTTCGAAAAACTGGCAACCTTTTATGCAAGTAGTAGGGGCAGTTCATTGGTAAAAAAGATGTGGAAAGCTCCTGATAAAATATCAGGAACTAAGAAAAAAACTCCTGCTGTTATGGGTAAAAATAAAGACAGTATCAAATTACAATTTATCAGGTTCAATCAATCTGGAGATTTGAAGGATGTCTTCGATGCAAAAAAGATGGATAAGGTAGCAAAACTTGCATTGGAAAAACTCAATCTCGTTACGTATACTTATACTGCTCGTAAAGATATTTTGGCCAAATATAAGTTCCAATATGTCCATATTCAAGGGTCGGGATTTTCCGCCATCACAGGAATAAATAAACCCACCAAAACAAAAAAGGGTGTGACTATTTACGGAAAAAGTTTCAAGGCTTATCCATCCATTTATAACAAAAGTCATGATTTATTGGAAAGACAACCTGGCGTTCTTTATTACGAAGATATTATGGAAAAGAAAACACCTGACGGAAAAGACAATCCACATTTCGACAGATGGACGCCGAAGAATACTGGCGGCTGGTTTCCGTGTATGGGTGACTGTAATCCATGCAGGGCATGCAAGAGTGATGATGTGAAACTGATAGCATGTAAAATACACAGATCATTCCAAAAAATTTCAGACGATTGGCAGGAAGTCGAGACTACGGAAACGGGATATAAAGTTCATCAAAAATCTCCTGTTTTTCAAGGAAAGGGTTATAAAAAAACATGGTCTCCTGAAATGGAAGCCGAATATGAAACAAGAGCAAAACTCATTCAGGCTGAAAAAGATTTCAATAAACTACCTCTTGAACAACAAATAGAGGTATTGAACGATAACTTACATGAACTTTATGCAAGTTACGATACCGATTTGGATGATGAAACATTGGACGATTTGAAACGGCGTATATCCAACAAGGAAAAACAAACTGAAAAACGCGGAATAGATTGGAAAGAAATCAAGAGAGAGTATAAAAATATTCCGCAGAAGGGGAGAAAATAAAATGAAACTCACCAAAGAAGATATCAAGAAATACGGGACAGAAGAGGAAAAGAAAATACTGAGTCCCGAATTAGATTTTGCAATTTTATCAGCTGCTGATATATTATTCAAAACGTATAAAAATGGAAAACCCACACAAGCAACATATGATAAACTTGCTGATATTTATAATAAAGGTTATGCCGCTTGTAAGGAAGAGTGGGAACAGTCAGACCTGGAACGGTCAGAATGGGAAGGAGTTGATTGGTAGGAGACGAATGAGAAAGAATGATAGTAGTCAAGAAAACCGATAATCCTTGTTATTTGCGAGTTGAAGCTGAGAAATCTATCTTTACATTTCTTCAGTTGCATTTTACGGTAAAAGATAAAAACGCATTTTTTTCTCCCTTGTATCGTTCCAAAAAATGGGACGGTAAGATTCGATTTTTGAGAGCAGACGGCCTTATTTTATCTGGATTGCTTGTCGAAATAATACGAGTAGCAAAAATCAATAAATGGGAAGTGCAATTCGAAAAAGATTTGATACTAAGTCCGAATAAATTCCAAAAACCTGAAATCGAACTTG
>Ga0209262_10000599_pt1 | contig 15834 bp, 13 predicted proteins | sample Lowcelwee11metaG_FD_187171 | JGI IMG/M metagenome (GOLD analysis project Ga0209262, IMG submission 187171) | Freshwater pond sediment microbial communities from the University of Edinburgh, under environmental carbon perturbations - Low... | ecosystem: Environmental > Aquatic > Freshwater >...
CGGAAGAGAATCCTATCCCGACATTGCAGGGGATGACCTGCGGTGATACTGGGGGATTACCTGCGGTGATCCCGGGAAGGGAATCCAGCAGACCATGTCACTCACTCATGAAAATCTTTCATGAGTGTTTTTTGTTTTCCGTCACTTTAAGCTCCGGCATGCCGGGCTCATCATGCCGGAAAACAAAAAACCCGCCAGCCTTTCGGCTGACGGGTGTGACATGGTCTGCGGAGAGAGGGGGATTCGAACCCCCGGTACGGTTACCCGTACGGCAGTTTAGCAAACTGCTGGTTTAAGCCTCTCACCCATCGCTCCAAAAAACACTGAAATCGTTTTTTCAGCGGGGCAAAATTAAAAAATCATTGCATACTTTACAAGATTATCCCCTCTTTTTCTCCATCAGCACCACATTCTCAACATGAAAGGTCTGAGGGAACATGTCAACAGGCTGTACACCCGTCAGATCATACCCCTCAGAGAGTATGCCCAGATCACGGGCCTGGGTGGCCGGATTGCAGCTCACGTATACAATCCTGTCAGCACCTGACCGCAGCATGACCCTCGTGACATCCTCATGCATGCCTGCCCTAGGAGGATCGGTGATGATAACGTCAGGTCTCCCCCGCTCACTGAAGAGGGTGTCATTCAGTATGTCTTTAATGTCACCCGAGATGAACAACGCATTGCCTATGTCATTAGCCGAAGCATTGATGCGGGCATCAGCGACCGCCTCATCTATGTATTCTATCCCCGTCACCCTGGCAGCCCCTGCAGCCAGGTAACAGGCAATGGTACCGGCTCCGGTGTACAGATCATATACATTCTCCGTTCCTGTAAGCTGTGCAAACTCCTTCACGATGCCGTATAGCCTCGCTGCCTGCCTGCTGTTGGTCTGGTAGAACGACTTCGGTCCCACCCTGAACCTCAGACCCTCCATCTCCTCTGTGATATAGAGACTGCCCGAGTGGTGCACCGGTGTCTGGTCAGAGAGGCTGGTGTTTTTCTTGGTGTTGGTCACATACCACAACGAGGTTATCGAGGGGAACTGAGCAACCAGATGACCGAGCAGGCGCTCTCTCTCCTCATCCTCACCGTACGCCGTCACCAGCACCACCATCACCTCCCCGGTGGTGGTAATCCTGACTATAAGGTTTCGCAGGAAGCCGGTATGATCTCTCTGGTCATAGAATTGCAGTCCTTTCTCAACGGCATATCTCCTTACCTCATTCTTTATGACGTTCGACGGTTCTTCCATCAGAAGGCACTCGTTGATATCCAGCACCTTGTCATAGATGCCCGGGACATGAAAGCCGAGCGCAGGCCTTTTCTCCAGCTTCTGATCCGAGCCTGCCTCCTCACGTGTTATCCACCGCCTCTCTGCAAAGGTGAACTCCAGCTTGTTACGGTACCGGTAGCTCTTCTCCGACCCGATTATGGGGTTTACAACGGGTACCGAAAGATGACCTATGCGCGTGAGGTTGTCCCTCACCTGCTTCTCCTTGTAAAACAGCTGTTTATCGTATGGCAGGTGCTGCCAGCGGCAGCCGCCGCATACACCAAAATGTTCGCATGGCGGGGTGGTTCTTTCAGGGGAGGGTATTGTCACTGCCAGCGCCACACCTTCCATATAACGACTCTTCTTCCTTGTCACCCTGACATCGATCACATCACCGGGTATCATTCCGGGAACAAAGAGGACCATGTCATTGACCCTGGCAATGGCGTTTCCTTCTGATCCTATGTCTGTGATCGTCACCCCTCTCAGCAGAGGTAGAGCCTTCTTCCTTCCCACCTGTTGCTACCTGAATAATTTGAAGAAAGAGAGTCCGGCCATGCCGGCTGGCAGTACACCTTCCGAGTGATCAAGACCCTCAAGCTCTACATAGCTGCAAATAAGTGGATTAGTTCCGGCGTCAAGCATCGCATCATGCATCCTCCCGGAGAGTTCAGGAATGACATAATCGTCTGCGGTGCCGTGAACAAACAGCAATGGCACATCGGAGTCCCATCCCGCAACGCTGTTTGCCGTCATGGCATTACGCACACTCGCATATGCTGCGGAGGTAGCGTGGCCCGTGATATAATCAGCCCTGAAAAGCTGCGGGATCAGCTGTGTCAGCTGCCCGTTTATCTGGTCTGAAGAGTGCATCCCGTCATATAATAACGGTATGCGGTCGAAATAAGGACTCTGAAATAAATCTGAAAGCTGATTGGTAAAGAGGTCATATTCACTGTACGCGCTGGCTATATAACCCAGGAAAACAGGCATGGGGTATTCCGCAAGCCCAAGAACATAAGAATTAAAATAGGCGATATCATAGGCGCCTGCACCGCACGAGGCTGCTGTAACATTGAAGTCAGCACTGTAGTCATTCTCAAGGGCATCGAGAAACGCCAGGGTAGCCCAGCCGCCCTGCGAGTAGCCAAGCAGGAAATGTTCATTGCTTATGGTTATATCGGCGGCTATATCATCATCAAACTCCCTGAGCGAATAGAGCATGTCAACGAGGCATCTGACAGTCGATTCCTTGTGAAAATAAGGATGGGGCATATCATCCGAGGCCCCGAAGCCAAGATAGTCGGCCATCATGACCACATAACCCGTGGAGGCTATACATTCAAGAACCTGGTAATATGTATTGAACGGATTGACCGATGGTGCATCTGAATGAAGTGTGTTGGTACCGTTCTGATATGCAAGGACGGGATAAGTGCCGGGTTTTGAAGGTATTGCTACCAGGCCTGATGCAAGCACATCTTCCCCGTTGAACTTTGTGTTGTATGTGATACTGTAAACGATCACTCCGCCGTCGACATCGGAGATGATCTCCGAAACGCCGGGATATACTGCTTTAATTACGTTCAGCAGGGTGTTTATATTAGTCTCTGTCAAGGTCACCTCCCTGGTGGCTGAGACCAGGTAGGTATTGTCATCGAAAGGATCGGACTTCTCCTTACACGACTGCGCTATAACTGTGAGCAGCACGATAAGGGTTAATTTCAGAATTATATGTATGTTTTTCATGGGCTTACTATTTCCGTACAAAGATAGGGTAAATTTATAAGCACAGAGCAGGGAGCCGGTGGCAGGCTTTGCCCGCCGAAGCCGGTCCCTGAGCCAGTCGAAGGGTGGCGAAGGCGGGGAGCAAGGAGCAGGGAGTCGGCAATAGGCAATAGGCAGTAGGTAATTTGGACGGCATGACCGTCCCGACGCTTCGGTCGGGATCTCCGCTGCGATTCGACAAGACCGCAAGACCTTGAAGACTTTATAGACTTTACAGACTTTTGACTTTACAGACTTTAGACTTTCAGACTTTTACCCCTTATTTCATATATTTGCACCTTTGAATCTGGACTGATGGTCTCCGTCAATAATGTATCACTCCTTCTTGGCAGTTTTGTCCTTCTTGATGAGGTCTCATTCCTTATCACCAGGCAGGAGCGCATTGGGCTTACAGGCAGGAACGGAGCGGGGAAGTCAACCCTGATGAAGATCATCGCCGGTATTCAGGAGCCTACTTCAGGCTCTGTTGAGAAGCCCAGGGAGCTTTCAGTGGGATACCTCGAGCAGCAGATGAAGGTCTCTGACACCACTACCGTGCTTGAGGAAGCCCTCACCGCCTTCACCGAGCTGAAGGCTCTTGAGCGGGAGATAGCATCATGCACACTGGCCGTCACGGAGAGGACCGACTATGAGAGCCAGGGATACCATGAGCTTTGCGACAGGCTGCACCAGGCTGACGAGCGCTATCGTATGCTGGGAGGCAATGACTATGTGTCGGTCACAGGACAGACACTCACAGGCCTCGGCTTCAGCCATACAGACTTCAGCAGGCCTACGCGCGAGCTGAGCGGCGGCTGGCGCATGAGGGTCGAGCTGGCAAAGATACTTCTTCGCAAACCAGACCTCATACTGCTTGACGAACCAACCAACCACCTTGATATTGAGTCTATCATGTGGCTCGAGAATTTTCTTATCTCCTATCCCGGAGCAGTGATCCTGGTGTCACACGACCGTACCTTCCTCGATAATGTGACCCTGAGGACGCTCGAGATAAGCCTCGGGAGGATATATGACTACAGGGTGCCCTACACAAGGTACACGGAGCTGCGGCGTGAGCGCCGCGAACAGCAGGAGGCCGCCTTCCGCAACCAGAAGAAGATGATCGACGATACGGAGAGATTCATCGAGCGGTTCAGATACAAGCCAACCAAGGCAGTCCAGGTACAGAGCAAAATCAAGCAGCTGAAGAAGCTGGAAAGGATCGAGATCGAGGATGAGGACCTGTCAGCAATAAATATACGTTTCTCTCCTGCACCCCGCTCGGGCACCGTGGTCGTGGAGGCAGACGAAGCCTCAAAGCGCTATGGCTCGCACCTCGTGCTTGACAGGATATCATTGAAGATAGAGCGGGGTGAGAAGGTGGCGTTCGTGGGACGAAACGGCGAGGGGAAGACCACACTCTCAAGGATGATACTCCGCCAGCTTGATCATGAAGGTACTGTAAAGCATGGGCATAATGTCAGCATAGGGTATTTCGCCCAGAACCAGGATGAGCTGCTTAATGATGACCTCACCGTCTTTGAGACGGTAGACCGCATAGCGAGGGGCGATATACGAACCCGTATGCGTGATATCCTCGGAGCTTTTCTGTTCCAGGGAGACGATATCGAAAAGAAAGTAAAGGTGCTGTCAGGAGGGGAGCGGTCAAGGCTGGCAATAGTCCAGCTGCTGCTTGAGCCTTATAACCTGCTCCTCCTCGACGAGCCGACCAACCACCTTGACATCCGTTCAAAGGAGATACTCAAAAAGGCACTCATAAGGTTTGATGGCACATTAATTGTGGTCTCGCACGACAGGGACTTTCTTGACGGACTGGTGAACAAGGTGTACGAATTCCGTGACAGGAAGATAAGGACCCACCTCGGAGGGATATCAGAGTTTCTCAGGGCGAGGAAGATAGAGTCGCTGAAAGAACTTGAGAAAAAAGATGTCGCAGTGACAGCTGCTGCCCCCCCTGCTGCGGGAAAGAGAGCTCCCGTTCAGAACAGTAAGACACGGTACCTTGAAAAGAAAGAGACAGAGAGGGTCTACAGGAGGCTGAAGAGACAGACAGAAGAGAGTGAGGCGGAAATCACTCTCCTTGAGAAGGAGATTGCGGATATGGATGCCCGGCTGGCATCAGGTGACAATGAGGCGGTCAGTGACACAACGTTTTACAACCTCTACGAAGAGAAGAAACAGAGACTTGATATTCTCATGCACAAATGGGAAAAGATGCACAGTGAGCTGGAAGATTTCATGACAGAATATATGAGCGGCGATGATCATTTATGAACGGAAATACCCGGTAAACGTCTTTGACACTGATGTCAGGGGCAGACTCAGCCCCGGCTCACTCTTTAATTATTTCCAGGATCTCGCCGGAAGACATGCATCTGTCCTGGGCTTCGGCCGAGAACATCTCATTACAAACGGCTATTTCTGGGTGCTGGCAAGGATGCTGGTAAGAGTCGAAAGGATGCCGCTAACGTGGGAAGAGGTTACTGTCCGCACCTGGCCCCGCGGCACCGATGCCATCTTCGCACTGCGTGACCTGGAGATGTACGACGCCGCAGGCAAAAGGATTGTCGGAGCCTCCTCCTCATGGGTCATTGTTGACCTTGAGACCAGAAAAGTGCAGCGCCCCGACTGGGCTCTCTCTTTCCTTAATGCCAGGTTTCCCGGGCAGAGAGCTCTCGAGACAAACGCCGGAAAAGTACCGGCACTGAATGACAACAACCATAAGCTTACCAGGCTGACAGCTCAGCTTAATGACCTGGACGTAAATAATCATGTCAACAATGCAAGGTACGTTCACTGGGTTACCAATACCTATGAAAAGGAGTTCATTGATGCACATATACCTGACACTGTGGAGGCGAACTATCTCTCCGAAGGGCACCATGGGGATGTGATAAACATACTGACCTCAGGCGGGGATGATGGTGACACATTCGTTCATTCTGTTATCCGTGAGGCAGACAGTACTGAACTTTGCAGGCTCAGGATAAAATGGAAAGAGGATACACTTTGAAATCTTTATTACCTTTAGGCCATGCTTGGATTTTTCAGAGATAGAGGTGCGGCAATCGTTACAGCGGTGATTATTATATCACTCGCCTCCTCATGCTACACAAGCCGTCAGAGTGCTCCTGACACAAAAGATCTGTCATATGTCTATAACCCGGGAAGGAACATCTTCACCCCTTCAGTCTCATTATACAATGAGGATTCTGAAACGACGGTGCTTTCGGTAAGTCTCCGGAGGGATGAACTCTTTTTCAGTGAGGCAAATCCGGAAGGTGTGCCTAAAGCCTCCATCCTGCTGTCGGTTAAGCTTTTTGACCAGACCATGGGAGGAAACCTGGCAGATACGGCAAACTACAAGTATGACCTTCTCAGGGAAGAAGCAGAAGGCGGTTACGCATTCAGGTTACCGCTTAAAGCCTATGACGGCAAATCGTACACCGTAGCACTCAAGATCATCGATCTGATAAGGCAGAGGACGGTACAGGTATTCATTGATTTCGACAGGACAGGGCCTTACAGCAGTCTGAATTATAAGGTACGCGATCACTTCAGCAAGATTGAGATTTTCTCCAATATACTGAAACCCAACCTGTTCATCAATGTTCTCAGTCCCTCTTTGCAACCTGACACGTTGTGGCTGTTCTATTACAAGCCAGTAAAGGAGCTCCCTGCCCCTCCTTCGACAGTTCTTCCGGAGGTCACCCTAGCCCCCGAACCTGAACTTATAATCCCTGTCCCCTATGCCGATACGCTGCCTATCATGTTTCCGCGTGAAGGGATCTATATGCTTTCGCCTGACAGCCTGATAAGAGAGGGGCTGGTGCTGTTGAACTTCGGTAATGACCATCCCTCCTTTACAAGTCCTGAGACAATGATACCTCCCCTGGGTTATATCGCAACGAATGAGGAGATGGAGGCGTTGTTTTCAGCAGAAAAACCGAAGCTTGCTCTTGATGAGTTCTGGCTTAACCGCACCGGTACCATCGAGAGGTCGAAAGAGCTGATAAGGATCTATTACAACCGCACCCTCTTTGCAAACTACTATTTCAGCTCATACAAGCAGGGCTGGCTCACTGACAGGGGCATGATGTACATTATCTACGGCCCGCCTGACAAAGTATACAAGAACGTTGAAGGTGAGAGCTGGGGTTATAAGATGCCTCCGGTGAAGAGCGCATGGGGATCGCAATACAGTTCAACAGAAGAGATTCTTTGGTTCAACTTCAGCAAGAATAAGAACCTTTTCTCTCAGAATGATTTTGTCCTCAACAGGGCTTCAACGCCTATCAGCTACTGGGATATTGCTGTTGCAAGATGGCGTGAAGGCAAGGTGTTCAGACTTGAAACAGCCACAGAAATACAATGATATACAGCGAAAAAGAATTCATCTTCGGGATGCACCCTGTCATCGAGGCCGTCATAGCCGGCAGGCAGATAGACCGCGTGCTTGTAAAGCAGGGACTCCGGGGAGCCTCCTACCATGACCTCATGAAAGTGATAAACGAGCATGGGGTACCCTGGCAGGTGGTACCGCTTGAGAAGCTGGACTACATAACGCGAAAGAACCACCAGGGTGTCATTGCATGGCTGTCGGCGATAGAGTTTCAGAATATTGAGAATCTCCTGCCGCGCATCTTTGAAGAGGGCAATGATCCCCTCCTGATGATGCTCGACGGGGTAAGCGACGTACGCAACTTCGGGGCTATAGTGCGTTCAGCAGCATGCTTCGGGGCACATGCCATCATCATACCCGAAAAGAACTCGGCACGCATCTCAGCTGACGCAATAAAAGCATCGGCCGGAGCATTAAACTCATTCCCTGTATGCAGGGTAAAGAGCATCACACGCTGCCTGACCTATCTCAAGGAATCAGGAGTGAAGGCTGTTGCCGCAACAGAAAAGAGCAGTATGAATATCAGCACTGCAGACCTGGATGGTCCGGCAGTGATAATCCTCGGATCGGAGGAGAAGGGCATCAGCCGCGAACTGCTGACAATGTGCGACGTTCAGGTCTCTATACCTGTTTCAGGTGTGATAAGCTCATTGAACGTCTCGGTCTCGGCAGGGATAGCGCTGTATGAGGTGAAGAGGCAGAGAGAAGCTGCAGCGGGAAAGTAGGCGACACCGGCATACTGCCCGGCAGTTGCCTTTCCAACGCACATTGCGTTCATGATCAGATGGTTACTTTTTATTTTTTCAGCAGATCCAGGTCGCTGCCAGAGATATTCTGGAAGGCTCTCAGTCCGAACTGACCAATAACAGCGTAAACATAATCAAAGATCCCTGACTGTACCGCCTCATAAGGCACCCACTGGTTCTCTATGCTGAAGCAGTACAGCTCTACCGGCATGCCGCTCTCCGCGGGAGGCATGTCGCGCACCATCACAGGCAACTTTCCGTCAATATTTTCATGATTTCGGAGATACTCCAGCATGTAGGCCCTGAAAGCCCCGAGGTTTGTCAGCGATGTCGGCTCTCCCCTCTTCACGGCCTTTATCTCTTCGGAATTCTCCCTGAGCCATTGCTCCAGCAGAGGCTTGTTGGTTATTCTCTCAAGCAGCTCTGCATCAAGGAAAGTAATCGACCTTATGTCAATGCGTATCTCGCGCTTGATACGCCTGACACCCGCTTCTTCCATCCCCTTCCAGTTCTGGAATGACTCGGATACAAGCGCATAGGTTGGGACAGTAAGTATTGTATTATCGAAGTTCTTAACCTTGACCGTGTGAAGCGACATGTCAACCACGGTTCCGTCGATGTTACGTCCAGGTATCGTTATCCAGTCACCCAGGCTCAGCATCTTGTTGTTGGAGAGCTGCATACTGGCAACGAGTCCCAGCAGTGTATCCTTGAAGACAATGAGAAGCGCTGCCGAGGCCACTCCGAGACCCGCTATAACACTCGTGACAGAAACCCTGAAGAGTATGGAAGTAATTACCAGTATTCCGGCAATGATCACCAACGCTTTCACCAGCTGCACATATCCCTTTATCGGCCGTCCCTCTGACACTGGAAGAGTCAGGTAAATACTGTGCCACGCCTGTACAAAGGCGTTAACCGTAAGCACAGATGCGATAACAATATATATTTCCGAGCACCTGCGGACAAATGTGAGCCAGATCAGATGGTCATGCAGCATCCATGATGCGATGTACCAGACTACAACGCCGGGCACTATAAGGGCAAGGGTATGAAAGACCCTTGACTCAAGAAATATATCATCATACGGTGATTTCGTCCGCCTTACCCAGACAGATACAACTTTTACAATGATGGCTCTTGAGATGACCTTTGAGAGCCAGGCTGTGACGGCTACCAGGATAATCATAATCACTGCCGTGAGCCATGTAACAAGCCTGGCTGACATCCCGGCGTCAGCGAGGAACTCTTTTAAAATCTGCCCGGGTTCAAATGATTCAAACATTTCACATCATATTTATCCGGCTGCAAATTACAAATTATCTTTTTTTATGACAGCCTCTTTAGTACCTTTACCATACCAAACAACAAAATAATGAAAGTCATACAGGTTTCAATGCTGCTTTTACTGCCTCTTCTGACACAGGCACAGCTGATATTCGATGAGCATTTCACTGACCGTACCATGAGGTTTGATTTTATCCTTGCCGGGAACAGTGAATCGACAAAGGTTTATCCGGTCTCCGTCATCACCGAGCCCTTCTGGGGCGGTTCACTGCAGAACCTTACCGACCCGTTCAACTACGGTAATTTAAGGTATGAAGTGTTGGATGCTGTAACCGGTACTGTTTTGTATTCAAAAGGATACTGCACTCTGTACCAGGAGTGGCAGACCACGGCTGAGGCTAAGAAGATAGAGAAGAGCTTCCACGAGGTTGCCACCTTACCCTTCCCAAAAAATAAAGTCCGTTTTGTACTGAGCATCAGGGGCCGCGACGGGCTCTTTTCCAAACTTTATGAGACAGACATTGACCCTGCAAGCTACTTCATCATTAACGAGAAGCCTGACGAAGCCCTTGCCACCCGTATATACGGCAGCGGCGATCCGCACACCTCACTTGACATCGCCTTTCTGTCAGAGGGTTACACGAAGGGGGAGATGGGGAAATTCAGGGCTGACGTCAAACGGATGGCTGATATCCTTTTCGAAGAGGCTCCCTTTGACAAGTACCGCGAGCGTATAAACATCTGGGCTGTTGAGGCTCCGTCACAGGAATCGGGCACTGACGTACCGGGTGAAGGCATCTATGTAAACACTGCACTCAATTCAAGCTACTACACCTTTGACGTTGACCGTTACCTGACCACACAGGACATCAGAAGTGTGAACGATTATGCTGCGGCGGCGCCCCATGACCAGATTGTGGTGCTTATAAACAGCCCCAGGTACGGCGGGGGCGGTGTTTACAACTACTACAGTGCTGTCACATCCGATCATAAATTTACACCCCAGGTCTTCACCCATGAGTTTGGCCACGGCTTTGCAGGCCTGGCTGATGAATACTACAGCTCAGAGGTTGCCTATGAGGAGTTTTACCCCCTTGCTGTCGAGCCCTGGGAGCCTAACATAACCACAATGGTGAATTTTGAATCCAAATGGAAGGACCTCATCGCCAGATCAGTGCCGGTACCCACCCCGAACACAAAGAAGTATACCGGTGTGACAGGACTGTTCGAGGGAGGGGGTTATTCAGCCAAAGGTATCTTCAGACCCTCGTTTGACTGCCGTATGAAGAGCAACGAGGCAGAATCATTCTGCGAGGTGTGCCAGCGGGCTATTGAGGAGATGATTCTCCTTTACCTGGAATAGTGCCTCGAATAGAATAAACCTGCTCCTTTATTAAAAGGTATTCGGTAACCAGTAATCGGTAATCGGTTATTATCTTATACCGAATACTGAATACCGATTACCGATTACCAAATACTCCTGTTTCCTGCTGCCTCTTACCTATTTTTTCTTCTCACCACCTGATGTAGGCGGCTTGGAGATCGAGTCACGCATGGTCGTGTCTGCCTCGATGTTCTTCATCCTGTAGTAGTCCATGATACCGAGGTTGCCGGTCTTGAAGGCATGAGCCATAGCCAGAGGTATTTCCACCTCGGCCTCGATGACCTTGGCACGTGCTTCCTGTGCCTTGGCCTTCATCTCCTGCTCAAGTGCCACGGCCATGGCGCGACGCTCCTCTGCCTTGGCCTGCGCAATATTCTTGTCAGCATTGGCCTGATCCATCTGCAGCACTGCCCCGATGTTCTTACCGATGTCGATATCAGCTATGTCTATCGAAAGGATCTCGAACGCCGTTCCGGCATCGAGCCCTTTATCTAGCACGGTCTTGCTGATACGGTCGGGATTCTCCAAAACCTCCTTATGGCTGTGAGCCGAACCGATTGACGATACAATCCCCTCACCAACACGTGCAAGAACGGTCTCCTCGCCTGCGCCACCGACAAGCTGCTTGATATTAGCCCTCACCGTCACCCTGGCTTTTGCTATCAGCTGGATGCCGTCGCGTGCCACCGCTGTGACAGGAGGGGTATCGATGACCTTTGGATTAACCGACATCTGGACTGCCTGGAAGACATCACGGCCTGCAAGGTCTATGGCGGTTGCCATCTTGAACGAGAGGTCTATGTTAGCCTTGCTTGCCGAGACGAGGGCATGGACAACCTGTGCCACATGACCGCCCGCAAGATAATGAGCCTCAAGCTCATCACGGTTAAGCTTGATGCCTGCCTTATCGGCCTCGATCATCGCGCCGACAACTATTGACGGCGGCACCTTGCGCCATCTCATGAAGATAAGCTGCAGCAGGCTGATCCTGACGCCTGATACCAGAGCCTGGAACCACAACCCGATGGGTATGAAATAAAGAAGTATCCAGAGCAGGATTACTGCCCCGACGATAATGATCACATAAATACCTAATCCACTCATTTCCATATTATTTGTTTATTGGTTTTACAATTACCTTATTGTCCTCGATCCTGATCACCTCAATCTCCTGTCTCGGGTCAATGAGTATATCAACTGACTTTGCCTCATAATATTCCCCGTTTACAAGTACCTTGCCACCCGGTACCAGGCGTGTCACAGTCACTCCTCTGTCGCCCGGTTTTACCCTCCCTTCCTCACTGCGGATATTATCAACCTTGCTGTCGATGGAGGTCTTAAGCATGAACTTCTTCCAGGTGCCGGCCCTCAGCATCAATACAGTAGAGACTATCAGAAGTAAGGTCGTTCCGCCGAGCACTGCCATCCCGGTGCCTGTACCAAAGTTGGTGAATGAAAGTATTATGCCTATGATAATGCATAGCGCACCTCCAACACCGGCTATGGTGATGCCGGGGATAAGCATGAACTCAATAATAAAAAGGAGAAGGCCAAGCAGTATCAGGAATATTATCAGACCAAGTGACATGGGATATCGGTTTTTACAGGACTATAGTATCAAGGTTCAGTTCTCTCAGTCTGAGGCTCATTCGCTCCATGGTGACGGCATCACCCATCTTTATCACGCAACCACCTTTATGGTGGGTCAGGAAAGCGCACTGCTCAGCCTGCAGTTCGTCATGGCCGCACACATCAACAAGTGAGTTGATGACATGCTCAAAAGTATTTAAATCATCATTGACAAGGAATAGAGACTTCTCATGCTCCTCGTTACGTCTGCTGCCCCGGGGGCTCGGTTTTCCCTTAGTCATTCAGTATCTTTATTAACAGTTCCTTTGCCGCCTCAACCGGTATCTCCTGCATGCCTACATATGCTGCCACCCTTGAGGTGCTGTAGCCGTTACGCACAAGCAGTGAGACATACTCATCCGCGCTCTCAAATGTAATAAAATTCCCGATGAGAAAAACAGCCTCTCCATCACTGTTTTTAATGATGTCCAGTCCCCTGGTCCCGGCAAGGAGTTGAATCTTCTCAATTACATCCGGTTTGACAGGCTTCTTTGATCGCATCACCTCAGCCCTGAAGGTCAGTGTTCCGACAGGAAGGGTGTCATTAACTGAAATATTGTTTCTCCCCGTTGCGTCAGCATTAATGCGGAGCAGCGGTTTACCGCCCCACTCCTTCTCAAGCAGGGCTGCTCTCTCCATCGAGACCTGGAGATCATCCATCCAGGCAATTACAAATGCATCAGGGAATCCCGCGGCACGTGCCGGCGTGATAGCCTGTCTGGCTGCCTCCGATGTGCGGAACATCCCGGTATAGTAATATGTAACACCATTGTCCGGCTTTAATTTCCCGTAAACCGGGTAAAGACCTTTAAAAAGCTCAGGTTTTACAGGATTACGGAATGCTGCAAGCTGTACGCTGTACACAAGCCCTGCAGGGGTGCCCCTGTCAATCGGTATCGGCTCATTCTCACCGTAAGGGGAAGCCTGCCTCACCTCAAAAACACTGTACACAGACACTGAGTCATCGGCTACAACCTCAGCAGCAGTAACAGAAACAGGTTCAAGTGAAGCAAGTATACTGTCAGCCTCTGACTGCTTTTTTGCGGCATTCCTCTCGATGGCCTCGGCTTTATTCTTCAGAGCCCCCTTTTTATCAGGAGTTGCTGATTCCATCTCCCTCCTCACACCCTGCGCCGATCGTGTAAGCGAGTCAGCGGCGTACTGCAGGAGAACAACCTGCCTTAGCTTCGCGTCATATTCATCCGGTACGGTCTCCTGCACGGTCAGATCCGCCGGCGGAGTGACAATAGTTCCTGAGCCGCTCCCTGAACTGGTCCCTGAGCTTTTCCCTGATCCGGTCCCTGAACTTGTCGAAGTGGTCGTAGGGGTCGTAGGGGTCGAAGGGTATTGAATAGCGGCGGCAGAGGACACCATCCCCCCTATCCCCTTCCCGCATTCATCAACATATCTCTGCACCTCATACTCCTGCGAGACCTTCTTCCCTGCAATCTTCGAAAACCTTCCGTAGGCTTCTGCTGCCTGGCTGAATTCCCCGTTCAACTGCAGCGAGCGTCCATACCAGAACCAAACATCATCAGGTACGTTCTTGACACCTGCAGAGCTGTTAATCGCCGAGGCAAGAAGTCCTGCCGCACGCGGTATGTCACGCTCCAGCTTTACAAGGCACGCCCCGGCATAATATTTATAAAGCGGGTCACGCGAGTATAGCAGAAGCAACCCGTTGTAATGGTCGTAGGCAGTCTCATATTTCCCTGCATTCCATGCAGCCTCCGCCTCAGTCTTTGAGGGCTTCACAGCCCCGCCCTGTGCTATGGCGACAGTCAATGCAACGCTGCAGACAAGCAGGAGCATAATGCATATCCTCAGGGCTCTCATGTTAATAACTCTGAGGAAGAAAAATTTCACATTAGATGATAACTTCATACCTTTACCAATCTGAACAAAAATACTAAAAAGTCATGACTAAGATTGCAGAAGGGATGCCTGCTCCGCTTTTTGAGGGCAGGGATCAGGATGGAAATGTAATTAAGCTAAGCAATTATAAAGGCAAAAAGATCATCCTCTATTTTTATCCGAAGGATAACACTCCGGGATGCACCGCGGAGGCATGCAGCCTGAGAGATAATTATGAAGAGCTCATTAAGAAAGGATTTGTTGTCCTCGGCGTCAGTCCTGACACCGAAAAATCACACAAGGGTTTCGCTGAGAAATTTCATCTGCCCTTCCCCCTGATTGCCGATCCGGATAAAAAGATCATGACTGCCTACGGAGCATACGGCGACAAGATGATGTACGGCAAAAAGGTGACAGGTGTCATACGTACAACATTCATAATTGATGAAAAGGGATTGATAGAGAAAGTCATTAAAAAGGTTGACACGAAAGAGCATGCCCCTCAGATACTCAGGCTTTATACCAAATAACTGACAACTGACTGTGTCAGCCGTAGCTTCAGCGAAGGCTGATAACAGACAACAGATAACCGATAACTGACAACTGACAAAGGAATAATTATGGAAAAGAAAGAGATCAACAAGGACAAGATGAAGGCCCTTGAGGTGACGCTCGGCAAGATTGAGAAGGATTTCGGCCGGGGCACCATAATGAAGCTGGGTGATCATGCCATTGACAATGTGCAGGTCATCTCGACAGGCTCCATAGGGCTTGATGCCGCACTGGGAATAGGCGGACTGCCACGCGGAAGGGTGGTGGAGATATACGGGCCGGAGTCATCCGGGAAAACAACCCTCGCCATTCATGCCATCGCCGAGGCACAGAAAGCCGGCGGTATAGCTGCAATAATTGACGCCGAGCATGCTTTTGACCGCTTCTACGCCGAGAAACTGGGTGTCGATGTCGAGAATCTTCTCATATCCCAGCCTGACAACGGAGAACAGGCGCTCGAGATAACAGACCATCTGATAAGGTCAGGTGCAATTGACATTATTGTCATTGACTCAGTAGCCGCACTGACCCCCAAGGCAGAGATAGAAGGGGAGATGGGTGACTCAAAGATGGGTCTGCAGGCAAGACTGATGTCACAGGCGCTCCGTAAACTTACAGCCAACATCAACAAAACCAACACCACATGCATCTTCATCAACCAGCTGAGGGAGAAGATAGGTGTGATGTTCGGCAATCCCGAGACCACCACCGGCGGTAACGCACTGAAATTCTACGCCTCCATCAGGCTAGACATAAGGCGCTCGAACCAGATCAAGGATGGAGAGGATGCCGTTGGTAACAGGGTGAGGGTGAAGGTTGTAAATAACAAGCTTGCGCCGCCGTTCAGGAAAGCTGACTTTGATATTCTCTTCGGGGAGGGGATATCCCGTACCGGTGAGATAATAGATCTCGGCAC
>Ga0209262_10000601_pt1 | contig 15815 bp, 9 predicted proteins | sample Lowcelwee11metaG_FD_187171 | JGI IMG/M metagenome (GOLD analysis project Ga0209262, IMG submission 187171) | Freshwater pond sediment microbial communities from the University of Edinburgh, under environmental carbon perturbations - Low... | ecosystem: Environmental > Aquatic > Freshwater > Pond...
CAGCAAGATGTTCTTCTATGTAACAGGCTGGAATGCAACAAAAGGCGAAGCGCCTGCGACCATTGAAATAAGAAAACCGATAGCAAAACCGGCATCTGCCAAGTAATATTAATTAATGTATGAGATCTGCGGTAGCAATACCGCAGGTCGAATACAGAGTTAACTAAAAATAAATTAAAAATTAACTTGACAATGAAAAAAAAAAAATGTAATTTAACTCGTAATAGTGGATAATCAACTATCATGAGTTTGGCGACGAATGAGACAAATGAATTGTAATAGAAAAGAAAATGGAGGAATTATGAAAAAAATGTTATTATCACTGATGCTTATCGTCAGTATGTTCGCTTTCGCGGCGGAATCTGCGCCTAGTGCTACGGTCGGGTATGTGAAGTACAGCAACATAGCAACGGCAGGTACGGACAACAACCATATTGCAGTGGCTCTAAACGGACAGTGGACCAGCAGTAACCAGATAGACCCTACAGGGGTATATTATAACAAGATAAGTAGGTGGAATCCCGCTACTCAGTTATACCAATCGTCTTCATTTTTAGGCAGTTGGTTGACTCCTTTTGCTATTTCTTACGGGGATCCTTTGGTTGTCACTATGAAAACTGGTGTAACAAGTCATGATTTGATTAACTCAGGAAGTTTAAGTACTGTTCAGTACAACTTAGTAACCACGGCAGGTACTGACTTGAACCACATTATGCTACCTTTAGGAAAAAGCAACCTCACCTCAACCACTCTTCTTGGACCTGATATAGGTAATACTTACATCAACAAAATAAGTAAGTGGAATGCGACTACTCAGCTTTACACATCGTCTTCATTTTTAGGTAGCTGGCTGACACCTTTTAACACTTATATCGGTGATCATTTGGTTGTAAACTCGACAAACGCAAAAACATGGCCTACAGTGGCTGCAAAAGATGAAGATGTAGTTGGCCGTGACTGGAGTGAATCTGATGATCCTAAAGCAGGGGAATCAAGACCATTTTTTATTTTAGTAAATGACGGAGGAAGTTTTTATTCCTATCCCGGAGATGAGGGAGTCAGTGGAGCTAAGATAACATGGTATGTATGGATTTCTGAAAGGCCTACTCAAATCATTCGCTGGAACACTGCTATCAGTACGCCTCCTTTTATGGATGTGTTTGGTGATGGAAATATGTCTATAACTTTTGATATCCAGGAATTTGCTGGTACATGGGCAGCAGGAAATACTTTGAATGTTATAATAAAAAGTGAATCTACTGGAAATCAAGGTCAGTTTTCTTGGGTTCTTGATGCAGATACTTCTCCGACAGCGTTCGGGTTTAACACAACATATCCTGGCATGGACTATCCAACAGCACCTTTCAATGCTCCTTTACCACTAACTAGTCCATCTTCGATCGAAGACGATATGCTTCCAACAGTAACAAAACTTCACCAGAACTATCCTAACCCGTTCAATCCGACAACAACGATCAAATTTGATCTTGCACAGGCAGGAAATGTTCAATTGAATGTGTACAACTACAGCGGACAGCTTGTAAAAGCTTTGGTTAACGGCGAAATGAAAGCCGGATTCCAGAGAGTTGATTTTGATGCTTCTAGCTTGGCAGCAGGCGTTTACTACTACACAATGCAGACTGCAGGCAAAACTATGACCCATAAAATGGTTCTTATAAAATAGGACCAGAGGCGAATAATTAAAAAAAGGACTGCGAACGCAGTCCTTTTTTATTATATTACAAAAAAACCGGAGTTGATGTTGTTCAAAAAACTTGTATCCGCGCTATCAAAGACCAAAGACAGTATTATTAATAAGATAACATCAGTGTTTTCGTCTGAGAAATTTGACGAAACGACTTTAGAAAAGCTGGAAGAGGCTTTATATACCTCCGATATCGGTGTAAAGACTACAGAAAAGATACTGGATGAAGTGAGGGCAAAAGTAAAAAGAGGCGAAGAGATAAGTAATATAAAAGAGCTGATAAAGAATGTAATACTGTCAATGTTAGAGAAGAAAAATGAGAACATTAAAATAACTTCAAAGCCTCATGTTATTCTCGTTGTAGGGGTTAACGGCAACGGGAAAACGACAACTATCGGAAAGCTGGCCTATTACTATAAAAACAAGGGATTAAAAGTTCTTATTGGTGCGGCCGACACATTCAGGGCGGCGGCCATTGAGCAATTGGAAGAATGGGCGAAAAGGTCAAGCGCTGATTTTATTAAGAACGCTATGAATTCAGATCCGGCCGCCGTGGCTTACGATTCATATAAAGCCGGAGAAGCCCGGGGCGCAGATATTGTTCTTATAGATACTGCCGGCCGGCTTCATAACAAAGTGAACCTGATGAACGAGCTTGAAAAAATTTCAAGGGTTTTAAAAAAGTTAAATCCTTCTGCTCCGCACGAAGTGCTTTTGGTTCTTGACGCGACGACAGGTCAGAACGCATTAAATCAGGCGAAACAGTTCAGTAAGACTTCTGGCGTGACCGGAATAGTGCTGACAAAGCTTGACGGAACAGCTAAAGGCGGAGTTACGATAGCCATAAATCAGGAGATGGAAATACCGGTAAAATTTATTGGGATCGGGGAAAAAAAAGAGGATCTGGAAGAATTCGATCCGGAAAGTTTTGTCAGGTCAATTTTTGAGTAAAATTCTATTCGTAATCGTAAACTTTTATTGATTTATTATCCGCGGCAATTACATAAAGCCTGTTTCCTTCCAGCTTGTATGTTTCGTTGCCTTTAACGAAATCAAGAACTGTCCTGTTGATAAAAATACCTTCACTGAAAATATCAATGTAGAAGGAATCCTGATTAGCCTCAGTTCTTTCCATTGACGGCATTACCCAGAGCTTATTGTTTTTATCTATTTCGATTGAGTTTATAGGTTTTTTATAATATACCTTGTTTGAATCTATCTGGGAAAAACCGTATAATTTAATAAATTTGTTAAGTTCATTTTTTTCGAAGTTGTTATAAGGAACTTTATCATATTTTTTTTCTATAACATATTTTAACTGGGTTCTGCCGTTCTTGGCATAGATCTTATAATCCGTACCTTCGTTCTCGGCAATGTAGAACATATCATTTTTTGCAGTATAAGAAGTCAAAGCATCAGGGAAGAAAAAATCATCATTCAAAGGTATTTTAATTATTTTCAGAGCTCTTTCTGAACGATATCTGCGGCCTAATATATTTAGATTATTAGAAAAATAATAGACTGAATCAACCGTGTCCGTGTATTGTTTAGGATTAAATGCTGTAACATAATTTTTACCGTCCGAATTTAGAAAAAGTACTTTTTCTCCTCCGAAATAATCTTCTTTTGAATTGAGATATTTCCCGGATGTCAAATACTCCACCCATTTATCTTGACCGTACATAACAAGCGTATCGTTAAAAATAGTAAACTGAGACGGTTTTTGAATACATTCATCGAGACCATCTCCGATAATCTCGGGAAAATATCTTTCAAATTCCCCGTTTCTATTATATTTTTTTATCGTGGCATGTTCCTGATCGAGAATATAAATATTGTCAAGATCATCGCATAGAACATCGGCGATAAGCCCGAATCCTTTCATAGAATCAGGAACATTTTCCGGACCTTTTATCTCAAATAATAATTTAACTGCCGGTCGGTATTTTCCCGTCGGTTCACCTGAATTTTTATAATACTTAACGCCATTAATTTCTTCAACGGTGTATTTCGCTTTCTCTTTTGTGCAATTGAACAGCAGTATCAGAGCTAAAGCGGATATTAATATTTTAAAAGTAATGTTTTTCAATTGTTTCTCCGTTTAATTACACTAAATATATTATTTACACCGGATATTTTCAAGTTATATAATAAAAAAAGACGGTCAAAACCGCCTTTTATATTAAACTTTATCTTTTAGTGAAAGCGAGATCGCATCAAGATCCTTTTTAAGCAGGTTATAATCAATCGGTTTTGTATAAAAAGAGTACAGCTGATCTTTAAGATCGCGATTTACTATATTCTGGATCATATAGCCTGATATCATGATGGCTATGATGTCTTCTTTTACCTGCCGGATCTTTTTAAGAAGGTCTTTTCCGTTTACTCTGCCCAGATGATAATCAAGAATAACTACATCGAATTTCGCTATCTCAAGCATAGCTGATTCCTGATTATTATAGATCTTGCAGGCGTAACCCAGATGTTCAAGATTGTCTCTTATCAATCTTAAAGCCAATATATCATCATCAATAACGGCAATGTTCAACACGACCAACTCTCTTTGTAATATTTTTTTTCCGGCGAACTGACTCCCCAATCGGACCGCCATAACCAATCAATAGTAAATTAAAAACTTTGTCGCCGAAAGTCAACTATAAATAAACATTATTTTTCAGGCTTCATCGTCGGAAACAGCAGGACATCCCTTATTGATCTCTCGCCGGTTAAGAGCATTACCATTCTGTCTATACCGATCCCGAGTCCGCCTGTCGGAGGCATGCCGGTTTCTATCGCCTGAACGAAATTTTCATCCATCGGACTTACTTCTGAATCAACATCTTTTCTCAATGACTGTTCATACAGAGTTTTTCTCTGAAAAACGGGGTCGTTGGATTCGCTGTAGGCGTTGGCGTATTCATGGCCGTTTATAAATAATTCAAAACGCTGAAGATATCTTTCGTCATCATAATCCACTTTGCACAGTGGAGTAGTTTCAAGAGGCTGATGTGTGATAAACACAGGCTGAATGAGATGTTCTTCCACGAAAAGCTCGAATATTTCATTTATAGCGAGCCCGCGAATAAATTCGCCTTTTATTTCGCCGCCTTTTCTTTTTATAAGGTCTTTCATCTCTTCATCGGTGAGTTTTTCGACATCAATTTCCGCGTATTCTCTGATCGCGTCAACCATTTTAAGTCTTCGCCACGGTCTTTTCAGACTGATGGCGTGACCGTCGAAATCGATCTCGGTTTTGCCGTAAAGATCCTTTACCGTTTCCTCAAACAATTCTTCGGTCAGATCCATCATGTCGTTATAATCCGCATAAGCCTGATACAATTCAAGCATAGTAAATTCAGGATTATGAGTTCTGTCCATGCCTTCGTTACGGAAGCATTTTCCGATCTCGTAAACTCTGTCTATGCCGCCGACAATCAGCCTTTTAAGGTAAGGCTCAAGAGAAATTCTTAAGTACAGCATCATATCAAGAGAATTGTGATGTGTGGTAAAAGGCGCGGCGTTCGCGCCTCCGTATATCGGTAGAAGAACGGGTGTTTCCACCTCAAGAAAGTCTTTGCCGTCAAGTATCCTTTTAACATTTTTAATAATTCTGACCCGTTTCTCAAAAATTTCTTTTACCCCGTGAGTAACTATAAGGTCAAGATGCCTGTTCCTGTACCTTAACTCTTTATCGTTGAAGGCATCGTAAACTTCCCCGTCCTTTTCTTTAACTATAGGAAGAGGTCTGATATTTTTTGTAAGCAGAGTCAGCGAATCAATGTAAATAGTGATCTCGCCCACCTGAGTTCTTTTAACTATGCCTTTTACTCCGATAATGTCACCGATGTCCATGTGTTTGAAAAGCTCATAGTACTTATCGCCGATATTTTTCTGGGCGACATACAACTGTATATTTCCTTTTTTGTCGTGTATCGAACAGAACGCGGCTTTACCCATCAGCCTTACAGCCATTATTCTGCCGGCAACCGATACGGGTTTTATACCCTCGCCGTTCACATTATAGGAGTCGAAATTGTCAATTATATCCTTTGAGAAATCCGTCACCTCATAATTGTACGGGAACGGATTAATCCCCATATCCCTGACCATTTTGATCTTATCGATCCTTGTATTTATAAGTTTTCCCAATTCTTCCACTTTAACCTCGAATTTAAATTAAATCCCGAAAACTTCCCTTACTTTTTTTTCGATATCGGCCAGAACGGCAGGATTTTCCTCAAGGTAAGCTTTAACTTTATCCATGCCCTGCCCGATCCTGTTATCGCCATAGGCGAACCACGATCCCGATTTTTTGATTATGTCTTTTTCCACGGCAAGATCGATTATCTCGCCCGATCTGGAAACGCCTGATCCGTACATCATATCGAATTCAGCCGTTTTAAACGGCGGAGCGACCTTGTTTTTAACAACTTTAACTCTTGTTCTGCTTCCGGTCATTTCCTCTTTATCTTTTACGGATGAAATCTTTCTTACATCAAGTCTTATCGAGGCATAAAATTTAAGCGCGTTGCCGCCTGTAGTAGTTTCGGGATTTCCGAACATTACGCCTATCTTCATCCTGATCTGATTGATGAAAATAACGATACATTTTGACTTTGAAATAGCGGAAGTCAGCTTTCTAAGCGCCTGCGACATCAGACGAGCCTGAAGTCCCATGTGGGAATCACCCATCTCGCCTTCGATCTCGGCTTTCGGAGTAAGAGCCGCAACTGAATCAATAACGATTATATCTATGGCATTGGATCTTACAAGAGTTTCGGCAATATCCATCGCCTGTTCACCGTAATCAGGCTGCGAGACGAGAAGGTTTTTTACATCAACCCCGATTTTGTCGGCATAACCTGTATCGAGCGCGTGTTCCGCATCTATAAAAGCAGCGATCCCGCCTAATTTCTGGGCTTCGGCTATCGCATGAAGCGCCATTGTGGTTTTTCCGGAACTTTCAGGTCCGAAGATCTCTATTATTCTCCCTCTCGGGTATCCTCCGATTCCTGTAGCTATATCAAGACCGAATGAGCCTGTAGGTATGAATTCAAGTTTCAATATAGGTTTGTCTTCCCCGAGTTTCATTATAGTGCCTTTGCCGTAAGCTTTTTCGATCTGTGCTATGGAAAGATCAAGCATTTTCATTTTTTCTTCTTTTTCGCTCATTTTATTGTCTCCTGTAACCCGAGTATGGTTTTTAAATCGTATTCTTCCGGATCGGCTAAATATTTTTTAGCTTTCTCATAATCGTCTTTTTTTATTGATGCCATGCTGTTGAATATCAGCTTGTATGATTCGCTTTCGATATTTAAAAGCCTCGGTTTGATCTTCCCTTTTTCATCCGCAATATCCTTCAGATATAACGGCTCGACTTTTCCGTCAGGACCGGATATGACTATACAGCCTTTCTCGCCTCTGTCAAACAATTCCTTGACGCCGTTTCCCAGCGACAGGCAGTACTGCAGATCGAAAGCTATCGGATCAACACATCTGATTTCATAACCGATCTCAACGGGACGGCTTTTGACATTTAACCTGAGCTTATTAAGTTCGATCTGAAGCAAAGTATTAAAAATATGAGCCTTACTTACTTTTCCAAGCTCGGGATGCCCGTGCTCATCATAGGAGAAATGCACGCCGGATTTTAATATCTGTTCGTCCGACATAAAATGAAATACACCCTCGCTGATTATTATTCCGCCGTAATCAATGCCTAAAAGCATTCTTTTTACGATCGAAGAAACCATCATCTTTACGATCCTGTCGAATGTGATCTCAACCTTATTGAACATTTCGGGTATTATTATCATAGGATAATGCGCGCTCGCACCTATCCCGAACGCGAGGTGGCCGGCTTCCCTGCCCATAGAGCAGACGACGAACCAGTTTCCGCTTGTTCTCCCGTCCTCATAGACAGTCAGGGCTATTCTGACGCCCTCGTCTTTCGATGTATTGTACCCGAAAGTAGGAAGATTGTACGGCAGAGGAAGATCATTGTCTATCGTTTTCGGAACATGAATGTTCTGTATTTTGATCTGATGCGATTCCAAAAATTTTGTCAGCCTGTTCGCAGACGATGCGGTGTCATCACCTCCGATCGTTACGAGAAGCTTCACATTGTATTTTGTGAAAAAATCCGTCGAAAATTCGGTATCTTTCGGTTTGTGCCGGCTCATTTTCAAATAAGATCCGCCTTTACTAAAAATCCTGTCGGCAAGAACAAAATCCAGTTTGATGAAATCGGGCTCATCGGTAAACAGAGTTTTGTAACCGTAGTTGAGTCCGAGAACTTCGTAGCCGTCAGATAAAAATCTTTTGGCTATCGTTGCAACGACCGTATTGATTCCGGGAGCCGGTCCTCCTCCGCATAAAATCGCAATTGATCCTTTCTGCATTTTACGCTCCTATATTTAATTATTTCAATATAACTATAAACATCAGATAAATATATATTTTTATCGTTTTATAGTCAACTACATTAAATTTAAACAACGATGAGTGCCAAATAGTGGCACTCATCGTTTTATTTTCGGTTTTTTAAAGCCTTTCTAACAAAAAAATAACTTGCTAAAACATGATAAAAACTATATTTTTTGACTGCTTTTTTTATAAAAAAGAAATCTAATTAGCGTATAAGGAGCAAAGCTATGGGAAACAAAAAATTTATGACATGCGACGGAAACACCGCAGCGGCTCATGTAGCGTACATGTTCTCTGAGGTTGCGGCGATATATCCGATAACCCCGTCTTCAAATATGGCCGAATTTGTAGATGAATGGTCAGCTCACGGCAGGAAGAACATCTTCGGCGAAACCGTTAAAGTGGCGGAAATGCAGTCTGAAGGCGGAGCGGCGGGAGCGGTACACGGTTCTCTTCAGGCGGGAGCATTGACAACTACCTATACAGCTTCACAAGGTTTATTGCTGATGATACCTAATATGTACAAAATTGCCGGCGAACTTTTGCCAGGCGTATTCCATGTAAGCGCTAGAAGTTTGGCTGCTCAGGCTCTGTCAATTTTCGGAGATCACAGCGATGTTATGAGCGCGAGACAGACAGGATTCGCTTTTCTTGCAACAGGCAGTGTTCAGGAAATAATGGATATAGCGGGAGTAGCTCATCTGACTGCGATAAAAGCGAGAATTCCGTTCGTTCATTTCTTTGACGGATTCAGAACATCGCACGAAATTCAGAAGACGGAATATTTTGAAAACGAGGATATGGCAGAATTGCTGGACTGGGACGCTCTTAAAAAATTCAGGGACAACGCTCTTAATCCCGAGCATCCCGTTACAAGAGGAACGGCTCAGAATCCCGACATTTATTTCCAGACAAGGGAGGTATCGAATAGGTTTTATGACGCAGTTCCCGATATAGTCGAAGATTACATGAATAAAATTTCAGAAAAGACCGGCAGAGAGTATCATCCTTTTACATATTACGGGGCAAAAGACGCGGAAAATATCATAATAGCGATGGGTTCGGTAACCGAAACTATTAAGGAAACTATCGATTATTTAGCTGAAAAAGGCAAGAAAGCCGGCCTTATCACAGTTCACTTATACAGACCTTTCTCAAAAAAATATTTCATGAGAGTTCTTCCAAAATCGGTAAAAAGAATAGCGGTTCTGGACAGAACAAAAGAACCGGGTTCGGTCGGAGAACCTCTGTATCTGGATATAAAATCGGTTTTCTATGATGAAAGCGTAAAACCTCTAATCGTCGGCGGCCGCTACGGACTTTCATCAAAAGACACGGTTCCCGAACAGATCGCGGCTGTTTTCAAAAACCTCGAAGCCAATGAACCGAAAGACGGTTTTACGATCGGAATAGTTGATGATGTAACTTTTAAATCGCTGCCTTTAGGCGAACCGGTCATGCTTAACCGAAAAGGAAGTTACGCTGCAAAATTTTACGGACTGGGATCAGACGGAACAGTAGGCGCGAATAAAAATTCGATCAAGATAATCGGCGACAACACCGAAAAGTACTGTCAGGCATATTTTGCTTATGATTCTAAAAAATCCGGCGGATTTACAGGATCGCATTTAAGATTCGGCGACAACCCGATAAGAAGCCCGTATTTAGTCAATACCCCTGATTTTGTAGCCTGCCATGTTCCCGCTTATATCAATCAGTATGATGTCCTCAAAGGGTTAAAAAAAGGCGGATCATTTCTATTCAATTCAATCTGGGATGTCGAAGAGACAAAAAGAAGACTTCCCGACAGCATGAAGAAATATATGGCCGACAACGATATAAATTTTTATATAATCAATGCGACTGCAATCGCCGAAGAGATAGGTCTCGGCAACAGGACGAACACGATCATGCAGGCATCATTTTTTAAAATTTCGCAGGTTATTCCATACGAACTTGCCGTTGACCAAATGAAAAAATTCATTTATAAAAGCTACGGGAAAAAAGGCGAGGAAGTCGTAAAAATGAATAACGCAGCTGTTGATCTCGGCGGCGAGAAGATAACAAAAATCGAGATTCCTTCGGAATGGAAAAATATTGACAGTAAAGGATTCAAAATTGATAAAGGCACATCGCGCCCGGATTTTATACACAAAATCTGCGATGTGATCAATTCGCAAAAGGGCGACGATCTTCCCGTCAGCGCATTTTTGGGCAGAGAGGATGGAACATTTCCTGCCGGAACGACCGAATTCGAAAAAAGAGGAATAGCCGTAAATGTTCCGGAATGGATAAGCGAGAACTGCATTCAGTGTAATCAGTGCGCTTATGTATGTCCTCACGCGGTAATCAGACCTTTCCTTATAAATTCAGAAGAGGAAGCAAAACTGCCTGCAAGCACAAAATTATTGAAGGCGATAGGTAAAGAATTCGACGGAATGAAGTTCAAAATACAGATAAGTCCTCTTGACTGTACAGGATGCGGCAACTGCGCCGATGTCTGCCCTGCTCCAAAAGGCAAAGCGCTTGTGATGAAAGCTCTGGGAACTCAGACCGCTGAAGTTGTAAGGTGGGACATAATCAGTAAGAATGTTACATATAAAGATAATCTTACCGACAAATTCGCGAATGTAAAATCATCGCAGTTCGCTCAGCCGCTTTTTGAATTTTCAGGCGCTTGCGGCGGATGCGGAGAAACGCCTTATATTAAAACTATTACCCAGCTTTACGGCGACAGAATGATGGTTGCTAATGCTACAGGCTGTTCTTCGATCTACGGCGGATCGGCACCTTCAACTCCTTACTGCGAAAACGCTGAGGGAAAAGGTCCCGCGTGGGCGAATTCATTATTTGAAGATAACGCGGAATACGGATTCGGTATGGCTCTGGCGGTAAGCAAATTAAGGGAAAGGATCTCTTTAAAAATGACCGGCGCGATAGAAAAAGGAAAGATCAATGCCGAAACTAAAACAGCGTTCGAAACATGGATAAAAGGAAAAGACAGCGCGGAAGAATCAAAGAAGGCTTCTGAACTGGTTCGGACTGCTCTGAAAAATGAGACCTGTGCATGCGGATGTCTAAAAGAAATTCAGGAACTTGACCAGTATCTGGTAAAAAAATCCGTCTGGATATTCGGAGGCGACGGATGGGCTTATGACATCGGTTACGGCGGCCTTGATCATGTTCTCGCTTCGGGAGACGATGTTAATATGCTTGTATTAGATACCGAAGTATATTCGAATACAGGCGGTCAGTCTTCAAAATCAACTCCTGTCGGAGCTGTCGCAAAATTTGCAGCTTCAGGTAAAAAAATAAGGAAAAAAGATCTGGGAATGATGGCTATGAGCTACGGTTATGTTTATGTAGCACAGGTAGCGATGGGAGCAAATCAGGCTCAGTATTTAAAAGCGGTTAAAGAAGCTGAAGCTTATCGGGGACCTTCGCTTATAATAGCTTACGCGCCGTGCATCAATCACGGATTAAAAGCCGGAATGGGCAAAACGCAGCTTGAACAAAAACATGCAGTTGAAGCCGGATACTGGCATCTTTACAGATATAATCCAATGCTTGAAAACGAAGGTAAAAATCCTTTCGTGCTTGATTCAAAAGAACCCGACTGGAGTAAATTCCAGGAATTCTTACAGGGCGAAGTAAGATACACTTCTTTAATAAAAACTTTCCCTGAAGAAGCCAAAGTATTATTCAAAGTCGCAGAAGAGAATGCAAAATGGAGATACCACGGTTATAAAATGAAATCAGAGATGAAATTTTAAGTTGTCATCTTAATGATATTAAGTAAAGGACGGGAGTTTTCCTGTCCTTTTTTATTTGTAAATCAGAACAAATAATATTATAATTGCTTTATGAGTAAAAAGAATAAAAATAAAATTAATGAAAACTCGGTAACTGGAAAAAACGAAAGTATGTTCAACAGGCATTACTTACTTATTTCTGTTTTGCTGTTGCTGGCGACGACATTTATCGTTTATTCAAATACCTTTAAAAATTCTTTTCAGTATGATGATGTTCACCATATTATGCAGAACAGACAGATAAAAGATCTCGGCAGTTTTACTGATCCAGCATACTGGTTTGATTTTATTAATAGAGCGCCTGCGCAGTTCACTTTCGCGATAAATTATCATTTAGGCAGGTATAAAGTGGAAGGTTATCATACCGTAAATCTTTTTATACATATATCATCATCAATTTTTGTTTTTATTTTACTCGGACTTCTTCTTGATTCCGTATCGATAAAAAATAATTATATCATAAATAATAAAAAGCCTATAAGACTTTTCTCCGCGCTTATCTTTGCCCTGCACCCGATCCAGACCGAATCGGTAACTTATATCGTTCAGAGAATGGAATCCCTATCGGTAGCATTTTATTTATCTGCTCTGATCTTTTATTACATTGCAAGAAAAAAGACTTTTAAAGATATCAAACAATATTTAAATTTTATTTTATTTTTATTTTTCGGACTTCTGGCGGTGCTGACAAAGCAGGCATCTTTTAGCCTTCCTCTGGCTGTTCTTCTTTTAGAAATCTATTTCATCAGAGACGAAAACGGCAGACCGAATAAGACAATTATTATCGGACTTACATCGGTTCTTTCTCTAGCTTTGATCATCGGTTTGATTTTAAATATCCTGCCGATAGAATATCTTGCAAATACAACAAGAACCGAATACATGATGACGCAGTTTACAGTGATACCAAAATATCTGTTCCTGATGTTTTTCCCGGCCGGTCAGAATATTGATCATCACATTTTATTTCCTTTCGGATTTCTTGATCCGAAAGTTCTTTTCGGAATCATTTTTATAGCTATAATATTCTGGTTCAGCTATTTTTTACATAAGAAAGGTCATATTATTTTAAGCTTTTCTATCTCATGGTTTTTTGCGATGATAGCGTTAAGATCAAGCGTTCTGCCGATAAGCGATCTTATGAGTGAACACAGGTTATATGCTGCTATGATGGGTTACGGATTGTTTGTTGTGGCGGGGCTGTATTATTTAAAAGACAGGATAGATTTCTTTAGATCCGGAAATATCGCTTCTATCGGGCTGGTAGTTCTTATCGCGATATATTCTTTTACAACATACCAGAGGAATAAGGTATGGAAGAACGAGCTTTCTCTATGGAAAGACTCAGTTTCAAAATCGCCAGATAAATTCAGACCTAATTACAATGTTGCCGAAGCATTAAAAAAATCCGGGGATTCAAAACTCGCTCTTGAATATTATCTAAAATCATATAAACTTAATTCACGAAGTTTCGGAGTATGTAATAACATCGGGAATATTTATTCGGAAAATAAAGATTATGATAAAGCCGAGAAATATTATGTCAATGCGCTGAAATTAAATCCGGAATATCCTAAAGCGCTTAATAATCTGGCGAATGTATATTTCAAGAAAGGAAAATATAACGAAGCCGAAAAATTATACATTCACGCATCAAAAAATGACAGAGATTTCATCGATCCGGTACTTAATCTGGGGCATCTTTATTTTATATCCGAAAATTATAATCTTGCCATTAATAAATATAAACGGGTACTGGAGCTGAGTCCAAACCATGAACAGGCAAGAAACAATCTGAAAATACTGGAGAATAAACTCGGTGTAATGAAATAACCCGAAAACACAATTGAGAAAAGCGGAGAAAATATGCGAATTAAACAGACATCTATATTCATAATTTTAGGAGTAATACTTTTTTTTTCCGGTGCGTTTTCACTGATATATCAGATAGCATGGGTTAGATTTTTAACTCTGCTCTTGGGATCGACAACAATGGGAATTACGACAGTTGTCGCTGTTTTTATGAGCGGATTGGCGATAGGGTCATGGCTGGCTTCAAAATACCTGATAAGCACAGAAAAACCTCTGAAAGTATATGCTATTTTGGAAGCTATAATTTCTATAACCGCTTTTTTAAGTCCATTGCTTTTCAGCTGGGCGTTTTCAAGTCTTCCGGAACTGCTTCAAAAATTTGGCGATGTAAATACAAGTATTGTTATTCTCCGTATCATATTCAGCTCAATGATTATGCTGATACCGACGATCTGTATGGGAGCTACATTGCCGGTTCTTGGCAAGTATCTTCAACAATATTCAAGTCTCGCAGAAAGAAGAATAGCAATAATTTATGGGCTGAATACTATTGGCGCTTCTGTCGGCTGTATCGCTTCCGGTTATTTTTTACTTCGCGAAATAGGATTGATCAGCACAATTTATATCATTGCATCCGCGAATGTCCTTTTGCCGGTATTAATTCTGCTTATGCCGAATTATACCTGCGAAAAAACTAACAACGGCAGATCATTAAAAAAAGAAAACAAGCAGAAATCCGCGGAGGACTATTTAATTCCGGGAGTCGTTTTAAGTCAGAGGTCAAAAAACATGATATTGCTGATTTCCGCGATAGTAGGTTTCATCGGACTGACATCAGAACTTGTATGGACCCGCATGATAGTATTGAGTGTCGGGGGATCAATATATGCTTATTCCACAATACTTGCAGTATATCTTTTCTTTTACGGAGTCGGGGCAGCTCTCGGAGGTTATAGCCTGAAATATATTGCGGTTAAATATGAAAGCAGGTCATTCGATGTGTCCCGATCGGTATTTTTTATTTTACTTTTACTGATACCGCTGGCTACAACAATAACTATCTCTATTGCGAATATTCTGCCTGACTATTATATCAGAAACTTCAATGTTGAAGCTTCGTCAAGCGCATACGGTATGTTCCTAGGTCAGCTTTTTCCTGCAATTATGCTTATGAGTGCCGCGACAATGCTGTCAGGGATATTTTTTTCTTACGGGCTGTTTTTGATGAAACAGCGCACGGATAATCCGGCATCCAATACATCATTATTTTACACTTGGAATACGGTTGGAGGGATTATAGGTACGATTACTGCCGCTTCTTTACTTATTCCGAATTTCGGATTAGACCCGACACTGCGAATCACAAGCACTCTGCTTATCTTGGCAGCACTTATTTACGCATTCATGATGAAAATGAAAAAACTCATATCAATTCAGATATTGGGTATTGTATGCCTGATTATTGTATGGCTTATTATACCAAATATTGATAAAATATCGCTAACCTCAGGTGCGGGAGTTTATACTACAATGTTCTATAAAGAAGCCGATGTATTAAAAGATGGAGTCGGAAAAATACTCGGGCAGGAAGTGGAACAGATATACTACAAGGACGGATTCACTGCCACCATAACTGTAGCTAAGCATAAATACATAAATGAAATCAGTATTAATACTAACGGAAAATCGGACGGTTCTTCATACTCGGATATGCCGACTCAGAAATTTCTCGCCCATTTTCCTTCTCTTTTCCATCCGAAACCTGAAAATGCGTGCGTGATCGGATATGGCACCGGAACGACTGTAGGATCGCTTGCCTTGTATCCTGACATCAAAGTAGACGCTATAGAAATTGAACCTGCTGTTATTGAAGGCTCAAAATATCTAAATAATTTTAATAACAATCCTCTTGGTCGCGAAAATGTACATTTACTTTTAACAGATGGCAGGCTTCACTTGCAAAGGAAAATTGGAAAATACGACCTGATAACTTCAGAACCTTCTAATCCCTGGATCGCAGGAGTCTCAGATCTTTTTACAACTGAATTCTATAAACTGGC
>Ga0209262_10000602_pt1 | contig 15792 bp, 16 predicted proteins | sample Lowcelwee11metaG_FD_187171 | JGI IMG/M metagenome (GOLD analysis project Ga0209262, IMG submission 187171) | Freshwater pond sediment microbial communities from the University of Edinburgh, under environmental carbon perturbations - Low... | ecosystem: Environmental > Aquatic > Freshwater >...
CGGCGTGATACCTCAGATCAGCGCTATAGTCGGACCGTGCGCGGGAGGCGCAGTTTATTCACCCGCACTGACCGATTTTATTTTCATGGTAAGAAAGACTGCATATATGTTTCTAACTGGACCGAAAGTCGTTGAAGAAGTAACACACGAGAAAGTTACGGCGGAAGAACTCGGAGGCGCTGATGTTCACGGCAAGAAAAGCGGAGTAACGCATTATACGGCGGATACAGAACAGGAACTTTTTGCGGGAATAAGAAAGCTTATCGGATTTTTACCTCAGAACAATACAGAAGATTCACCGACTATAGAATGCACTGACGATCCAAAAAGACTTTGCAGTAATCTTAATTCAATCGTTCCGGAAAACCCGAATAAACCTTATGACATTAAAGAGGTGGTTATAAGCATAGTGGATGATGGGGATTTCTTCGAGATCCACAAGGACTGGGCTCAGAATATTGTTGTAGGTTTCGCAAGAATGAACGGGAAAAGCGTGGGCATCGTGGCTAATCAGCCGAAAGTAATGGCAGGGGTTCTTGACAGCAACGCTTCGGTAAAAGCGGCAAGATTTGTGAGATTCTGCGATTGTTTTAATATACCGATTATCACTTTTGAGGATGTGCCGGGGTTCCTTCCGGGCACTGCTCAGGAATTTGCGGGGATCATCGATCACGGCGCAAAATTACTTTATGCTTACGGTGAAGCCACTGTACCAAAGATCACTGTCATTACTAGAAAGGCTTACGGCGGCGCTTACTGCGTAATGAATTCCAAGCAGCTAAGGGGAGATATGATCTTCGCATGGCCTTCTTCGGAGATCGCCGTAATGGGCGCGGACGGCGCATGCAAAATAATTTTTGCGAAAGAGATCGAGGAGGCTGAGGATAAAGAGCAGATGCTTGCCCAGAAGATCAAGGAGTACAAAGAAAGATTCGCGAATCCGTATGTAGCTTCCGATAAAGGATTTATAGACAGAATAACCGAGCCGGCGGTAACGAGGTTCAAATTAATAAAAGCGCTCGAGATGCTGAAGAATAAAAGATCTTCAAATCCGCCGAGGAAGCACGGAAATATACCGTTATAGAATTTTATAAACAGGATGAATTTATGACCGGAAGAATTTTAACATCAATAATGGTCTTTCTTGTAACCGAATTATATCCTGCTGAGGAAACAGGGGATTCTCTACTTTCTGTTATGAACGGATGGACGATAGCTATGAGTGTGGTAGTTGCGGTTGTGACAGTCTGGATTATCGCTGCTTTTTTAATACAGGTTGTAAAAGCTGTTAAAAGTTTACTGAAAAGACCGGAACCGGAAACTATCCGTAATCAGGTTGAGAAAGTACCTGTCGTCAAGGCTGAAGATATTCCTGAAGAGCACCTTATTCTAATCGCGGCAGCTATAGAAATATATAAGAGACTGTACCTGGTAAATTCAATGTCCAGCCTAACCTGTAAACCGAACGATAATCATTTCTGGAAATCGATGTACAGATTTCATATAAGATAAAAACTAAAGGAATTAATTATGAAGGAATTAAAACTTGAAATCAGCGGAAAAGAATATATCGTTCTGATCGAAGAATTATGCGGTAATCAGGCGATCATATCTGTTGACGGCAAGAAATATACTGTCGGACTAAAGGATCTTGGTGAAGAGATTAAAATTGAAACAGTCAAAAAGCAGACCACACCGGCAAAAAATGTAATTTTAAGCGGTCAGCCGACACAGCCTGTGGTACCAGTTCTGCAATCTTCGGGAGGCAGCCGCGAAGTAACCGCTCCTTTACCCGGTCTGATACTTAATGTTCTTGTAAAAGTGGGCGACAGCGTAAAATCAGGTCAGAAAATAATGATCATGGAAGCAATGAAGATGGAAAACGACATTAATGCTTCAAAAGACGGTAAGATCAAGGCTATAAATGTAAAAAACGGCGATAATATTTCCGAAGGCGATATTTTAGCGGTCATCGAATAAAAACAATAATTCAAAAGATCATACTTTACTTCTTTAGAGCATCGGCGAAATGAATGGCTTTGATGCTCATTTTATTATGCAGAAAATAACCGTTGAGATGTTCAATGCACTCGAAGGAAGAGCAGGCTATAAAATCATAGTTTTTCAGATTGTTATTTTCGCAGAACGATCTTGTGATTATATTGCGGAATTCCATATTTGATTTGTCAAGCAGTTCAGTACTTCCGCAGAAATCTGTCGTAAATTCCGGAATACGGGTATAATCTTCATACAGTCTGCCGATGAACTTTTTATATATTTCTGATTTTTTACATTTGGGACAGGAATGAAAAATTATCGAATTTTCAAAAGCAGGCGTAACTTCCACTCCGTACTCTTCTATAAATTCGATAAAGTCTTTTACCGGCAGCCTCAGTTTTTCTTTGGGAACATAAGAATGAAATTCAGTAAAAGTTATATCCGCATTGCAGCATAGACTGACCATTAACTTAATGTCCAGCAGCGAATTGAACGAGGAAGTGTTTTTTATCTGGTTTCTGGAAGCGTCTTTAATAAGTCCTTTGTAATCCAGAGGATTTCCGCAGCATACCTGATCTTTCGGAATAAGGACTTCAATTCCGTTCGATCTTAATATTTTTACAAAGTTATCGGCAGCCTCTGGATACAAATATTTACCGCCGCATCCCAGAAAAAGCGCGATCCTGAAACCTTTATAATTTTTTAGTTCGTGCCGTATCTTCATTTTAAAAAAGTTCTTTACCGCGATATCGGGCAGTTTTACCGAATTATCAATTTTCAAAATGGGAAATATTATTTTTCCAAAAAAATTAAGCTCATTATTTTTGTAAAACAGTTTCCTGGATAATCTGAATAGGGAGAAATAAGATTCAGAGATGTGCGCTGTATCAGAAAAGACGCCTTTATAAAAAGACTGTTTCAAGTTAAAAAGTTTATTTACCGAACTGATCTTTGCTTTTGTATTTTTCATGATCTCATAGTATTCCACATCGGCCGGGCAAAGATCAACGCATTGCCTGCAGTTTAGACAAACAAAGATCTTATCTCTAAAATCCGGCCCCGGGGCTAATTCATTATTCAAAAACCCTTTTACCAGATTGATCCGTCCCCTAGTTGAATAAATTTCCTCACCGGTAATTTTAAAAACGGGACAGACTGTTCTGCAGTTACCGCAGTTAGTACATTTTTCAACCATATTTAAAAGACGCAGATTATTGCTTTCCAAGTTTATAATCCTTTATCAGGTCTGACAGTTCAATTTTTTTCAGATTTTCGTTATAGAATTCCAATTCTATATCAAGATAATAGATCTTGTATTCACTTATCTGATCATCCGAAAGTTTAACAAAATCCTTGAATGTAGTAATAAGGATCTCCGATCCTTTTATAAGAAGATCAAATTCATATTTCATGCCTGTGCCGTAATCGTAGTGGTCAGAAAAAACTCTTGTAGAAATAATTTCATTTTTCTTAAAAATCGAGAAAAAATCATCCGGATTGCCTATTCCGCAGAAAAGAGAGATCTTCCTGCCGGAAATATCTGAAAATTTTAATTTCTCATGTTTATTGCAAATAAATTCATGCGATAAAACAGAGATCAGTATTTTCTTTTCGAATTTTTTCAGCTGATCAATTTTTTCTTTTACCGACTGCGAATATATGTCTTTTACTTTAGATAGAATTATAATATCGCAGAAATTCAGTCTGGATACCGTATCTCTTAAAATACCTGACGGGATCAGCAGTCTGTTACCTAGAAATCTGTTCTCGTCTATGAGAACAATATCAATGTCTTTTTTTAATTTTCTATGCTGAAAAGCATCGTCCAGTACAATTATATCAAATTCCTTCCCGATATCTTTTATTACAGATAATCTGTTTTTATCGCATACTACAGGCTGGCCTGTTTTATTAAAAATCGTCATCGGTTCATCACCCGATTCGGAAACAGAAGTGGTTTTATCAATCATTACTCTTAAGGCTGATTTTCTCTGATAGCCCCTTGTTATCACCAGTGTTTTTAAATTCTGTTCAGTTAAAGAATTTACCATTCTGATAACTGTAGGCGTTTTTCCCGTTCCTCCGGCGGTAATATTTCCTACGGAAACAGTAAAAACCTCAGGTTTATATGATTTTAACAGCCCTTTATCATAAAGAAAATGTCTGACAGAAATCACAATGTAATAGATCGCTGTCAGCGGAAAAAGCAGAACCGAAAGAATCAGAGCTAAATATGGATTTTTAGAAAATATCATCAATGACACTTATTTAAGTACAAACCAGTCAAGTTCGGCAACTATTGATCCTATATAAACTTTGGTTTCCATTTTTACCGGCATTTTATTACTGTCCGCAGTAAGCCATACTTTTACTTTACCGTCTTTTTTAAAAACTCCCCCGTCCGCCATAATCGGTTCGACCACATAGCATTTAAATTTACCTGCCGGTACTTTTACCGTTTCAATTTTATGCACAATGACTTTAATATTATAAACTTTTTTATTGTCCGTAGCAGGAATCAATATCTCATCGCCGATATTCAGGCTCATAGTCCGAACGAAGAACAGTGCCGACAGCGGATCCATAACATTTTCGGGAATGTCAATAACAGCGCTTGAATTTTTTTTACCCTTTCTTTCTCTAAAGTATGTGGCTTTATGATTGATCTGGTCATAATCAATCCCGATATCAACTTCGTAGCTTCCTTCCCTCAATTCCTTTTCAAAACGGAGAGTATGAACCTTTTCTTTATCAAAATAGGATCGGGTCCAGTCCCTTACTTTATAGATCCAGTCGAAAGCGCTTCTCGATTTAGCCGTCGTTTTAAAAATAAATGTATCTCTGCCGTTAAAATTATTATTCTCGTGAACTTCGATCGTCGCGTAACCCGCCAGCATAAATCCGTAATTTACTTCAAAATGCAGATATTCGCCGGCATTAAACGGATAAACGGTTTTATTTACCGGAATGCTGTCAGGCGTAACTACTGCCTGACCGAATAAGTATGAGACTGTTAAAACTGTAAATATTATTATTTTTTTCATCATGAGACTATTGCCCTGTTCCCGTCTGTTTTAATTATTTCGGTAAGCTGAATTCCGTTATACATGTCTTTTTTTGTTAAAAACGAAAGTATCATGGACAAATTAAGTCCCGATACCGTTGTGATCGTTTTGCTTGTGGAAGCGATCTTTTTTGAAGCTATAAAACAACTGCCTCCGGGGAAATCGGTTGCTAAAATAAAAAAAGATGCGGAACTATTATCAATTATCGAGCGCAATCTTTCCGCCATTTCCATTGTGGATAGACCTTCATTGGAGACGGCCTGAATAGATTCCTCGTTCACATCGCCTATAATGCTTTTAGCTACATCTATGAGGATTTTACCCAGATCGCCGTGAGTGACAACCAGCATTTTTTTATTCATAATCTTTACTGAGATACTGTGATAATTTCTGTTGTTTTTTCATTTTTCTCATAAGAAGTTTATTAAATTCTTTTGCCGCATTATATCCGTAAACTTTAAGATGGTGATTTAAAGCTATAGTTTCCGCGATCACGGTAATGTTCTTTCCGGGGAAAATCGGGAGTTTTGTTCTGGGAAGATCTACACCGAGTATCTTAATTGAATCGTCCTCAAGGCCCAGTCTTTCGTAATCCATCTCTTTTTTCCAGTCTTCCAGCTGGATCACCAGCTCGACTCTTTTCTGAATTCTTATAGCTCTTGTTCCGAACATTTCTTTTACATTTAAAATTCCGAGCCCTCTGATCTCCATAAAAGGTGTAAAACCGCCGCCGCTTTTACCCATCAGAACATTTTCGTCTTTTTTCTGTATGGTAACGACATCATCAGCTACAAGTCTGTGGCCTCTTTCAACCAGATCAAGCGCGATCTCGCTCTTGCCGATGCTGCTTCTTCCCATAATAAGCAGACCGGTGCCGTAAACATCCACAAGCGTTCCGTGAACCTGAGTCATAGGGGCGAAAAAATCATCAAGATAATCAGTAATTACTACATAAAGTTTTGAAAATGATTTGGCGCTTCTGTAAACCGGGATTTTTCTAAAATCGCATTCATCAAGAAATTTCTGATTGATCTTCTTTCTGCTCTGAATTATAAAGGCGGGTATATTGAATTCACAAAGTTTTTTAATATGTTTAGTTTTATTAACTGCGTACTGGTCGTTGATGAAACTTATTTCGGTTTCAGACAGCAGCTGGAGGCAGCTCCAGTGAAAGTCCTTAAAATACCCCGTTAAAGCCAAACCCGGTTTATTCAAACCTGAACCTGTAATTAATTTTGTGTCGGAATAGCTTATATCCAACAACGGCTTTATATTTAATTCCGCCTGTATATTTTTAAAAAACTGGCTGACGGTAAGGTTTTTATTCATCTTTACAAGCCCTCATTTTAAGGATGAGGTAAAATTTAATCACGAATGATCTTTAAAACAACATAATAATTAATTTTATTCTTTAAAATAATTCTTAATTTTATAAAGAAAAAGCGTTATATTTGTCAGGTTAATTTACGGAGAAGATGCCCGATGGAAGACAAAAAAAATAAAAAACTGAAAGAATTGTTTGAAAAAGTGCTGATAAATCTGGGAGAGGATACAAAAAGAGAAGGTTTGTTAAGAACGCCGGAAAGAATAGCAAAAGCTTATTTATATCTGACAAAAGGTTACAGTGAAGATATCGACAAGATAATCAACGGAGCCGTATTTTCTACGGATAATGACGATATGGTTATAGTCAAGAACATCGAACTGTATTCACTGTGCGAGCATCACCTTCTGCCTTTTTTCGGGAAATGTCATGTGGCTTATATTCCCAACGGAAAAGTTCTCGGTTTGTCAAAAATCGCAAGGATCGTTGATGTTTATTCGCGCAGACTGCAGATCCAGGAAAATCTTGTAAGACAGATAGCCGAGACAGTTATGAAATACACATCCGCCGAAGGTGTCGGAGTTGTGATCGAAGCCCAGCATCTTTGTATGATGATGAGGGGAGTGGAAAAGCAGAATTCCGTTATGACGACTTCGTGCATGCTCGGCAGTTTTAGAGACGACGGATCTACGAGAATGGAATTTTTAAGCTTAATAAATAAACAGATATAAAGCAATGGAAAATGATAAGAAGAAAGCCGCACTTGTAACAGGAGCGGGGAAAAGGATAGGAGCTGAAATTGCAATTAAACTGGCAGACCGCGGTTATGATATAGCTCTTCATTACAATAATTCAGAAGAAGACGCGATTCAGACACAGATCAGAATAAAATCTCTCGGAAGGGAATGTTATATCCTCAAGGGTGATTTAAAAGATATGAAATTCGTAAATGAACTGATAAGGGAAGCCTTTGCAACATTTCCTCATCTGTCCGTTCTGATCAACTCGGCATCAGTATTCAAAAGAGCAACCATAGCTGATACTACAGCTCCGGTACTCGATGAATTATTCGCAGTTAATTTTAAAGCTCCGTTCTTTCTGATAAAAGGATTCGCGAAATTCTGCGAACACGGGAATATAATAAATATTTTAGATACTAAAACAGCGAAATATCAGAACACTTACACGGCATATACCATTTCAAGAACGGCTCTAATGGAGCTAACAAAATTCGCGGCTGTCGAGTTCGCGCCTAAGATCCGGTCCAACGGCATCTGTCCCGGATTTATACTGCCGGGCGTTAACGAGAACGAAGATTATGTAAAAAGGCTGGAATCCAAGATCCCTTTGGGTAAAACAGGCGGGGTTAATAACATTACCGAAACCGTAATGTTCATACTTGATAATAATTTTGTTACAGGGGAAATTATTTTTGTTGACGGCGGAGAAAATTTAAAATAACGGATCGTGTTCTATGAAAATTAATATAAACGGAATCGAAATACAGGCAGTGATCGGAACGCGGGATCATGAAAGGGGCAATTATCAGAAAATCATTATGGATATTGAATTCGATTACGATGCCTCAAAAGCGTCAGCTTCGGACAAACTTGAGTATTCTGTTGATTACTCAAAGATAGTCGAGTCGGCGATAAAAATTTCCAAGGATCACAAATTCTATCTTCTCGAAACGCTGGCCGAAAGAATAATCGGGCTGCTTAAAGAAAATTCAATGATCACATCGGCAAGGGTGAGAGTAAAAAAACCTTCAGCTATCAAAAATATTGAATTTGTATCTGCGGAAGCGAACTTTTAAAATTTTTACGAGTTTACCCGATAAAAAAGATTTGAATTCGGATTAAATAGAATTATATTTGTGAAGAAAAAAAACGGTGACACGAATTTATGCTCACTAAAATAAAAAAATTATTGACAGGAAAATAAAGATGAAATACGGAAATTTTCTATTTTCAAGCGAATCGGTTACCGAAGGGCATCCCGACAAAATTGCGGATCAGATATCCGACGCAGTACTTGACGCCGCTCTTGCTGACGATCCTAAGAGCAGAGTTGCGATCGAGACTTTCGTAACTACGGGTCTAGTGGTCGTAGGCGGAGAAATGACAACTGAAACTTATGTTGATATTCCGAAACTGGTTAGAGACACCGTTAGGGCTATCGGTTATGATCATTCAAGTAAAGGATTCGACTGCGATACCTGCGGCGTTATATCAACGATAGACCAGCAGAGCGCCGATATCGCTTTGGGAGTGGACAGAGAGGGCGCCGGCGATCAGGGAATGATGTTCGGTTTCGCCTGTGACGAGACACCCGAATTTATGCCTTTACCTATCATGCTTGCTCACAAACTTACAAAAAGACTGGCTGAAAGCAGAAAATCCGGCGAACTGGAATTTTTAAGACCTGACGGAAAATCACAGGTGACTGTCAGCTATAAAAACTGGCTTCCGGACTCAGTCGATACCGTAGTGGTATCAAGTCAGCACGCGCCTCTTATCGGGGGAGAGAATCCGACAGAGAAACAGAGGCTGAAAGAGCATGCGGTGATTGAAAAAGAAATAATAGCTAAAATAATAAAGCCCGTAATTCCGGAAGAACTCGTCAAAGGAAAATATAAAATCCATATTAATCCCACAGGCAGATTCGTCACAGGCGGTCCGATGGGGGATACAGGGTTAACCGGAAGAAAGATCATAGTTGATACTTACGGCGGATACGCCCGCCACGGCGGCGGCGCTTTCAGCGGAAAAGACTCGACAAAAGTTGACAGATCCGCGGCGTATATGGCCAGGTATATAGCAAAAAATCTTGTTGCGGCCGGATTCGCGCAGAAACTTGAAATACAGATAGCTTACGCGATAGGGGTTGCAGAGCCGGTTTCAATTATGGCGGAAACTTTCAGGACGGGAAAAATATCAGGCGAAGAAATAGTAAAGCTGATCAGAAAGCATTTTGATCTTACTCCTGCAGGAATAATTAAAAAACTTGATTTAAGAAAACCTGTTTTCCAAAAAACAGCCGCTTACGGCCACTTCGGAAGAGACGGATTCCGTTGGGAAAAACTCGACATGGTCAATAAACTTCATTCATAAGGAGTTATATTGAAGAAATATTTTGCCGTAATTTTGTTCGTAACGGGTTTCACTCTGCTCGCGGGGGAATTTGACCTGTTCGAAGACAAATCGGAACTGAATCCTTCGATATTTAAGGATTTTAGAAGCAATAAAGTCAATGCATCCTACAGCCTGTATCCGGTCGAACAAAAAAAAATCGGGATCGGGTTTTCGCATTATCTGGGCAGTAAGCTCGGATTTCATATTGAATATGATATGACCGAGACAGGGAATTCATTTAAAGAAAAATCTGAAATCCTTATTGCGGGCACTTATATATTTACAAAGAGAGCATGGACATGGGTATTTACCGGAGATCTTGGTATTTCAATCAATGATGATGTAAAGAATTACGAAAATGTTTCGAAAGGTTTTAAAGCGAACCATGTTTACGGCAGATTTTCCGCCGAGTATATTTTCTCGAACGGTATCGGATTTGATTTCTCCATGATCGGGAGAATGCCTATTGAGTTTGATCTGGACGAAGATGTTTTACCTATTCATTCGTTAGGTTTGATCTATCAATTTTAGAAAAAAAATATGAAGTATTTTGTAATTCTTTTATTGCTTCTGCTTATACCGGCGGCATATATATTTATCCGTGAAAAATCAGTGAAAGAATATCAATCGCCGAGCCTGAACCTGACCGGTTTAAGCAAACCATCAGAAGACGGATCAAATATAAAAAACAGAAGGGGAATTATCATTCTGGATTTGGCTGATATGTCGCAAAGCTCAGTCTCTGATTCGGTTATAACTCCTTTTATGAACAGTATAATAGAAAGCTCAAGAGTTTATAATTCCGCGGTCAATCTTTCAACAGACAGATTTACAGCCCTGAAAAGTTTTATGGAATGCCTCGCGCCCTACAAATTCAATGACGGAAAAGAGCCTTATAAAACGGTAAAAAGGATCATCTCGGAAGATATAAGGAACAGTTCGGTTTTTAATGAATTTACAAGATCAGGTTATACCGCCAAATGTTTTACGGCTGACTCCGAAATATTTAAGAGCACCGCAAAATATTTTTTATTATCCGAACTGAAAACTTCAAACGCGGAAGTTTTGGAAACTATGTATAAGCATCTTATTCACGATAAGGACACAACATTTATTTATTACGCGGATCTTACCTGCGGATTTAGGGAGAATGAAAATTATCTAAGAGACATTGATGCAATGACGGGACAGTTTATGCGGGAAACAGATAAAAAAACAGGTATTGAACCATTATATCTTTTTATTTCAACTCAAAGAACTGATAAATACGCAAAAACGGCGGCTTTTTTTTACCAGGCGGGAATTGAGCCCTTTAAGGAAAGTCTGAATGTTTCAATGACCGATATCGCAAAAACGCTTCTGAATTACTCGAAAGTCATACCGCCCAATTATTTCGGAGGTTATGACCTTGAGGACGGTGATGAAAATCCTCCGAGAGATTATTTTGCCGGCAGTAACGGCGACACGCTTTTTCTGTACAATGACGATTACATTTATAAACAGATGAAACATTCGGCGGAATATTTTTACTACGATCTTAAATCGCGAACGGATGTGACGGATAAATTTATCGGAATAAACGAGAAATTCGAAGATATCGTACCGAGATATTTCGGCGGAGATTACATAAAATATATAATTCTGAGAAATGCGGGAGAAAAAGTCAGAAACTTCAAATTCGAACTTAAATCTGTCAGACGGTTTGAAGAACTGGCAAACATAAAAAATTATTACATTCAGACAAAGAAAAACAGCCGTTATTCAAAAGAGATAAGTAAAGATATTGAACCGGGAGCTTCTGACACAATAAAAATATTCTATTCGAGCCTGTATCAGGATTTTGATTACTCATTTTCCGATAAATACGCTCTTTCTTACGGTTCTTCAGGAATTAATGCCGGTATATTAAATAAATTTGAAGAAAATTCTTATTACGGGATGAAATATTTCTATGAAGACGCTGAATTATTTAGAGATTACGATGTAAGAATCTTTAATATAAGAGTGAATTATTAATCTTGCCAACCGCTTTTATTTTACTTATTTTATGCGTAGTATTAAAATATGAGAATTGATAATGAAATTATATAAGGGAGGGATCTGTATGAAAAAGCTTGTGACATTAGCCGTGATTTTTGCGCTTTTCGTTCTGAACGCAAAGATGGAAGAATACGACAGAAAATCAATATCGATATTCAAGTTCGATGTTTTGGAAGGAGCAAGATCGGTACCGCAGCAGGATTTAGACATGATTTATCAGAAGGTTTTCGACAAATTTGTAGGAATGGGCCGTTTTGATTACAACCCTATCCCCGCGGGTGTTAACGACCCTGTAAAACTGTTCGAGATCGTTAAGGAATTTACAGCCACCAAGATCGAAGAAAGAGCTGCAAAGCAGTGGGATATCAAGAATGAGTATTACGGAACGAATTTTGTTACCGGCGAGAATGTTGATAAGATATTGAACGGCGCATACATTTTCTTTCCGACCCTTGAATCTTATTTAGTCGTTAAAAATAAAGACAGCGATAATTTTACGGCTACTGTAAGCGTAAAGCTGGACATCTATTCGGCGGTAAATACAGGAACTCCTGAAGCTCCGGTATGGGAGCCTAAGCTTACCGCGACAGTCAAAGCTTCAGGAACAAATGCCTTGGGAAATCTTTTTGATATCGGGCTTAACGACAAAAAGAAAGATAAAAGGCTTGAAGCGGTAAAATCCGCAACTGACGGAATGCTGCTGTTCTTAGAAAAAGAAGTAAAAAAGGTCGATGTTTTTACTATCAAAGCTCTCGTGACGAAAGCGGAACCTAAAAAAGACGAGATATCGTTTAACTTCGGTAAAAATGTAGGCGTGAATATGGACGATGCGTACAGAGTAGGATTTTTTGAAAAAGATAAAGCCGGAAAAGAAAAATATGTTGAAACGGGATTTATGAAAGTCAGGAAAATAAAAGATCAGGAGTCCGTTTCACAATTACTTATCGTCAATAATCCGAAAAGACAGAAAGAAGAAGAGCTTTACAATGAGTACGATCAGGTTTACGAATATCCGCTCGTAGGTTTGAATATAATTCTCGGCGGCGGTATAAACAGCTTTAAATTCTGGGATGATCTTGGAGACGGAGATGAAGGAATTGAAGATCAGGAAGTCAATATGTGTCCGTTCGTAGGATTGGGAATTGAGTATGATATTGCTAAATTTGTTAATGTTCCTGAACTGTATGTTACTCTGTCCGGCGATCTTTTACTTGCTCAATTAGGTGAAATAGGAGAATATGAATTTGAAACTACTACTGGAATAATGGAGATCGGAATAACTAAAAAATTCTTCAAAAGACAATTAGGATGGTACATAGGAGCTGACGCAGGATACATGGCAATGTCATTTAAAGCCGGTGATATAGACGAAAGTTATTATACATTCGGCGGAAAAATAAAAGCAGGTATCAATTATATGATCAGCAAGAATCTTTTCCTTGATGCTGGCGCAGGATTCAGATTCTACGGCGAACTGCTTAACGAAGACGGCGATGAAGTGTACCAGGCGATGGATGATGAATACGGTACGGAGTATGCGGGCGAAGGCTGGCTTACACCAACCGGATTTATCGTGAAAGTAGGCATTGGATATACATTATAAGATTAACTGAAAACGGGGTTTAGTATGAGGATCAAAGCTATTTTATTAACTTTTATATTACTTGCAGTGTCTTTCGGATTCGGTCAGACAAGCGAATTCATGCAGGATCATAACATTACCGAAGTTGAAGTTGAAGGTATCGGCACTTCAATGCAGAATGCCATCACAGCCGCGAAAAGAAATGCCGTTGAAACGGCGATCGGGACATATCTTACTTCCGAACAGGAAATGCAGAATTATATGACCGTCAAAGATCAGGTAATCGCGAAAAGCGAAGGATTCGTAAAATCATTTACTTTAATTGATAAATCCAAAGGATCTGACGGTTCATGGACAGTGAAGATCAAAGCGGCGGTCACAAAAGATATTATCATGAATGACCTGGAAGCTTTGGGAATACTCATGTCTCAGCTCGGTAATCCGTCGCTTGTGGTATTCTACGCGCCAAAGGGAGTTCCTTACGATCAGAGATTCACGGAGCAGGCTATAAATCAGATCAACCAGTATTTCACTACGAACAGGTACAATGTTTACGATCTGGAACAGCTTGACGCGATGATAGAGGACGATATGAGCATGAAGCAGGTCGCGCTTCAGGAAGATGCCGATATGGCTCAGATCCTCGCCAAAAAATTGAAATCCGATATCTATGTGACAGTAGCCCTGATACTTGAAGATGTCGGCAACGGCAAGAAAAAAGCTAAAGCTACGGCAAAAATATTCAACGCATCAACAGCCAAACTCCTGGGAGTTCAGAACGGATATTCAGACGAGATATTCGGCAACACTACTGCATACGATGCCAATATTGACCAGGCCTGTAAGAAACTTATGCCTCTGATCATGAACCAGGTTAAAGGATACTGGAAAGAGCAGGTTGACAAAGGAAAACAGTATGTTCTGTTATTCAGCAAACTTCCTGAAGGCAGAAAAACGAAATCAGCTCTACTTGCAGCGCTTCAAAACGGTGCAAAAGAAGTTAAAGTAGTTACCGCAGGAAGCGAATATCAGGTATGGGTAAGTACGGATATCGACACTTACATTAATTCTGTAGGCGACGCGATCGAGGAAGTTTACGGTAAAGAATTCGATTATAAGAACAGAGGCGACCGTATAGATATTTTTCCGGTAAAATAAATTATTCTTTATAGGGGCAGATCGGTCTGCCCTTTTTTATTTAGTTGAAAATTCAGAAAATATTTAGCATATTGCTTTAGAATAAAGAAAGGAGACATCCATGAAGTTTTTAAAGATTTTCATTATCACAATTATAATAATCGCAATTTCAGCCTGCGCACCTGCCAAACAGGGCGTAAAAGAAAAACCGGCGGAACCTAAGCAGGAAGTTCAGTCAGAGAAGAAGCTGACTACGGGTAATCAGATCAGCCAGTATTCACACGATCAGAATATAACGGAAGTGGAAGTTACAGGTATCGGAGCAGACAGGGACAAGGCAATTTTGGATGCCCAGAGGAACGCAATATCGACAGCCATCGGATCATATCTCGTTTCTGAACAGGAGATACAAAATTATATGACGGTAAAAGATCAGATACTGGCAAAAAGCGAAGGTTTTGTAAAATCATACACCGTTGTTGATCAAAACAGAGAATCCGACGGAAGCTGGACGGTAAAGATCAAAGCGGCAGTTACGAAAGATATTCTATTGGACGACCTTGAAGCGCTGGGAATTCTGCTCGCACAGATCGGAAATCCGTCGATGGTGGTTTTTTATCAGCCGAAAGGAATTCCGTACGATAAGAGATACACAGAACAGGCGATCAATCAGATAAACCAGTATTTTACGATCAACAGATATAATGTTTATGACCTTGAGCAGTTGAATGCCATGATCGAGGATGACATGAGCATGAAGCAGGTGGCTCTGAACGAAGGCGTTGATATGGCTGAACTGCTTGCCAAAAAATTGAAAGCGGATATATATGTGACTGTAGCTATTGTGCTTGAAGATCTGGGCAACGGTAAAAAGAAAGCTAAATCGACGGCAAAGGTATTCAACGCTTCAACCGCAAAACTTCTCGGCGTTCAGAACGGCTATTCGGATGAGATCTGGGGAAATAATACAGCCTACGATGCGAACATTGATCAGTCAGTCAAAAAACTGATGCCGCTTATCATGAATCAGGTCAAAGGCTACTGGAAAGAGCAGCTCGATAAAGGAAAGCAGTATATTCTATTGTTCAGCGGGCTTCCGGAAGGCAGGGAATTCAAGCAGATCCTCGTTGATATAGTGTCAACCGGTACAAAGGAAGTAAAGAAAGTTTCATACGAAGAATATAATATCTGGATAACAAATTCAATTGATGAATATATCAACGCGATCGGAGATGATCTCGAAAATAATGTTTATGGGAAACCGTTCGATTACAAGAACAGGGGCGACCGCATTGATATATTCCCGGTGAAGTAAGTAAAATAGTAAAAGGGCGGTAAATTTCCGCCCTTTTGTTTTCTTATATAAAATGAGTATAGACTTTATAATAAGCTGAGATTTACTTACATTAGTGACATTTGTCCCCTGAGAAGTAAGCAAGCGAAGCGCGGTAGTAAATAATCTTCATTTTTTCACTTCCGGATTTAATTGTTTATACAATTTAACATATTCCC
>Ga0209262_10000604_pt1 | contig 15771 bp, 19 predicted proteins | sample Lowcelwee11metaG_FD_187171 | JGI IMG/M metagenome (GOLD analysis project Ga0209262, IMG submission 187171) | Freshwater pond sediment microbial communities from the University of Edinburgh, under environmental carbon perturbations - Low... | ecosystem: Environmental > Aquatic > Freshwater >...
CCGGAGCGGCCGAGCGCGCTCACGATGCCCGAGGTGACCGTGTGGCCGAGGCCGAAGGGGTTGCCGATGGCGACGACGAAATCGCCGACTTCGGCGCGGTCGGAATCGGCGATCGGCAGGTCGACCAGGTTGCCGGCCTGCACCTTGAGCACCGCGACGTCCGAACCCGGATCCGTGCCCACGACCTTTGCCTTAAGCGAGCGGTTGTCGAGCAGCTGCACCGTGATGTCGGTGGCGTTCTCGACGACGTGCGCATTGGTGATGATGTAGCCGTTCTTGGCATCGACGATCACGCCCGAGCCCGCGCTCTGGAATTCACGTTGCCGCGGCTGGTTCGGCATGTCGAAAAAGCGGCGGAAAAACGGGTCGTTCATCAGCGGGTTCTGCTCCTGCACCGTGCCGCGGGTCGCGATGTTCACGATGGCGGGAGTGACCCGCTTCAGCATCGGCGCGAGCGACGGGACCGGTGTTTCGCCGGCCACGGCCGGCAATTGCGCGCCCGCGACCGGGATCCAGGCGGCGAGCAGGAGGGCGGCGAGGCGCAAAGAAAGCTTCATGGGCAATGTTTTCCTGGAGACTTGCTGACTGTTCGTTGCCAAAGGGCGCGGAGTTTAGCAGGGGGTTGTTTCTTGCCTGCCGCGCCGGACGGGACAGGCTTGGGACTGCGCAGCGAGCATCGAGTTCCACATTGCGGCCCGCGCCGGCCCTGTGCGCAAGCCTGTGGATATCGTGTGCGGCCGCGGTGTGTCGGCGGTGCAACCCCGCAGACACAACATGTTGTGTTCAGGCGTCAAAATTCCTCTTGACGGCGAGGTCGAATCGCGCATCCGGGCCCGGCCGCCAAGCGCTCTCATAAGTAATTGAAAAATATACACAAAAATAAAATCAAGTGCCGCGTGTACAGCGTAGAAGTAGCAGTTGACGGGCGTCCGGACGGTGCATAGTCTTGCCCCCCTGACCCTAGATGTTGTGTCCGGCACGCGCGCCTTGCAGGGGGTTCCCAGGGCGCTCCGAGCAGTCCGCACTTCAGGGCCGGTCGGGTTTCCGCCATGTCGGCTGGCCGTGGCCAGCGAGCAGGGCGACCTGAGGGGGAAGGTTTTTCCATTCAATCTGCAGCCACCATGAGCCGGGGAGCCGTGTCGCCGCAATGAGCACCGCCGTGAAATTGCAATCCAGAGATGCGCGCAGCATCCCGTTCCAGGAAGCGTCTCTCGACATCTGGGACAAGAAGTACCGCCTGTCCGCCAAGGACGGCACGCCGATCGACCGCTCGATGGACGACACCTACAAGCGTGTCGCCCGCGCGCTTGCCGACGTGGAGGCTCCCGCCATCCGCGAGACCTGGTACGAACAGTTCCTGTGGGCCCTGCGCCGCGGCGCCATTCCTGCCGGCCGCGTCACGTCGAACGCCGGGGCGCAGGAACACAAGCCGGCCACGTCGACGATCAACTGCACCGTGTCCGGCACCATCCGCGACTCGATGGACGACATCCTCGGCAAGGTGCACGAGGCGGGCCTCACGCTCAAGGCCGGCTGCGGCATCGGCTACGAATTCTCGACGCTGCGTCCGCGCGGCGCGTACGTCTCGGGTGCGGGCGCCTACACCTCGGGCCCGCTCTCGTTCATGGATATCTACGACAAGATGTGCTTCACGGTGTCGTCGGCGGGCGGCCGCCGCGGCGCGCAGATGGGCACGTTCGACATCGGCCACCCCGACGCGATGGAATTCATCCGCGCCAAGCGCGAGGCCGGCCGGCTGCGCCAGTTCAACCTGTCGCTGCTGATCACCGACGAGTTCATGCAGGCGGTGCGCGAGGACAAGGACTGGCGGCTTGCCTTCCCGGTGCGCGAAGCGGAGGTCGCCGGCGAGGACACGACCGACCGCAGCAGGTTCCTGTGGCGCGAATGGCCGGACGCGTCCAACTACGTCCGCAACGCTGAAGGCCTGGTGCTGTGCAAGGTCTACAAGACCCTGCCCGCGAAGCGCATGTGGGACGTCATCATGTCCTCCACCTACGACTTCGCCGAACCCGGCTTCGTGCTGATCGACCGCGTCAACGAAATGAACAACAACTGGTGGTGCGAGACGATCCGCGCGACCAACCCTTGCGGGGAGCAGCCGCTGCCGCCGTACGGCTCGTGCCTGCTGGGCTCGATCAATCTCACCAGCTTCGTACGCGACCCGTTCGCCGACGAAGCGCGCTTCGACTGGGACGAGTACCGCCAGGTCGTGCGCGTGTTCACGCGCATGCTCGACAACGTGGTCGAGATCAACGGCCTGCCGCTCGAGCAGCAGCGCAACGAGATCATGCGCAAGCGTCGCCACGGCATGGGTTTCCTCGGCCTCGGCTCGACGATCACCATGCTGCGCATGAAGTACGGCTCGCGCGAAGCGGTCGGCTTCACCGAGCGCGTCTCCAAGGAACTCGCGGTCGCGGGCTGGGAAGCCGGCCTCGACCTCGCCGAGGAAAAGGGCCCGGCCCCGATCATGACCGAAGAGTTCGTGGTCACCCCTGAGATGCTGCGCAAGCGTCCCGAGATGATCCGTGACGGCATCAAGGCCGGCGACAGGCTGCCGGGCCGCATCCTGCACGCGCGCTACAGCCGCTACATGCAGCGCGTGGCCGAAGTGGCGCCGGAACTCGTGGACAGGATCGCCGCCAAGGGCGCGCGCTTCACGCACCACAGCTCGATCGCGCCGACCGGCACGATTTCGCTGTCGCTCGCCAACAACGCCTCGAACGGCATCGAGCCGTCGTTCGCGCACCACTACTTCCGCAACGTGATCCGCGAAGGCCGCAAGACCAAGGAGCGCATCGACGTCTTCTCGTTCGAGTTGCTGGCCTACCGCGAACTCATCAACCCGAATGCGCTGCCGGGCGGCACCACGGCGGCCGACAAGCTGCCGGAATACTTCACGACGGCCGACGACATCACGCCGCGCGAGCACGTGGACATCCAGGCCGCGTCGCAGAAATGGATCGACTCGTCGATCTCCAAGACCGCGAACGTGCCGACCGACTACAACTACGAAGACTTCAAGGACATCTACCTCTACGCGCACGAGCAGGGACTCAAGGGCTGCACCACCTTCCGCTTCAACCCCGAGGCGTTCCAGGGCGTGCTGGTCAAGGAAGAGGACCTCAAGAACACCACCTATGTGTTCACGCTCGAGGACGGCACCGAGGTCGAGGTCAAGGGCGACGAGCAGCTGGAGTACGACGGCGAGATGCACTCGGCCGCCAACCTCTACGACGCCCTGAAAGAAGGCTATTACGGCAAGTTCTGAGTCCAGTACTCGAGGCGGCCCCGCGTTGCGAAGCGCGGACGCCCTGCACGGAGTTCATGCGATGAGCGCACACAAGATCGAGAAGAAGATCGTGAAGTACCGGGTGGTGAAGCCCGGCGAGAAGGAAAAGGCGGAGGCCGAGGCCAAGGCGAAGGAGCCGGTCGTCGACGCCCGCAATGCGAACGTGATCTGGATGCACGAGAAACTCGAGCGTCCCGAGGAACTGATCGGCTCTACCTACAAGATCAAGACGCCGGTCTCCGATCACGCGATGTACGTGACCATCAACGACATCCTGCTGAACGAAGGCACGGTGCACGAATCGCGCCGGCCGTTCGAGATCTTCATCAACTCGAAGAACCTCGATCATTACCAGTGGATCGTGGCGCTGACGCGCATCATCTCGGCCGTGTTCCGCAAGGGTGGCGACGTCACCTTCATGGTCGAGGAGCTCAAGGCCGTGTTCGACCCGCGCGGCGGCTACTGGCAGGCCGGCGGCAAGTTCATGCCGTCGATCATCGCCGAGCTGGGCCACGTGATCGAAAAGCACATGCAGAAGATCGGCCTGCTGCGCAAACCCGAGATGGACGAGCACCGGCTCAAGCTCATCGCGGACAAGCGCAGCGAATACGAAGCGCAGCAGAAGCAGCAGGACGCCTTCGCCAAGGCCGACTACCCGCAGGGCGCGCAGTTGTGCCTCAAGTGCAGCACCGCGGCGGTCGTCATGATGGACGGCTGCATGACCTGCCTGAACTGCGGCGATTCGAAGTGCGGCTGAGCCGCTGATTCACTCTCGGGACGTCAAGCCAGGGCGATGACGCAAGTCGTCGCCCCTCTCGGTTCTGGATGGAGAGGTGTCCTGCATGACGGCGCGATTCGAGCTCGAGGATTTTCGGCCGCCGACCAAGGTGGTGCTCGCCGCGCTGTGGACGTCACTGATGTTTCTGTACGTTTACGGTGATTACTTCAACATGTACACGCCGGGCAAGATCGAGGAGATGTCCGCCGGCCGCATCGGGCCGCTCGGCGCAGCGAGCGAGTCCGTGCTGCTCGGCGCAGCCACGATGATGGCGATTCCGGGCTTGATGGTCGCGCTCTCGCTGCTGCTTCCGTCCGTAATCGGCAAATGGCTGAACGTGCTGTTCGGTCTCGCCTACACGGGCATTCTCGCACTGACGTTGCCGGGCGCGCCGCTGTTCTACCTCGCCTACGGCGGCATCGAGATCGCGCTGACACTGCTGATCACATGGACCGCGCTGCGTTGGCCGCGCCGGACCGTGGCATCCCCGCGGGCCTGACGGCAAGGCGGGCGCGATGTCCTCATACGCCATGACGGGGCGGCTTGCCGGGATGGTGTACCTTGGCGTGGTCGTCACTGGCATGTTCACGCTCGCGTACAGCCCGGCGCGTCTCTTCGTTGATGGGGACGCGCTGGCCACGCTCGCCAGCATCGTGCGGCAGGAAGCACTCTTCCGCGCCAGCGTCGCCGCAGGCGTCGCGATGTGCCTGTTTTTCCTGACGCTCCCCGTCGTCCTGTTCATGTTGCTGGAGCGGCACGGGCGTGCTGCTGCGGCGCTGATGGTCGTGTTCGTCGTCGCCAGCGTGCCGATCTCGTTGGTCGCGATTGGCAACCACCTGGACATCATTGCGCTCGTCTTCGAGCCGACCGCCGGTGCCGCGCCGTCGCCGGATGTGGTCGCAGCCCACCTTGACGCCTATGGCCGCGGAATGTCGCTCGCGTCGATCTTCTGGGGCCTCTGGCTCGCGCCGCTCGGGTTCCTGATCCTCAAGTCAGGGGCTATCCCTCGCGCCCTTGGCGTCCTGCTGATCATCGGTTGCGTTGGCTATCTGGTGAATTTCTTCGGGCCGCTGCTCTTTCCAGGCTACGACGAACTGCCGCTGCGCAGCTTCATTTCCATTCCTGGATCGATCGGGGAAATCGGGACCTGCCTCTGGCTCGTCGTCAAAGGCGCCCGCGAAGTGCCGCCCTTTAGTGCCGGCCAGTCTGTTGGGGGATCAACCGCGACGTGAGATATCGCACAGCAAGAAAGTGCCGAGAGCTATAAAATTCTTCTTTAATGGCCCGAATTCGCAATCGATTGAGAAACTTACGGCTGGCACTCGCGCTCGCTGCCATGGCGCCGCTCGGCTTCGCGCACGCACAGGGCTTCAGCTCCGTATCGAGTGGAGCGCCCAAGGTCGCCGTCGCGGCTCCGTCGGGTGCCGCCACCGATGCGACCCGCGTGCCGGTCGCCGCCGTCAGCCCGCCCGTGGCCGGTGCTCCGGCCGGCCAGGCTCACGTTGAGGATCCTGTTACGGCGAGCACCGTCCCGATTCTCGCCAGCGCCGTGCCGCCACCCCCCGCCTTCGGAGGCACGCTAGCTGCCGCCGCTCCGGCCGGGCCAGCGCAGCCCGCCAGCGCCGGCACGGTGTCGCCGGCCATTCCGGCACCTGCCGTGGCTGTTCCCGCACCCGCGGCACCGGTCCGTGCGGCCAGCGGCACGTTCAGTTCGAGCAGCGGTTCGTTTGGTTCCGTCAGCGGCGGCGCGCCCGCGCTGCCCGTACCGCCGGCGGCCAACGTGAGTTTCGGCGCCGGTTCGGCGGCGAGCTACGAGATTGCCGACAAGGTCGTCGTGGTCAAGCACGAGCGGGCGCTGCGCCTGTTCCGCCGTGGCCAGGTGATCGCGGAGTACCCGATCAAGCTCGGATTGAATCCCTACGGCCACAAGCGGCGCGAAGGCGATTTCCGCACGCCCGAGGGCAAGTACGAGCTCGTCGCCCGCAATCCACAGAGCGAATTCTTTCTCTCGATCAAGATCTCGTATCCGAACCGCGAGGACGCGGCCGTCGCCAGCGAAAACGGGCACGCGCCCGGCGGCCTGATCATGATCCACGGCCAGCCGAACGAGCCGAAGAAGCCGCCCCAGCATTACGCCACCAAGGACTGGACCGACGGCTGTATCGCGCTCAGCAATGCCGACATGGTCGACGTCTGGCTGCGCACCAGTACGGGCATCCCGATCGAGATCCGGCCGTGATGATGCGCCGGGCCGAGGTAACGATCCCGGCGGGCCCGCCGGAGGACGACAATTTCGTCGATGCCCGTGTCACGCCGACCGGCAGCCTCGAGAACCTGTCGCAGATGGAGGTCGACCGTCTGCTCGACAGCTCGCGCGGCGGGCTCTACCCGCTCTATCGCCGGTGCTCACTCGCCGTCCTCAACAGCGGGGGCGAGACCGACGACGCCCGCGCGATCTTCGACCGCTATGCCGATTTCGACATCGACATCGTGCGCCAGGCCTGGGGCATCAAGCTCGAGCTGCACAATGCGCCGGCGGCGGCCTTCGTCGACGGTCGCATGATCCGTGGCATCCAGGAGCACCTGTTCTCGGTGCTGCGGGACATCCTCTACATCCACGGCGAAGTCTACGAACACGGCAGCATCGAGCTGCGCGAGCCCGCCGGCATCACCAATGCGGTCTACCGGGTGCTGCGCAATGCCGGCCTGCTGCAGCCGCGCGCGCGGCCCGACATCGTCGTGTGCTGGGGTGGCCACTCGATCGGCCGCGACGAGTACGAGTACACCAAGCTCGTGGGCTACGAGCTGGGCCTGCGCGGGCTGAACGTCTGCACGGGGTGCGGCCCGGGCGCCATGAAGGGCCCGATGAAAGGCGCGACGATCGGCCACGCCAAGCAGCGCATCCACTCGGGCCGCTACATCGGCCTGACCGAGCCGGGCATCGTCGCGGCCGAGCCGCCGAATGCAATCGTGAACCAGCTGGCCATCCTGCCCGACATCGAAAAGCGCCTCGAAGCGTTCGTCCGCGTCGGTCACGGCATCGTCGTGTTCCCGGGCGGCGCCGGCACGGCGGAGGAGATCCTGTACCTCCTCGGCATCCTGCTCGACCCGCAGAACGAGCAGCAGCCGTATCCCGTGGTTTTCACCGGGCCGCGCGGCAGCGAGGAATACTGGCACCAGGTCGACGCGTTCCTGGTCGGCACGCTCGGCGAGCGCGTGCGCCAGTGCTACCGCATCGTCGTCGGCGATCCCGCCGAAGTCGCGCGCGAGATGCTGCGCGGCATGAGCGCCGTGCGCGAATTCCGCCGTCGCACCAGCGACGCCTACAACTTCAACTGGCTGCTGCGCATCCCGCACGAGCTGCAGCAGCCGTTCGAGCCGACGCACGAAACCATGGCGGCGCTCAACCTGCGCCGCGAAACGCCGCCGCATGAACTCGCGGCCGACCTGCGCCGCGCCTTCTCCGGCATCGTCGCGGGCAACGTCAAGGAGTCCGGGCTGCGGCTGATCGACGAGCACGGCCCGTTCGAGCTGCACGGTGATCCGGAACTGCTCAAGCCGCTCGACGCCCTGCTGGCCTCGTTCGTGCGGCAGCGCCGCATGAAGCTCTCGGGCGACTACAAGCCCTGCTATCGCATCGTGGCGTGATCCTTGCTTCCCGCGCGCCAGCGCGGGCGAGGGGGCAGACTGTGACCCAGTACCGGACGCTGGGCCGGCGCTTCGGTACTTTGCTTCCACCGTGGCACCAGCAAATCACTGCAATGTCTGAGCGCAAGCCGGACCCCCCCGGCGGCGCGCGCCTGCCGTCCCGCGATGCACCCCGGCCGGAGCGGCCGGTGACTGCGCGGGAGGTCGATCCGCGGCGCGCCCCGACCAAGTTCGGCGCGGCAACGGACGGCTGGGATGCCTACAACGACTGGCTGGACCGGGTCCGGCAACCGGCGCCGCCATCGCGGCAGGCCGTGATCAGCAAGTCCCTGTACAGCATCGCCAGTTACAAGAGCTGGGCCGACAAGGCGCGCGACGCCTTCGACAAGCCCAAGTAGCCGCAGCTTGGTGCGGACGGCACCGGCCGTACCCCCTGCAGTGGCATCGCTGCGGCACCGCAATATGGATTAAAGTCCGACTCCCGACCCGAGCCCATGGAACGACTGCTGAAGTGGTTCGACAATTTCGACGACCTCATGGACGTGTTCCGTCTGCAGGCGCCGGCGGTCGTCGTCACAGTGCTGCTGGCCGTGGCGTTCGTCGCGGGCGTGGGCGCGCTGCTGCTGCTCGGGCCGCCGAACCTGCTCGCCGCCCCGTAGCCTGGGGTTCCAGCCAATGACCGGGAAAGACGGCAAGCGCCTGCCCGGCGAGGACGAACTGCGCTCGCGGCTTACCGACGAGCAGCTTCGCGTCACCCAGGACAAGGGCACCGAGCGCGCCTTCACGGGCCGCTACCTGCACAACAAGGACCAGGGGGTCTACATGTGCGTGGTGTGCGGCGCCGGCCTGTTCGCGTCCGACACCAAGTACGACTCGGGCTCCGGCTGGCCGTCGTTCTGGCTGCCGCTCGCCGGTGACCGCGTCGCCACGCACCGCGACGTCAGCCACGGCATGGTCCGCACGGAAGTCACCTGCGCCAGCTGTGGCGCCCACCTCGGGCACGTGTTCGAGGACGGGCCGCAACCCACGGGCCTGCGCTACTGCGTCAACTCGGCTGCGCTCGATTTCAAGAAGAAGGACTGACCAGGCATGCTCATGAGTTTCAGGATGCGCTTCCAGGTGGCTGCCGCAGCGTGCTGCGCTTGCGCTGTGCTCGCGGGTTGCGCGCGCCCGTCCCCTCCGGCGGTCGCGCCGGCCAACCAGGTCGCCGCGATGCAGGTGACTGACCTGGCCGTGGGGCCGGGGGCCGAGGCCGTGCCGGGCTCGACAGTCACGGTGCACTACACCGGCTGGCTCTACGATCACGCTCGTCCCGAGGACAAGGGCGCTGCGTTCGACAGCTCGCGCAAGGGCGGCGCCCCGTTCAGCTTCGTGCTCGGCCAGAAGCAGGTCATCAGCGGCTGGGACCAGGGCGTGACCGGCATGAAAGTCGGCGGCCAGCGCCGGCTCGTGATTCCGGCGGACCTCGCCTACGGTGAGCGCGGGGCCGGCGGCGTGATCCCGCCGGGTGCGACGCTCGTCTTCGACGTCGAACTGCTTGGCGTGCAGCCGCCGCGCTAGGCGGAGCGTTACTTTACCGCCGGGTTCAGCGAGTACGTGCCGGTGAGGCGGGCCTCCGCCAGCACGTGCTGCGCGATGGCGTCCTTGACCTGCTGGCCCGTGAACTCGCCTTCCACCGGGCAGCGCGCGAGGTCGATTGCGTACAGCGTGAAGTGGTAGTGGTGCAGCAGCGAGTCGTTCCACGGCGGGCACGGGCCGTCGTAGCCGAAATACCGGCCATCCATGTTCGCGTCGCCGGCGAACCAGCGCGTGTAGTCGTTGAGTCCCTGGCGCGATCCCGCGGGGCCGCGCGGGTCGCGCTTGCCGCGCGCGACGGCGCCATCGGCGGCGAGGCCGGCGGGTATCTCGCTGACGGACGGCGGCATGTCCACCATGACCCAGTGCCAGAAGTTCGCGCGCGGCAGGTCCGCCGGCACGATGCGGCCTTCCTTGTTCACGTCATCCGGCCGCGTCGGCACGTCGACGTCGACGCACAGCAGTACCAGCGACCTGGCCGTGGACGGCACGCCGGTCCAGCGCAGGTGCGGGTTGCGGTTGCCGCCCATGCGGACGTGCTGCGCGGGATCCGGCGCACAGAAGGCGAATTCTTCGGGGATGCGCTGGCCGTGGACGAAACTCGATGACAACAGGTGCACTGCAGGTCTCCCCGTGGCTCGTTAACGCGATTCTGCCACGCCGCGCCGGGCGATCGGCAGTGATCTGGCACACTGCCGCCAGCCCGTCCTGAGCAGGGAATCCGCCGTTGTCCGCAGGGTCGCCCGACGTCACTGAACCGTTTCGACCGCCCGTGCCGCAGGCCGCGCGGATCCCAGGCCCGGCCGGTTCGCTCGAGGCGCGGATCGAGGATCCGTTGCCCGCCGACGCGGCCCGCCAGGTCATCGGGGTCGTGTGCCACCCGCACCCGCTGCACGGCGGAACGATGCAGAACAAGGTCGTGCATACCGCTGCCCGCGCGCTGCAGGAGGCGGGCGCCGCGACGGTTCGGTTCAATTTCCGTGGGGTCGGCGCGAGCGAGGGCCGGTACGACAACGGCGTCGGCGAACTGCTCGATACGCTTGCCGTGGTCGAGTGGTCGCGCGCGCATTTCGACTGCGATGCGCTGTGGCTTGCGGGATTTTCATTCGGTGCCGCGACCGCGCTGCAGGCTGCGACGCGCGGCGCGCGGCCACTGAAGCTGGTGACGATTGCGCCACCGGTGGGCCGGATCATCGTCGATCCGGTGCCGCGTCCGGCCTGCCCCTGGCTCATCGTGCAGGGCGACCAGGACGAACTGATCGACCTCGCGGCCGTGCGGAAATGGGCGTCCGGGTACGCGCCGGAGCCTGCAATCGCGGTGGTCAGCGGCGCGGAGCACTTCTTCCACGGCAAGCTCGGCGAACTGCGCGAGGCCGTCCTGCGTTTCCTGCGCGACGGCTGAGCGGCCTGCGCAAACGAAAACGCCGGGGCGCGTGAGCGCCCCGGCGTCGTAGCGAAAAATCGCTGCGGTTCAGCTCAGCTCAGTTCACGAACCCCTTGAGGTTCTTGAGCGGCATCACGCGGACTTTCTTGCTGGCCGGCTTGGCCTTGAACACCATCTTCTCGCCGGTGAAGGGATTCACGCCTTCGCGCGCCTTGGTGGCGGGCTTCTTGACGACCTTCATCTTGGCGAGGCCGGGAAGCGTGAAGAGGCCGTGGCCCTTCAGGCTCTTCTTGATCACGCCGTTCAGCGACTCGAACACCGAGCTCACCTGCTTCTTCGACAGGCCCGTGTCCTTCGAGATGTGCGCGAGGATGTCGGACTTGGTCGGAGCAGAGCTCTTCTTGGCTGCCATCTTGATGTATCTCCTAGTTGTGCTGCGGGCCGCCGGGCCCGGGTTAGTCTGTCAGCACGCGAAAAATACCATGAAAACTAGGGCTGTTAATACGGTGAAACCGATTTTTGCCGTTTTTTTTAGTGCCGCGGCGATTCAGTCGGCGAAGAACTCGCGCTTGAACTGCACCGTGCGGCGGCCTCCACCCGAGGCCGGCTCGAGGTCGATGCTGAAGACGAGGATCTCCTCACCGCTGATGCCGACCTCGCCGATGAAATAAACGGCCTGGCCTTCCTGCACCCGTCGCATCGCCAGGCTCTTGAGCTGGCCGTTCAGGTTGTGCGCAGACGCGGCCACTGCGCCGTCGAGGGGCCGGGTCGTGCCGTCCGCGGACTTGGCGAGCATCGCGACGTTCAGCAGCACGCGGTTGGCGCTGCGTTCGATGCCATACGCGCGGGCGATGTCGGGCGACAGCTGGTCGGTGCGGATCGCGTTGTAGTGGACTTCGAAATCGCCAAAATCCTGTTGCGTGTCCTCGGCGGGTCGTGCGGCCTGGGGCTTGCGGTCGGCATCGCTCTGGCCGCAACCGGCCAGCAGCAGTGCGGACAGAGCAGCAACGGCTGCGAGCCGCAATGAGCGGACATGAGGAAAAATCGTGCGGGTATCAGTGCGTGGCGTCGTCATTGCAGGTGCCTCCCGAGCATCGGTCGTGGCTTCGCGTGGTCCCTGGTCGAGCGCTTGGAGTGATAAGGACACTATAGGCCCGCACTCGGCGCGAGCCTACGCCACCCGCTATTCAGTCGTCGTCGGGCAATGCGACGTCAGGCATCGCGCGCCTTGGCCAGGGCGCTTTGCAGTGCAGCAGGAACGGTCTCGAGGCCGTGCAGCCGAACGCGCTTGTCGCGGCCGGTCTGGCCTTTCTCGAGGGTCACGCGGGACTTCGGCAACCCGCAGGCGTCCGCCACGAATTCGAGCAGTGCGGCGTTGGCGCGACCGTCCACGGGCGGCGCATTCAGGCGCACCCGCAGGCGTTCGCCCATGAGGCCAGCGAACTCCGTGCGGGAAGCGCGGGGCTGGACGCGCACCTCGAGCAGCCAGTCCGCGCCGTCGCGTCGCAGCGCGGTGGTCATGCAGTGCGGCGGCAGCGACCCGCCGTGACCGTCATCGCAGTGGCAACTACAGCGACCGCAGCGCGATCTGCAGCGCCTGCAGCGCGATCAGCAGGAACAGCGCGGAGAGGTCGAGTCCGCCGAGCGGCGGCACGACGCGGCGGATGGGCGCGAGCAACGGCTCGACGAGTTTGCCAAGGATCTGGGCGGCGGGGTTGTACGCCGCACCCGCGAACCAGCTCATGAGCGCGTAGACCAGTACCGCGAAGAAATAGAACTGCAGGATGGCGTGCAGCAGGTCGCGCAGGCCGCCCAGCAGGATCGCCTCCATCCGGAATCCGCCGCCCGCCACCAGCCGCAGCAGCGCCGTGCCGGCAAACTGGACGATGAGCAGGGCCGCGAGCGACGCCGGATCGAAGCGTTTCCCCGGCGGCAGCGCCTTGCGCAACGGCAGCACCAATGGGTTGGTCAGCTTGAGCACCGCTGCGCCGATCGGGTTGCGGAAGTCGGCGCGCACGAGCGGCATCAGCACGCGCAGCAGGAAGGCGATGACCACCAGCGTGAGCAGGGCATTGAGGACGAAGAGCAGGGCCTGCATGGGAAGGTTCCGGGTTCGGGTTCGTTGTCGGGTCCAGCCAGCTAGAGCGTGCCGAACTCATGGGCCAGTTCGGTCGAGCGTCGCGCGCCTGCGGCCACGGCTGCCGCAAAAATAGCACGCACGCCCGCGGCTTCGAGCACCTCCAGCGCGGCGGCCGTGGTGCCGCCTTTCGACGTCACCTGGGCCCGCAACTCGGCCGGCGGGTCGGTCGCTTCGGCCGCCATGCGGCCCGCGCCGCGGGCGGTCTCTACCGCCAGCTGCCGCGCCGTTGCCGGATCGAGTCCCAGCTCGATGCCGGCAGCTTCCAGGCATTCGATCAGCAGGAAGACGTACGCAGGACCGCTGCCTGAAACGGCCGTGACCACGTCGAGCTGCGCTTCCTCTGGCACCCACACCGTGGGGCCACAGGCCGCCAGGATGCGGTCGGCAGCCGCGCGGGATGGGGCATCCACGTCCGGCGCTGCATACAGTGCCGTGATGCCAGCGCCGATCAGTGCCGGGCGGTTCGGCATGGTGCGGACCAGCGGCACGCCAGGCCCGAGCCAGCGCGCGAGGTCCTGCAGCCGGATGCCCGCCGCAACGGAGATGACCAGCGGACGCCGGACGGCGACCAGGCCAGCGATGGAGCGGGCGACCTGCGCCATCTGTTGTGGCTTCACGGCGAGCACGACGGTTTGCGCCGACGTCACGGCGGAGGGCGCGTCGGCGACCGTCGTCACGCCATGGTCGTGTTCCAGGCGCGCCCGCTGCGACGGCTCAGGATCTGCGACGACGATCTGCGACGGGGGCACGCCACGCGCGATGAGGCCACCGATCAGGCTCGTCGCCATGTTGCCGCCGCCCACGAAAGCGATCAGGTCCGTCATTCTCTTGCTGCTCCTGCCGCGGCGCTCAACCCGCGCGCCGTCCGAAAATCGCGGTGCCGACGCGCACTATCGTCGCACCCTCCAGCACGGCGGCTTCGAGATCGTCGCTCATGCCCATCGAAAGGGTATCCAGCCGGTGGCCCGCGGAGTTGAGGGCATCCAGCAACTCGCGCAGCCGGCGAAACGGCGCGCGTTGCGCCTCGAGGTCCGCGGCCGGCGGCGGAATGCACATCAAGCCGCGCAACTGCAGGCGGGGCAGGGCCGCGACCGCCGTCGCCAGCGCCGGGACGTCCGTTGGGGTCACGCCCCCTTTGCCCGCTTCGTCCGCGAGGCGCACCTGCAGCAGGACCTGCAACGGAGGCGCGTGGTGCGGCCGCTGTGCGCTGAGGCGGGCGGCGATCCGCTCGCGGTCGACCGTGTGGACCCAGTCAAATCGCGCGGCCACCTCGCGCGTCTTGTTGGCCTGCAACTGCCCGATGAAGTGCCACACCAGCCCCGGCACGTCGGCCAGTGCGTCGACCTTGTCCGCGCCCTCCTGCACGTAGTTCTCGCCGAACTCGCGCTGCCCGGCTGCCGCAGCCGCCCGCACCATCGATTCCGGCTGCTGCTTGCTGACCGCCAGGAGCCGGACCGAGGCCGGGTCCCGGCCGGCGCGCGCCGCCGCCTGGGCGATGCGCGCCAGCACAGATTGCAGCGCCGTGGGTGAGAACTGCGGAGCGGTTAACATATTGGGGCCGGAGGGGCTGATCTATACTTTGTCGGCCTGCGAGACCCGTCCGTTTCCGGACTTGGCTGGCAGGCACGAGGGAGTCGCATCGATGGCCGTGGACATTGCCCAGCTGCTGGCATTTGCCGTCAAGAACAAAGCCTCTGACTTGCACCTGTCGTCGGGCGTGCCGCCCATGATCCGCGTCGATGGCGACATGAAGCGGGTCAACATGCCACCGCTGACGCACAAAGAAGTGCACAGCATGGTGTACGACATCATGAATGACAAGCAACGGAAGGCCTACGAAGAGTTCTACGAGACGGACTTTTCGTTCGAGATCCCGAAGCTCGCGCGTTTCCGCGTCAACGCGTTCAACCAGAACCGGGGGGCCGCGGCGGTCTTCCGCAACATTCCCTCGGTCGTGCTGTCGCTCGACGACCTGAACGCGCCCAAGATATTCAAGGACATCGCGATGCAGCCGCGTGGCCTGGTGCTGGTCACCGGCCCGACGGGCTCCGGCAAGTCGACCACGCTCGCCGCGATGATCAACTACGTCAACGACAACCGGCCGGACCACATCATCACGATCGAGGATCCGATCGAGTTCGTGCACGAGTCGAAGCGCTGCCTGATGAACCAGCGCGAGGTCCACCGCGACACGCTAGGCTTCAGCGAGGCCCTGCGTTCGGCCCTGCGCGAGGACCCCGACGTCATCCTGGTCGGCGAAATGCGCGACCTCGAGACCATCCGCCTGGCGCTGACCGGCGCCGAAACGGGCCACCTCGTGTTCGGCACCCTGCACACCAGCTCGGCCGCCAAGACCATCGACCGCGTCGTGGACGTGTTCCCGGCAGCGGAAAAGGAAATGGTCCGCGCGATGCTCTCCGAGTCGCTGCGCGCAGTCATTTCGCAGACCCTGCTCAAGCGCATCGGCGGCGGCCGCATCGCGGCCCACGAAATCATGATCGGCACGCCGGCCATCCGCAACCTGATCCGCGAGGGCAAGATCGCGCAGATGTACTCGGCGATCCAGACCGGCCAGCAGGCCGGCATGCAGACGCTGGACCAGTGCCTCAAGGAACTGCTGCAGAAAGGCCTGATCACCAAGGAAGAGGCGCGGTTCCGCGCACAGAACAAGGAGGATTTCTAGGCGGCAGCCCGCCGTCCCTGCGGCGCAGGCCGCGACGGCACCGACGCCCTGAGAGAGCACCATGGATCGCGATACTGGCATCAAGCTCATGCAGGACCTGTTGCGCCGCATGGTCGAGCGCAACGGTTCCGACCTCTTCATCACCGCCGGGTTTCCGCCCGCGATCAAGATCGACGGCGAGATCAAGCCGCAGACCAACCAGCCGCTGACCCCCGAGCAGGCGCAGCTGCTGGTGCGTGCGATCATGAACGAT
>Ga0209262_10000606_pt1 | contig 15758 bp, 13 predicted proteins | sample Lowcelwee11metaG_FD_187171 | JGI IMG/M metagenome (GOLD analysis project Ga0209262, IMG submission 187171) | Freshwater pond sediment microbial communities from the University of Edinburgh, under environmental carbon perturbations - Low... | ecosystem: Environmental > Aquatic > Freshwater >...
CGATCTTATTTTTGATATCTCGTCTTCAGTCAGTACTCTCTCAAATTGAAGATAAATATCGAGCCTTCTTATGTTCAGAACTTTCATTATGATCAGCTCTGAACTAAACCTAGGTTCATCAACACCGTACTTCTTGAGATGATCCGTTGACAGGTTCAATATTTCCAGTAATGATTTCAATTATGCCTGATTATACTTCTGAAGAATCTTTTTTAAATTTCTGCTTATATCTTTATTATCGCGATCGAAAATAGTTCTTACACTTATATAATATTTATCTTCATTCACATATCCGAAAACAGGCACATCTGAAATTGTTCTCATTTCTTCTGAGAGCCTGCTCACGCTTAAACCTGCAGGTTTAAAAGAGACACCGATTCCTTCCAGTTTTTCAGTCGGAAGAGTTCCTGACCCAGCCTGATCAAAAATATTCTCTAATGCAATATTCCATGAAAGCGGAATTAAACTTTTTATTTCTTTATATAATTTCTCAGCCTTTACTTTTAATTCATCTCTTCTTTGTGAAAGCATTCTCAGTGTCAAATGACCTTTTTCGGCAGGATCATCGGTCAGAAAGTATTTTAATGTCTCCTCCAGAATCACAAGGCGTAACTTATCTGTTCTAAATACTCTCATCAAAGGATTCTTTTTAACTTTTTCAACAAACTCCTTTTTCCCGGCAATTATACCGCATTGAGGTCCGCCTAATACTTTATCGCCGCTGAAAGAAAAAAGATCAGCTCCCGCTTTTACAGCTTCATATACGGTGGGCTCATGAGGAAGTCCGTATTTTGATAAATCGTCAAAAATACCGCCGCCTAAATCATAATATAATGGTATATTATTCTTTCCGGCAAGATCAGACAATTCGTTAATGCTCACATCTTCTACAAAACCGTTTATTCTGTAATTTGAAGTATGAACTTTAATAAGTGCGCCAGTTTTTGTAGTTATTGCTTGGTTATAATCTGAAATTTTAGTTTTATTAGTTGTGCCGACTTCAACCATTTTTGAGCCTGATTTTTTAATAATATCAGGCATTCTGAATGAGCCTCCGATCTCTACAAGCTCGCCTCTGGATATGATTACTTCTTTTTTGTCCGCTATAGAATTTATGCAGATCATGACCGCTGCCGCGTTATTATTGACAACCGTAGCGGCTTCAGCGCCTGTAATTAAGTGTATAAGTTCTGATATTTTATCTTCTCTTCTTCCGCGTTTTCCGCTTTTAACATCAACTTCAAGAGAACAGTAGCCTTGTAATATATTTTCTGCAGCTTTAACTGCGTTTTCAGAAAAAGGCGCGCGACCGAGTCCGGTATTTAAAACTACACCCGTTCCATTCACTACTCTCGCAGTAAACGGTTTTAATTTCTCTTCTAATCTTACAGCAATGTTCCAAATAAGATCCTGGGGTATTTTGCATATTTTACCTTCTCTGATACCCGACCTTAAAGATTCAAGCTCTTTTTGAATATGATTTACAATAATATCATTCCTTATATGTTTAAAGCGATGGAAAGAAGCATCCTTTAATATTTTATCAACTTTGGGTATGTTCTTCAGTATTTCATTCATTTTATAAAACAAGCCTTTCTTTTAAAAATAAAGGAGGCTACAAAGCCTCCTTTTATTAAATTGATCCGCTCAATTGATTATTTACTCGAGTTACCGAATTTGTTTAGTTTAATCAGTCTGGATTTTGCGCTTGTTCCGGTTCCCACATTACATCCGATTATAAATCCTCCGTCAGTTGCCTGAAGAACTTTTACGCCCACATCATCACCGGTGATCCCCAAAGTTTTAGCCCATAACAATGATAAGTGGTCATCCAGTTTTAAAAGCCATGTATTTTTATCTGTGCCTGTATTATATCCCGTAATTATATAACCTCCGTCAACTGTTCTGTCTATTCCGTAAGCTTTTTCGTTTTTAGCCGCTTCTCCGAAAGCGTTCTCCCACATAGCGCCGTCTTCATCCGCGCTTGTTCCAAAATCAACTACCCATGCATCCCAAGCTTTAGCTTTTACTGGTCCGTCATCTGTTTCGTATGCTTCACCCGCCATAACAACCTGAGAACCTGAGAAAGCATCAAAAGATTCTACGATACCATAGCCGGATTCTTCCTCGGTTATATCGCCGAGAGCATGGCTTATCACAACAGAAGAATTTAAACCACCATAAGCTAGTTCTGCTTCGGGACACATGTGCTCAATATCAAATGCCCACATCCTGCTCCATGTGGTACAGCTAATAAAACTGCCGAAATGATCAACATGGGCAAAGAACATATCTTTTTTAAAGCGATTTATGTATTCCGCCGATGTAGTAGGATAATTTCTTAAATCTCCAAAATATAAATAATTAGTATTCCAGCCTGTTACCAGATAGTCCCCGCTTAAATCATCCATAACTACAATATCAGTTACATATTGATCACCCATTTTTTCTATCCAGTAAAACTCACTTCCGTCTTCGTAAACAATTTTATGCTCACTTATATCAGACCATAATCTCGATCCGACAAAATTATGGTTTTGACCCCACACTTCATTTCCGTTGCTGTACAGCTTCAACAACCTTACATCATAACCTGTCTCCCATGTATACACATTCAATGTATCCCCTGGAAGGGTAAATGACCCGGTACCGTAAATATTATAGGTATATCCGCCTACTATATAACCGTCATCAATCGTTTTCTTGATTACAGTCGCTCCGTCATCAACGTTTAGATAACCGTACTGTTTATTCCAGATAAGACCACCATCTGTCATATTTATTTTTCTAACCCATGTGTCTTTGTGTGTTCCGTTCTGCCTCCAACCCGCGATGACGTATCCTTTGTCGTACTCGGTATCTTCGCAGACGCTTTCTGCTATACCCACGCTTGCTGCGATAACTCTATTCCACTCTTCAACCCCTTCTTTATTGTACTTAACTACTTTTGTGCCTTTAGCAGCGTCGGACGATACTGCAAGATAACCGTTGTCATAAGTCTGAATAGTTGATTTCAGCGCATAACCTGCTTCACCCTGAACTTCAAATGTAGGCACATACTCAATTAGCGCAAAATTGAAATTTCTAGTTATCACATCTTCTTGTTTATCAGTTAAATCCATCTTGATCTTATATTCGCCTGCAGACATACCTTCGGTATCCAGATCGAATTTCTTTGTCGTTTCGGCTGTGCTTGATGTGTAATACGGATCAAGTGCGTCACCTATATAGGCGCTGAAGTTTTCAAATAATGTCAGATTTCCTTCCATTCTGATTTCGAATGAAATTTTATCACCTATCTTGAAAGTTGTATAATCAGCCGGAGCAACAACTACGAAACTGATCGCAGTGTCATCTCCTGTCGGCATTTTCATAACGATCGGTATCGCTACCGAGTATGCAGTATAATCTTTACCGACCGCTTCTGCTACAAGATTGGTTTCGCCTTCAACAAGATCTGCTGTACTGACAATAAAATCAAATTGAGCGTCTTTTTCCTGAGTCAATGCTAGTTCCTTCAAGTGTGAATTATCATAGGTAGCTGTCGGAGTTGTGCTGTTTCCGAAATAATAATTGACCTCGCGGTACTCATATGTAAATCCCGATAATTTTGAAGTTACTGTAATAGAATCCCCTACATTAACAGAATCACCGCTCGCCGGTGATAAAACATCAATCATTATCACAGCTTTGTCTTCGTCATTTGATTTCTCACAGCCTATCAGTGCAAGAATAGTTAGTAAAACCAGTGATGACAAAAAGATCATAGTTAACTTCTTCATTTGCCTCTCCTCCATTATATAATTTTATTTAAATTTAACCAAATTTTTTCCCGCTTTAATCTTATCATTGTTTACAATAAGATTTCTTAATTTGCATAATTTTTATATCAAAAGCAATTAAAAAAGTATTTTTTTTCTTTCGCTGTTTTTACTATAAATTCAAGTGACTGATCGAATATGTCTCTTGTTTTTTTATTGTCATGCATAACGATGATAGAATTGCTTTGCAGATATGAATCAGTCAGTCTTCTTACATGCGCGAAATCCTGTTTGTGATCGCCTGTTAAAAACGACCACAGCATCATTTTCATACCGCATTTATTTATTGTACTTAAAGTGTGCCGGTTGAACAATCCGTAAGATGGCCTGAACAGTTCCGGATTTTTACCTGTTATCTGTTTTATAATCTCGTTCGTTTTTACAATTTCTCTATAATTTTGTTTTTTATTTTTGAATATCAGCCTTTTATGATCGTATCCGTGATTTTCTATGCGGTGTCCCGCTTTTATTATCGCGTTAAACTCTAAGAAGTGTTTTTCAATGTTTTTGCCGGTACAGAAAAAAACAGCCTTTATTTTATAACGCTCCAGTGAATCAAGTATTTTGAAAGTAAAATCAGACGGCCCGTCATCTATAGTTAATATTATGCCTTCCGTAGGATTATCCCAAATGATTCCCGGAAAAAGCGTTTTAATAAATTTCGGGGGTTTATATAAAAAATCCATTATTTTTCTGTCTCAGGGAATTTTACTGTCTTGGCCATAAGATCAAGCTGAATAATATATGGATATTTATCTTTTGAAGGAGCAAATACCGCCCCGTCAATTAAATAAAATGATCCGTTCCTGATATAAGCATAAGTAAAAAACGGCCCGCCTCCGTCATAATATTCCCATATACCCTGCGCTTTCATGCCTTCATCCGCGAATGTTGAATCTGGTATAAATGACAATATCTCGGGATTAACTTTAACACTGTCGGCGAATTGTTTCCCGATCCTGTCTCTCGCTTCAATAATATTGTCCTGAAATGAAGCTGCAGAATTGTAATCAGTTCTTAGAACAGTCAGCCATCTGTCGGGATTTAACCTTCTGAATCTTATGAATTTATCTTTATCTTTACCCTGTTCCGCTATTTCGAAATCATGGGGAACGAAAATATCAAAATTGTAATTTTCTTTTGCATACTTCTGAGCTTGTTTATTATTGTATGTGTCGAACAGCCGTTTTTTTACATACGCTTCCATTTTGTCGTTAAAGAATCCGAACATCTTTTTGGTGAATCTTTCTAAATATCCTCCCAGATGAACATTTTTGGAATCCATTAAGATCAGTACCGTTTGACCTTTCGACCACACATTTTCTTTCACCGCATAATAATAATCGCCGTTCCTGACTCCTTCAATAACTTTGTCCGACAGCATTTTCTTTATATATTGAGATTCAGCAGTTTCGCTGTCGACATTAGTAAGAAGAATAATGTTTTTATACCTGTTCGATCCCTTTTTGAATTCGTCTAAAGTGATGTTTAAAAGATTGAACCGGTTTTCCTGCATGGGAGTATAAATCGGATCAGTAAATATTCTCTCCAGATCAGGTTTATGAGTATCGTAAATAGTCTGATCCGCAAGCACGATTATAACATTATCGCGGCCTAAAGCAGGTTTTTTATACAAAGAGCAGGATACAAACATAAGCCCGGTAAGAAGTATTACCGCAAATTTTATAATTCTATTTTTTGTCGGCAATGTTTACTCCCATTTTTAATAGTTCATCTCTTACCCTGTCAGCTTCTGACCAGTTCTTTTCAGCTCTGAATTTATTTCTCAGATCAGTGAGTTCTGTAATCTTCTTTTGAATTTCAGCTGAAAACTGTTTTTCTTTCTTCAATGCGAAATCAAAAATTTCAAATATTGAATTTAATTCCTTCATAAATTCAATAATGTCTTCTTTGCCTTTTTCAGATATTTTTCCGGATTCGATACTCTTTCTTACCGATTTTATAAAACCGAAAAGGGCCGCTACTGCTACGCTCATATTAAGATCGTCATCCATTCCTTTTTCAAACTGCTGTTTTGCTGATTTTACAACAGCTGAGATCCCGTCGTCATTCTGAGTTGCATCAGCTTTTAATACCGCCTGAATAAAATCATTGAATCTATCAATGCTTTTTTGCGATTCTTTAAGCTGATCTTCTGTAAAATTCAGCTTTGAACGGTAATGAGCTGTCAAAAAAGTGTATCTGATGGAATCCGCCGAAAAACCTTTATTTACAAGATCAGACACGGTAAAAAAATTTCCGAGAGATTTGCTCATCTTTTCATTATTGACAACTACCCTGCTTTTATGCATCCAGTAATTTACAAATTTTTTGCCGTTAGCTGTTTCAGACTGGGCTATCTCGCTTTCGTGATGCGGGAACTTATTGTCTTCTCCGCCCGTGTGAAAGTCCAAAGTCTCGCCGAGATATTTTTTGCTCATGGCGGAACATTCGATATGCCAGCCCGGGAATCCGGTTCCCCACGGAGAATCCCATTTCATTATATGAGCTTCATTTTTACCTGTAAGTTTTTTCCATACGGCAAAATCGAAAGCTGATCTTTTATCTTCATTAATTTCTACCCTTGCACCTGCCTGAAGAGATTCAAGCGAATTTCCTGAAAGTTTACCGTACCCTTTAAATTTAGAAATATCAAAATAGACTCCGTCAGAGGTTTCATAAACAACACCTTTTTCTTCCAAAGTTTTTACCATTTCGATCATCTCTGAAATATGTTCCGTCGCTCTTGGATATTTGAATGCGGGAAGAACTTTCAGAGTCTTCATATCTTTCATAAACAGATCTTCATAATACCTTGCAATCTCCCATACAGTCTTGTTCTCACGCTTGGAAGCCGCTTCCATTTTATCTTCACCTGAATCCGACAACTCATTATCGTCAGTAAGATGTCCGACATCAGTAATATTCATGATCCATTTTACTTGGTAGCCTTTATATTTAAGGTATCTGACCAGAAGATCCGCCATTAAAAATGCGGAAAAATTTCCGACATGTGCAGTGCTGTAAACAGTCGGCCCGCATGTGTATATTCTTACTTTACCTTCCTCTACAGGTTTGAATTCCTCTTTTTTCTTTGTCATGCTGTTATAGATTTGAAACATTTTATATCCTTTTCCGATTTCAGATTAACCTCCAAAAATAAAAAATTTTTGTTTAATAAGCAATATATTAGTATATTGTATTATCATTAAATCCGGAGGTAATTATGAAACCTTGCAGAGACTGCGGAAATGAAGTATCAGAATCCGCTTATGTTTGCCCTAAATGCGGAGCTCCGAAACCCGCAAATGAAAAATGGGATGGATACGGATTTGAATATAAAAGTCCTGTTAAGATATTAGGTTTACCGCTGATCCATATTTCCTTTAAATACAAAAAGAATATGGTTCCTGTTGTGGCTAAAGGATTTATATCTATCGGTCAGTTCGGCATGGGAATTATTAATATTTCCCAGTTCGGGATAGGTGTTTTCAGCTTAAGCCAGTTTACAATAGGATTTTATGCTCTTGCTCAGATAGGGCTGGCGTATTCTCTTCTGGCTCAGATAGGAATATATATTGATTCCGGTTACGGTCAGGTTGTTATCAAATTATCTGAACTTATAGCTAACTTTTAGGAATAATATGTACACACAATTTACTGAATCTGTAATAGAGATCATCAAAAGCATTCCTAAAGGGAAAGTTCAGACTTATGCCGGGATTTCGAAACTGGTTGGGCATCGCAACGGAGCGAGACAGGTAGTCAGAATTCTATCTTCTATGTCTGAGAAACAAGGTTTGCCTTGGCACAGAGTAATCAATTCCAAAGGTGAACTGCCTCAGATGAACTCAGATATGTTCATTGAACAGATTGAACTTCTTAGAAAAGAAAAAATCAAAGTATCTGACGAAGGCAAAGTCGATCTGAGAATTACCTCTGGGACGGGAAATAAACATTCCTATTGAATATTCATCATTACTATCGCAGCGATTATCATTACTATTGCAATAATATCTTTCCTTTTAGGTTTTTCTTTAAAGATCACAATGCCGCCCAGACTGATCAAAAATATCGCTCCCGAACTGTAGATCGGAAAAGCGACTGACGCTTTGTAATGCTTGAATGATTCTATTAGAAAATAAGACGCGAACATATTAGGAATACCTACTAAAAGCCCGGTCACGATGTCGGTTTTTGTGATCTTTTTACCGCTTTTAAAATCTCTGAAAGTGAAATAACTGCTGATAAGAAAAGCAGTGAAAAATATTATGAAAAGGTACAATGTTTTATATTCCATAAAGCAGAAGCGTTCGAACAGTTTTGTGGTGAACTCTGCGATTCCCGCGATGATGAAAAGAAAAATTACCGTCCGGTTAAAATTTTTCAGTGATCTGATGTCATCAAAGGACATGTTAATAAGAATTATTGCAGATATGGAAATTATTATTCCTATCGCCTGAAAATAATTCGGGATCTCTTTCCAGAGAATCATAGACAGCACGACCGGTAAAATTATTCCTATCTTCGATACAGCTCCTGTAATGCCTACTCCGTTCTCTTTTATACTTCTCTGTATAAAAATAAATCCGAGAAAATATAATATTCCCGCAAAAACACCCAGGCCAAGCACATTTATAAGTCCGTTACCGGAATAAATTGTACATTTGCCCGCATTCATCAGTAAACTTATAGAAAATGCCGCTACATAATTTGCAGAAGTTACGGCATATCTGTTTAAGTTTTTATTTTCGCTGAATTTTAAGATCATAGCGATCATTGTGCTTGAAACTATCGCATGAAACAGATATATCAACTTTTACTCCGTCAAAATTTCTAAAGAATTATATTGTAAAAACAATAATTAATCAATATATTCCGACTTAATTAATTTACGCATGAAGAGAAAATGAGAAAGTTAAGAAATATCGCGATTATAGCCCATGTTGACCATGGTAAAACTACTCTTATAGACGCAGCTTTGAAGCAGACAGGTTTTTTTAGGGAAAACCAGAAAGTCGAAGAAAGGATAATGGATTCCAACGATATCGAAAAAGAAAGAGGAATAACGATCTTTTCCAAAAACGCCGCTTTACATTACAAAGGTTATAAAATAAATATCGTTGATACTCCGGGACACGCTGATTTCGGAGGTGAAGTTCAGAGGATCATGAAAATGGTTGACTCTGTTCTCCTTCTGGTTGATGCTTTTGAAGGCCCGATGCCTCAGACTAAATATGTACTTAAGAATTCACTACAGATGGGATTAAAACCGATCGTCGTGATCAATAAAATAGACAGACCGAACTGTAATCCGATCGAAGTCTTAGATAAAGTATTTGACCTGTTCATAGAACTGAATGCTACGGATGAGCAGCTGGACTTCCCGGTAATATATGCTTCAGCTAAAAAAGGGATTGCCCGATACAACCTTGAAGATACGAACGAAGATATTATCCCGCTGCTTGATACGATAATAAAAAGCGTAAAAGAACCTGACGGGGACGAGAACGGATATTTTCAGTTCCTTGTTTCAGCTATTGAATACGATAATTACCTGGGAAAGATCGGAACAGGTAAAATCCACCGCGGAAAAGCGAAACTGGGAGACGAGGTTGTTCTTCTCAAAAGAGACGGCGAAAGACTATTGTACCGAATAGCTAAATTATTCATATATGACGGGCTGAAAAAAGTGGAGACTAAAGTTGCGCATGCCGGAGACATAATTTCAATAGCCGGACTTGCTATGATCGATGTAGGAGAAACCGTATGTGAAAAAGACCATCAGGAACCTTTGCCGCTTATAAATGTTGACGAACCGACTTTAGCTATGAGATTCATCGTGAACGATTCTCCTTTTGCCGGGCTTGAAGGCAGATGGGTTACTTCAAGAAATATCTGGGAAAGGCTTGAAAAAGAACTTCAAACGAACATCAGCATAAAGATAGAAAAAACAGATTCACCCGATCAGTTCATAGTCAAAGGCCGTGGAGAGCTTCAATTAGGTATCCTGATCGAGAACATGAGAAGGGAAGGCTACGAATTCGCAGTCTCTAAACCGAAAGTAATTTTCAGAGAGCTTGACGGAAAAAAAACTGAACCTATTGAGCTTGCTATAATAGATGTGGGTGATGATTATACCGGCGTTGTAATCGAGAAGCTCGGGATCCGTAAAGGCGAGTTATTAAATCTTGTTCAGGGAAATGACGGATATACCAGACTTGAATTTAAAGTTCCGGCAAGAGGATTAGTCGGATTCAGTAATGAGTTTATGACTGAAACGAGAGGAACCGGAATACTTCATCATTCTTTTTATGATTATGAATTTTATAAAGGCGACATCCCGAAAAGAACCAGAGGCGTCCTGATCGCGATGGAGCAGGGAACCGCAGTCGCTTTTTCGTTATGGAACCTGCAGGACAGAGGCATAATGTTCATAGAACCCGGAAAGGAAGTTTACTCGGGAATGATAGTTGGAGAAAACGCAAAGGAAGATGATCTTGTAGTGAATGTCATAAAAGGCAAAAAACAGTCTAATGTGAGGGCTTCAGGATCTGATGAGGCAATCAAACTTGTCCCTCCTCGCAGAATGTCTCTTGAACAGGCCCTTGAATACATAGAAGACGATGAATTAATTGAAATAACTCCTTTGAACATTCGTTTAAGAAAAAGATTTCTTGATGTAAACGAACGGAAAAGACAGAACAGGAATAAATAAAAACAAGGAAAAAATGAAAGAATTTAGAGAAGCGGGACTGAACCGGGAGATCTTGGATGCGATTTCCGAAATGGGTTTTGTTAAACCCACACCCATTCAAGAAAAAACAATATCACATCTTCTGGCTTCAAAGAAAGATCTGATAGCTCTGGCTCAGACAGGAACCGGGAAAACGGCCGCTTTCGGACTGCCTATCATACAGCAGGTTGATCCGAGAATTCAGAGAACGCAGGCGCTTATTCTCTGCCCGACAAGAGAATTGTGCATGCAGATAACGAGAGACTTTAACTCATTTTCAAAATATCTGCCGAAGATACAGATCACACCGATTTACGGCGGAACAAGCATTGAAAATCAGATCCGCGCGCTGCATAAAGGATCTCACATTGTTGTCGGAACGCCGGGAAGGGTACTCGATCTGATAAATAAAAACAAACTGATAATTGATAGGATATCATGGCTGGTACTCGATGAAGCTGACGAAATGCTTAATATGGGATTTAAAGAAGACCTTGATGAAATTCTTTCGGCTGTAACATCAGAAAAACAGACGCTTTTATTTTCAGCAACAATGCCGAGGGAAATAGCAAAAATCGCAGAACATTATATGATAGAACCGGAAGAAATTACGGCAGGCCAGAAAAATATCGGCGCAGAAAATGTTCAGCATCACTATTATCTTATTCACGCTAAGGACAGATATTCCGCGCTGAAAAGACTGGCCGATGTCAATCCTGACATATACGGTATAATCTTCTGCAGAACAAGAGAAGAAACTCAGGAGGTCGCGGACAAACTGATACAGGACGGTTATAACGCTGATGCTCTTCACGGAAATCTATCCCAGGCACAGAGAGATCAGGTAATGAACAGGTTCAGAACTCAGCATCTTCAGCTGCTTGTTGCTACTGATGTAGCCGCGAGAGGACTCGATGTGAGCAATCTTACTCATATTATCAATTATAACCTTCCAGACGATCCGGATATATATCTGCACAGAAGCGGCAGAACAGGAAGAGCCGGAAAAAGCGGAATTTCAATTTCAATCGTTCACATGAAAGAAAAATTCAAACTTAAAATGATCGAAAGCAGATCAAAAATAAAGTTTGAGCAGAAAAAAGTTCCCGACGGGATCAGCATCTGCGAAAGGCAGCTTTTCAATCTGGTTGACAGAGTTGTGAACATAGAAGTGAATAAAACTCAGATTGAAAGGTTTCTGCCTTATATTTACGAACAGTTATCAGAGTTGACCAGAGATGACCTTATTCAGCATTTTATTTCGCTGGAATTCAACCGTTTTCTTGAATATTACAAAGACGCGGCTGATCTTAATCTGAATGTAACTTCATCAAGAACAGACAGGGACAGGAATGACAGGGTACGGAATGATAGAGACCGATATGACCGGGGAAAAACAGATTACCAAAGAACAGATAGAAATGACAGAGATAAATTCCAGCCGAAGCCGACAAGGAACGGTAAATTCTCAAGGTTTTTTATAAATATCGGTTCACGCGATAATATTGACAAATCAGAAATGATAAGAATGATCGCAAGCCAGATAAGGAACCGTGATATTGAGATCGGCAAAGTGGATCTGATGAAGAATTTTTCTTTTTTTGAGATAGACAGTTCCTATGAAAGGGAAACATTAAAAGCATTTGAGCTGGCAGAATTTAAAGGCCGGCCATTAAGCGTGGAATTATCAAACAAAGAAGCTTTCGAACCTCCGCCGCGAACAAAATCCAAAAAGAAATAAAATAAAAAGGGCTGCCCATATAAATTAAAGTGCAGCCCTTTTACATTAATATAACACAATTCTAGAAATTATATCCTAGACCTAAGCTGTAAGCAAAAACATCCATCTGATGCAAACCCGGCATATTCATATCTGTCGGCAGTGCATTTCTTTCGTTTCCGTATAAATATTCCAAACCGAAATCAATATTGAATTTATTGATCAGATAAGTTCCTCCGGCCGTGTAAGCGTGGCTTGTAGATGACGGGAACAGAATGTTTAGAGTTTTATCAAGGGCGGGAGCAGGATCGTAGTAATATCCCATTCTTAATGTAAGCTTCTCGCTGTAAACATACTGGGCGCCGAATCTTAACTGTATAGCATCAACCCATTCTAAATGCATCTCCTGTTCCACATCTTTAAATGTTTCCGGACCAACCTGCATTTTCTTTATCTTTGCATAAAGAATATCAAGTTCTCTCCAGTTTGTAAATTGAAGATCCGATGTTAAAATAAATTTCCCGTTGAACGGTTTAAAAGCAATACCCGCTCCAAGCCATGCCGGCCAGGTTACTTCAAGATCCATATCGTATTCATCCATATATTCGATATCCATCGTGCCTGACATATCTACTGTAACCGGTGTTTTGTATGTAACTCCGAAACTGTGCCAGCCGTTGTCTATAATAACGCTGAATGTTCCTCCCATGCCTAATCCGTCAATTTCCATCTCGGTCTGTGTGTCAAGCATTCCGTCGCTTCCAGGATTTCCTGTAAAATTATTTCTCATATCCTCGCCTCTTTTCATCTCGAACATGCCGTAGAATACATTTAAAGCGGCTCCGATCTTGAATTGATTATTAATATTGTACGCGATTGCCGGACTGATATTAAAAACAGCGATCTTGCTCATCCAGTCAAATTCCTTCCCTGCATATAAATTTGTATAAGGGCCGTAGGTTGCAGGTCCTCCGAAAGCTGTTAAATCCTCTCCGTCCCACTCGGAACCCAGACCCGCCGGAACAAAAGCGCCGAACCCGAATGCGAATTTATTCCAGTTATATACAGCCATCAGATTAGGACTGATATAATGATTTGCCACTCCTTCAGCATCAACGCCGTACATGTCAAGTTCATAAGCAGGCATAGGTACAACATCGGTCATAAAAAACATTACATTGTTTTTCTGACCTGCCAGTCCGGCCGGATTCCAGTGGATCGCGCTCGGATCATCGGCGAGAGCCACGAAAGCTCCTCCCATTCCGAAAGCTTTTGTACCCACGCTGTTTAAGCTTAGTCCGTTCGCGAAAACCGATATTGATAATACCAGCATCATCGCAGTTAATAATTTTTTCATTCGTCCTCCTTTAATTTTCATAATTATCCGGAAATAAAATTCTTTCTGTACCTTCCACAACTACATGGAGAATGAACATGTGTATTTCCTGAATTCTATCGCTGGTTTTACCGCCGATTATGATCTCTGTATCGGCTTTCCCTTTAAGTTTACCGCCGTCTTTTCCCAGTAATAATACAGTTGTTAGCTTGCGTTTATGTGCCTCTTCATAGGCTTTTATTATATTCGGCGAATTACCGCTTGTGCTTAATCCGATAAATACATCGCCTTTTTTGCCGATAGCTTCAACGCTTTTTGAAAATATTTCATCGAACCCGAAATCATTTCCCACGCAGGTAATATGAGTGGGGTCAGAAAGAGAAATAACGGGTAAAGGCCTTCTTCCCTGCCTGAATTTTCCGGTCAGCTCTTCGGCGAAATGCATCGCGTCAGCCATTGAACCTCCGTTCCCGCAGACTATTACTTTTCTGCCGGTGTCGAAAGCGCCGACAATGCTTTTTACGATCTTTTCGATCTGATCAAAATTTCTGTCATCCGAAATAAAATCTCCAAGAAGACCGAATCCGTCTTTAAATGACTGTATAATTTTCTCTTTAGGCATATAATCTCCTATATATTATTTTTTAAAAGCTGATCCTGAGGAACTTCTCCGAACTCTTTAGCAGGCACACCCGCGTAAATTTTACCGGCCGGAACATCTTTAGTTACGACTGATCCCGCGGCTATCATGGCATCCTCCCCTATTGTAATTCCGGGCAGAATAGTGGCATTGACACCTATCCTGCCGCCTTTTTTTAAAGTCATTCCTTTAAAATGTTTGAACCGTTCCGCAGATCTTCCGGCATAATTATCGTTGCTCGTTGCCACGCATGGAGCAATAAAACAATAATCTTCAATAACGGACATCGCAGTTATGTAAGCATTGGATTCGATCTTGCATTTTTTGCCTATAGAACATTTGGATTCAACAAGTACCCCTCTTCCTATTATCGTCATCTCCCCTATTGTTACATTGAACTGAACCGCCGCCTGATCGGCGATAAGAACTTTATCGCCGATCTCAGCCCCTGCGTAGATAACCACTCCGGCGCCGATAAGAACGCCGTTGCCGATCTTTGCCGGCGGCAAAACTTCATCCGTTGTCATAGCTGAATTAGGCGATTTGAGTTTCTGCTTCCCGATAACGGTGTTGTCATCTATCCTGACATTATCTCCGATAATTGTTCCCTGATGTATCACTACATTATTCCCGATGATACAGTTTGTCCCGAATTTCACATCTAATCCTATATAGAGATTCGATCCACATTTCGGCTCATTCAGTTCTTTCATAATTATTATATCCCTCTCAAAATTATTTACTCCATATAATAATGAGAAATAATAACCGTTTTGCAAGTAAAATATTATGATATTTGTCTGTTTGTTTTAAAGTTTATTTTTTTCTTGACATCGCCTTTCATTGTTTAGTATATTGATAACTAAGTAAAAAAATATAACCGTAAAAGTAGCTGGGTACGATGCATAAGTTTTTCTTTAAAGATAATTTTTTAGCATCTAAGAAAGAGATACCTCTACTCTACTCTACTCTACTCTACTCTACTCTACAAGAATAAATCTCCTCCTAAATTTTACTCTATCAGGTTTTTCCTGAATCGCAAATTCCTTGAAATCGAAAAGTAAAAAAGGTATGAAAAGAGTAATAGAAATTTAAAACGGAGAGGTGTGAAATGAAGAAAATTTACTTGTTAATAGTAATTTTAACAATAGCATGTACAGCAAGAGATTTGTATGTGAAAGCGGATATGCCTGACGACACCGGCGACGGATTATCTTGGGGAACTGCTTGGAAACATATTTCAACTGCAATTGCTGCAGCTAATTCTACAGGTGATGTAATTCATATAAGCGGCATATTTACTTTAACAAATGATCCGGAATTACAAATCTATGGATTAGATTTTCTTAGTAAAAATATCACTATTTCAGGGGATACAAAAGAAACAACAATAATTCAGGCTATTGATGAAGATGATGGACTTGCTGAAACAAGAGTGTTATTTATCCAAGGGACATCAGCTACTTTGAAAAACTTAACAATTAAAAACGGGAGATATCAACAAT
>Ga0209262_10000607_pt1 | contig 15746 bp, 14 predicted proteins | sample Lowcelwee11metaG_FD_187171 | JGI IMG/M metagenome (GOLD analysis project Ga0209262, IMG submission 187171) | Freshwater pond sediment microbial communities from the University of Edinburgh, under environmental carbon perturbations - Low... | ecosystem: Environmental > Aquatic > Freshwater >...
ATACTTCAAATATATTTCATCTTCAAATATATTTGAGAATACAAGTTAAATCAGAAATATTAACAACACAAACAAATCAAGTTGTATCATTGTTTGAAATCAGAATCTCAAATCTCATTCATTGATTCATTCAAATCAGAATCTCAAATCTCATTCATTGATTGTTGAAAATCAGAATCTCAAATCTCATTCATTGATTGTTGAAAATCAGAATCTCAAATCTCATTCATTGATTGTTGAAAATCAGAATCTCAAATCTCATTCATTGATTTTCAAATTATTATTCTATACTTCAAATATATTTCATCTTCAAATATATTTGAGAATACAAATTAAATCAGAAATATTAACAACACAAACAAATCAAGTTGTATCATTGTTTGATTTTCAAATCTCAAATCTCATTCATTGATTCATTCAAATCAGAATCTCAAATCTCATTCATTGATTGTTGAAAATCAGAATCTCAAATCTCATTCATTGATTCATTCAAATCAGAATCTCAAATCTCATTCATTGATTTCAAATTATTATTCTATACTTCAAATATATTTGATGATGAAATATATTTGAGAATACAAGTTAAATTAGAAATATTAACAACACAAACAAATTATATTTTCCACTCAATGTGTCAACCAAACTAATGTTCGAACTAAAAGTATAATAAATCTCTCAAAAATAATTAATGAATCAGTGTTCAGAGTTTTTTAACAGAAGAATCTATTGGTTGATTTGGATCTTAATTGGAACACTCGTTCCGATGTCGTTCCTTGTTTTCAAACCACCGTTTGTGTTTTCAATGTTATTTTTTGGATACGTTTACGTTTCCGCAGTTACATGTGAGAGATCAGATCCATTCCTTGATTCTAATGGAAAACATCTTGAAATAGTTAAATTAATGCTTGTAGCACCTATATATTATTATCTTGGTCCATCAGTTACGATCAAAGATGATTGGTTAAATCCAACAGATATATTTTTTACGTTAGAGTTGTTTGGTACTTATCTTGTTCCTTATTTTATTGGTTTACATTTTACATATCTAGATTTCATACCTGAATTACAAAAAATAGAATGTTCACCTGGTGGTCTGAGACAAATGGGTTGGATTCAATGGTTGGTTATTTCTTTTGTTTCGTTGTTAGTCGGAGTCCTTGGTGTTTTTCATGTATATATGATGATATCAAATGATGTTTGGAAATTTTATTGTATCGGATATGGAATCGGTCTTTTTCTTTTTCTCTTTTATTTGATTATCAATGTGATGATTCGAAAAACTCATGTTCTTCATTTTCATCACTATGCGATATTTGGAGTCATGATTCCATGCACAAGATTTGATCATTGGATTTCAGCAATTTGTCAAGGGATTTTATCTGGGATTGCAGTTGAAGGAATTTCAAGATGGGGTTTATCTGCAATATTTGTTGCTTCTCATTAATAAAACTTTTGATACATTTGATCATCACTTCAATTATATTTTTAATTTAACCTATTATACAAAAAATAATAGGTTAAATTCATTTGATCATCAAATCATTAATCAGACTTACATCGAAATAAAAACTTTGATCTATTTTCTACAATTATCAGAAAACATATATGAACTTCATTTCAATTGATATTGCATCAAGATTGAGTCATTCTTTATTTATATCAGGTTATTTTGATTCGACTTCTTCAAATTTTATTTTTGACACAGTATATTACGAACCACTTTCAAATTTACTTTCTTTACTATCAAACTCTGATAAAAAAGATATTTTGTTTAAAATACTCAATGGAGTTTGTTTTGCATATGAAAATGGGATTATAATTGATATTCCTTCATTCGATCAGATATACATTGATAGTGATTTACAACCTAAAATATATCCAACAGGTAGACTCATATCACCACATTGTTACCCACAAGTTTTTTCTTTGTTATCAATTGTACCCTATTATGCTTCTTCTTTATTATTAATATCTGAAGGTAAAAAAACTTTATTTCGCTTTATTTTTGATGAAGGATATGACGCTGATTGTGGTATCGTTAGAGAAAACAATGATTGTCATCAAATAGATCTGATTAATTTTATTGAACAGATGAAAAAAACTCTAAATGATGATCCTAAAATATGGGTATTAACGTACGAATTGTATCGTCGTGTAGCAAATTTAGAATCAAACCCTAATTTAGAATCAAACCCTAATTTAATAATAGATTGTTATGAAATAATTCATTCAATAGTTAATGATGTTGATCAAATCGATACACACAAATATAAAAATATAATAGTTGCATCTTCAGGTATTTTATTATATCCAACAAAATATTTTGGATCTACGTGGGAACAAATAACATGCAACTCAGATTTGTTTACGAACGAAAATAAAAAATGGCCTGATGAGATTCAATTGTTCCATGAACCACATTTAAATTCGAATATTCGAATGTCATTATTTTTATCACAATATGAAAACAAAGAAACAATAATTAGTGAAATAATTGAAGCAAAATTTGATAATTATTTTTATTTTGGTCCCCAGGTTTATTTTTTATTTCAAGAACCAATGATATATAAAATTGCCAAGTATTATAAAATATCAAATTTGATACTTCGATCAGATGGCACTTTTCATCATATTCGAACAAAATTCGAAAACACTAATGTTTCTGAGTCAGAAAAACCCATTATTTATGTTTCGTCGTATCACGTTTCACTTTTGATACCAACGAAGTATATTTGGATAAGATATGATTCAAATACACCTTATTTTACAAATGAATCGAAACGTGTAGACAATAAAATAACAAAATTATATTCACATCGATTCGATAAACCTTATTTGGGCAATGTAACTCCAATAGAATATTGTCCTCAATATCCAAACATTAATTTTCTTTGTCAGGAATATTTGATGATGTATCTTCATTTTCGAAGTATGGGATTGTCACATATTCGATGCTGTCAAGCAGTTTCATCACATTCGTTAAACAAATATCTGATTAAATCATTGTATCTACGATTATTATCTGATTGATCCTTAGAAAAACTTTACATTTTGTTCAAACAAAATGTAAAAAATGATGACATAAAAATACGATTTGAATAAATAACAAAAAGAACCAAAACAACGAAAACTATGAGCAATCAAGGATTCAAAACTGTTACAAGAAAAGCTAAGGCTAGAACTACTGAATCTCTCGTTGAGAGAGTTTCCGGTATCTTTGAAAGTAAAGGAGTTTCCCTTGGGGATTTCTCAACTGTTTTCAAATCTACAGATCTCGCTGGTGTTATCGGATGCACGGTTGAAACACTGAGATCTACTTTGATCAAAAGTAATGAATTCTTTGTTCATGCTGACGGAAACGTTTCTCGAAACGCAAAGAGTCGAGGTGAAACGAGTCGCAGAGTAACTCTTGATTCAATCTCTCCAGTTAAACGTCAACAACCAATGAGATATCAGGCAGTTGAAAGAAGAACTGCATTCTCTGAAAACACAAGTACGAGAAGTGCACAAACAAAGAAATACGCCGCAAAAGTTATTGAAGTCTTTGATGAAAAGAGCTTGGATGATGTGACCGCAAAATCTTTGTTCGGGACTCACATGTATGTGAGCGCAAGAACTCGTGAAATGGCATTTAAGGCTTTGGGACTTGGTTCTTTCGTGACAAACGGATATTTGTATGTTTATCATAGTGTACCAGTTGACAAAAGGTTTGTTTTTAGCATTCCTACATCAGGGGTTTCAAGTTACTATACGACAAGTGCAAAAGGTTTGTATGCTATTCCTGTAGACCAGGAAACCCGTGAAACAGGTAAATACAAATTTGTATTCCCTGTTGGAACTACTCTTTCGATCTATCCAAATAACGATGGAACCGAACCTATTTTGGAGGTTCAAGTAACTCTGAACAAAAAGATTCAGACGAGCGATGAAACTCTTGATGATTGTGATGAAGAAGTAGAATCGATTAAAACTAAAGTTGACATGGAGCCTTTGGGAACTTCAACAGTAGAAATCGCACCTGAAGCTTAAACTTAAATTAAAAACTTAAATTAAAAACTTAAAGTAGAAATTATTTCATATTATTTAATATGAAATATCAGATATTAAATTCAAATTAATTGTTTTTTAATTTTTTATTAAAAAACAAGAATAACCCAAAAAAATATCCAATAAACTTATCATACATCAAATTTTAATTCCAACACACCTAATAACGCGATATAAAATCGACAATATTAACAAATTCAAAACACAAATATACAAATTACATAAAAAACTAATTAGAATTAATAATTTACATGAATATTCAACATAATTCTGTTTCAGTTTCAATACATGATACCAATCAATAATCATTGTTATCATAATAAAAATAGTATAAGATACACAACAATACAACCAAATTGAGTTTTGAGTTGAACTCTTAAAATCAACAGATAAAACAGAGACACATGATACAATCCAAGTAAATTCAATGTAATCAAATAGAATCAATGTACAAAATACAAAAAAGTTTTTACATTTGTTTCTTTTGATGTCGAATGATGAAATTTCGTGATGAAAATATATGGTGCGTTTGACTGTCTTATATTTTTCTGGAATTACAGAGATGTCTGGTGATATTTCAAGTTTAATGTCGCTAGAAAATCGAACGTCCATTTTCATCTGATAGTTGTGTTTTTTCAGATCATTTGTTGATAAACTTTGAAGAAAAATATAAAATATAAAATAAAATATAAAAGATAAAATACTATATGAAACAATATAGTATTTTATATTATAACAACGATTATTGATTAATATCATCATTGATACTCAATTTTTAAATTTAATTGATTATCAAATATCACTTTTAAAAATGAATCGTTCGATATGATTTTGTGTTAAATCCAATTATTCTGTTTTTTATTATTTGATTTGTTTGATTTGTTGGTTCAGAAGTTATGATTGATTTTTGAAGTCGAATTCTTTCAATCAATGATACTTGATTTTTATTTATTCTCTCAATTTCATCTTTAGTTTCATCTCTGACTCTTATTGAATCAAAAGATTGATCATTTGAATTCAAACAAGTATTTTCTTCACTTTTACTTTTACTTTCACTTTCACTTTCAATTGAACACTCAAATTTATCAGATGAATTCTCAGCTTCATAAATCTCATTAAATTTTAATTCAAGTTCATTAAGGTGTTTCAACACTTTGTTTCTCACTTCATCAGAACAACATTTTAACAAATAAGAAAAAGATTCAGATATCGCATCATCAGAAGTCACTTTACATTCAATCAATCCTTGGACGCATCTCAGAACATCAAGTTCATCATGGTTCATATATTCAATTATATTTAATTTACCAATTAATTCTGAACATTCATTCACATTCATGTAATTCCTTTCAATTACATGATGGATAAAATTTGAATCAGCATTTGAATCACTAATTTCACACATGTTGTTTAACCACATTATCATCGGTTTATCAAATTCAATTGAATATTTAACTTTCTTTGCAATTTTTAGAGGTAAACTAATATGATTCTCACAAAACCAACGAACGTGATTCGAATCAATTTCTATGTTTATCTTTTCAAATATATTTGGTACTTGAACATATGATAATAGCACATCCACACAATTAAATTTCTTTAATTTCAATGCAAGTTCAAAGTCTTTGTCAAAATCATGTGTAACCATAAATTTTTCAGGTAACGCAGAATAATAAAATTGAAGCATTGAACTCATATCTTTTGATATCAACAACCATATCTCGGATCGAAAGAAAGATAAGGGTCTCTGAAAAAATTCATCTTTTAAAACTAAATTTCTTAATACTATAATATTTTCACTCAATATTGCAGAAGATGGTCCGATATATAAAAATAACAAAGAAGAATCAATGTTACATTGGATATCATCCTTAATCAAATCAATCAGCATGGAATCTTCCATTTTATTTTTGGATAATATCCAACGATGATTTATTTTTGAATCTCAAAAATAGAAATTATAAAAAGATCATTGAAATCATAAAATGTCAGTTAAAATTAATGTTCTTTCGAGTTGGGCTGATGGTGGATGGGCCGAGGTACTAATCACAACGAATACTCCTGTTACATTTGTCTTTCAAACATCTGTCAAAATAACAAGTGTAACTGGTGCTACATTGACTAATGGGGTTTATTCACCCGATTCATGGACAAAAACATCTTTTGGATATCGGGTTCAATTTGGATATTCAGGTGGTTCTTGGAGTGGAACAGTAAAACTTAACCCTACATCAGGAACCTCAGATCCCATTCCTGTTGTCCCACAACCATCAGATCCTGTCCCTGTTGTCCCTCAACCATCAATTCCAAACACAAATAAAATTACATTGACACTTCGTCAGTTTAAAAATCTTTATTCTTCTGTAGTTTAATTGATCAAATAAAATAAAATAATCAATCAAACATTGATATTTATTTGAGTAAATAAATATCAAAAATAATTCTAATATTTATTTGAGTAAAAAATAAATATTAGAATAAATACAAAATGAACACAGCATTATTGCTCATTCTTTTTATCATCGCTGTTTTTCTTCTAATCATTGTTTTACTTGTTTTTTTTGCTCAAAGAACGATAACTAATTATAAGGTTATACAAGACAAAGATACAATTGATCCAACATTTAATGTAGTTTATCGATATACACAGAGTTCAAATAAAACTGTTTCAATCAACACAAACAAAGTAAACTCAGATAATATTGGTGGTGTTATTCGAGTTGTGAATAATGGATCAGGGACCCTTAATATTGAAGGAGTTCAAATTGTTGGTGGAAATGGATCAGTTCCACCAAATACTGTTGCAACTTTCATTTACATTGAAAAAGATCTATTGGTTCGATATGATTAAATTCAACCATTATTGTAAAAAACTCATATGATTAATTCAAAATAAATTAATCATATGACCATATTTTTCTTCTTACATACAAACAATCAATGAATTCATGTTCGATAGAATCACTTCAACAACAATATCGAAATATAGTTGTTCAAATCAAGTGTGAATATAAAACCCCTGATTTGACACAACCATTCCGAACAAGTCTCTTACAAAACAGAAGAGGTTCAGGTTTTTTTGTCAATGTCTCGAGATTTTTATTAATTACAAATGCACATGTTGTAGCAAATGCTAGTAGTATCCGTTGTTCTCATCCATCAATCGAAGATGACATTCGACTTTCTCTTCTTTCTCTTTGTTTGGATCTCGATATTGCATTATGTGAAGTTATACCGAGTGATAGACAATTCTTTGAAAAACAAAACTTGATACAACCTATTTTTGGTGACAGCATGACACTCATTGAAACTAGTTCGGTTATCGCAATTGGTTATCCTTTGGGTGAAGAAGGAATTAAATTTACTGTTGGTAATGTTTCTGGGTTTCCCAGAGATGATAATTTACAACATTTTGTTCAAATAACTACTCCGACAAATCCAGGAAACAGTGGAGGACCTATTATCGATAATAATTGTCATATAGTTGGTATATTAACTGCAATGTCTGCAAATGCACAGAACACAAATTATATGCTTACGATTCGAACTTTATATGCTATTTTTGGTGGTTATTTCTGTAGAAATGAAAAGTTAAATTCAATAATTTGGTTTCCTATGTTTGCATGTTGTTGGTGTCCTATCAACGAAGATCTTCGAACATTGCACTCGGTTCCTGAAAATGGAGGCATTTACATTTCAAACGTAGATTCAAAATCATGTTTTTTTAATCATTTGTGTCAAGGTGATATTTTAATGTCAATTGAATATGAAGACATCAATTATAATCATCATGTCAAAGCTACATTCAACAACAAAGGACACATTTACTTTGATTTTTCAAATCGAATCGGTACAATGGGCGAGTTACAATCAATAATACCATTAAACTCAAATGTAATTACAGAAATATATCGTAACGGAGAACCAAAAATATTCGAAGTAAAATGGGTCATGAAAGAAAAAATATCTTTTGATGTTCAATTAACTTCATTTCATCCATTAGAATATAAAATCATTGCAGGTATATGTTTCTGCAGTGCAATGAAACAACATGTTATAGTGTTCCCTGAACTCAATGGTCATGTTGGTGGTGCTTCATCAGTTTTAATTTCTTATATTTTTCCTGAAACACATTCAGCTAGAGATAAAGTATGTAACTCTGGATCACGTGTATCGAAGATAAATGGGAAAGAAATAAAAAAGATATCTGATATTTTAGATGTTTTATCAACAAGTAAGTATCTTCAGATAGAACTGATGAACTCAAAATATTATGTTTTAAAGTTGAGTAACGCGAGAAACGATGATAGTGAAATACAAAGGAAATATGAATTGAATATTTCTTTATTTCCTTTGTTGACATCGAAAAAATCATTGAGAAATGTGGTAAAAACTTAAATGATTATATTTTTAATTTTAATGCATTTTTACTTTCATTCGAGCGATCTTATCAATCTCAAATAACAGTATAACAGATAGAGGAACATAAATAATTTTACGAAACAAAGCAATATACAAACAGATAATAAATAAAAAAATAAGATTTGATTTGAATGAATTTCCATTAAGAAACAAATTAGCTAAAATTACGATCAATGTTAATAGAACCATTAAAATAAACGAATAATGACTTCTTCTTGATATCCAATAAACAAACAAACTTGTTGTTACCCAAATAATCGCAGTCGAATTTTTTACACTTGATAAAATTCGAATCAAACAAACAAAAATAACAACTGCACAATAACTTTGAATATGATCAGGTTGATCAAAGAAATATCTTCCTATTTTTTCATACCAATTTATCATTTCAGGTATATCTCTTCGACACATCGGACATGTGAATTTCCTTAATTGTTTCCAACATTGTTTACATAATGTATGATCACAAGGTGTTTTATTTTCTGTTTCTGACATACAAACACAACACTCATCCATTTTGAGAAAAATAAGTTTTTGTTTTTGTAGTATAAATATTATTGTAAGAAAATAATTCAATATTTTTATTGAATTATTATGAGAATTTAGATATTGGTTCAAATATTAATTTGAACTAATAATCATAAACTATTGTTTTATCATTTTTGATAAACATTCTGTTGCTTTTGCTTTCTTTGCGACTTCAAAGTAATGAGAAATATTTTTTGAGATACATTCCAAGAAAAAATAAGAGCATATCAATGAATTATCTAATTTAATTTGTTCTTCAATCAACTTTGAATCAATTTCAAACTTTTTTGCGTTCTTTTTGATTAATGTGATGTTATTTGATTCAAAAATCCAAGTTAGCAAATCGATCGATTCTAATTTTACTGTTGATTCAACGAATGAAATTAAATCATCTTTCCAAATCAAACTTAATTCAATCACACGTGTGTTATTAATCAAATTCTTTAAGTTAACTGTTTTAAAAGTTTCTCTCATTTTACCATTATTTGATATTAATGCTCCATAATAAAATTTAACCAACATGATTTCATTGGTCCTCTTAGAGATCGATTCAATTAGTTCGATTCGTTCATATTTAAATATTAAATGTCCGATTGATTCAATATCATATTTTCCTTTTTCAATTAAAAATGATGTTAATCTAATATCTTCGTTTTTTTCAATTAGCTTAGATATTACAAAAGTAATGTTTGGAAAAGAGTTGATATATTTCTTTAGGATTTTAATCGGAACAATTTCAACAAATGTCAAAATATTTGATTGACTCAAAGTAGACAAGGAAAGTTGGTTCAATAACTCATACTTCGCGTTTCTTGCAACAATCATTATTTTATCATTGTCTGTGTTTGGATGTGATGTCAGAAGTAAAGAGAAATACTTTGGGTGATTCAGGGACTTTGAAAACAACAATAAAAACTCACAGTCCGTTAGTTTTACACACGTACTCATGAAATAAATCAATGGTGGATAAGAGACACTTTGTTCACACAGTTCAATAATTTGATCTGTTGTCCAATGAGTTTTAATCAGTGTTTCTTCAAATATTTTATGAATCCTACATGATTTAATAATGCTCATTGGATCTTTAAATTTCTCTTTATATTTCTCATAGTTGTATCGAGATAAGAGTTCATTTATTTTATTTTCTTCAACATGTTCAATTACATTTTCTTCGAGATTCGGGTGTGATTCAAGAATGATGTCTATTCCGATATCGTCATGGGATTCAATCAATGAACGCAAAACAAAGTCAATTTGTTGATCAGAAGCATAAAACAAACAAAATGAAACCAAGTCGTAATTTTGTTTTCGAAGTCCAATTAATATACAAAGATATATTTTTGAAATATTTTCATCAACTTTATCTAACATCATTTGACGTGCCAAATCGATTCTATCATTGTTAATCAAAAGTTCTAACAATAGAATTCTTTTCTTTCTTGCACATGCATGAGCATACTCATATTTTTTATATGAAACCAATGAAAGTATATGATCATCACTTACAATAACACCTGTTGCAATGACGTAATTCATTTGAAGGTGTTCAGGTAGAGAAAGCAATGTTTCTTTTCTTGATATTCCAAGGGTGTTACACATGTATAATGAAATAATATCAATTGATTCTCTTCGATTCAGTTCGAGAGCTCGTATCAAAAGATTTTTTGAATCATCAATGACTTTTGTTCGAAAATAAAGCTCATAAAATTTTGATTCATCATTGTTTTCAATTAAAGTCAGGTATTTTGATCCCATTTTCGTTGGGTTTGAAACTCTCATTGTCATCGTCATGAGTCGTATTATGTTACACTATTAAATTCGATGTGTAACATAATACTCAAACATTTTTTGTTCATGTGTCTTTTAAATTTTTAAATTTTTAAAATCTTTAAATCATAGTTCGAACGAGACTTTTGATCAATACATTTCCATCGTACCTCACTTCAGGTCGAATCTTTAAATCAATAATTGTTCCAATAGAAGTTGGTGTTCTAATCATTTTCTTTGGATCATAATGTGTTTCAGTTGGATATGTAATCGAAAATGGATAAAAAGATTCAACACTTCTCATTTGTTGTAGTGTTTCAAATATAATTCTTTCATTTTCAGAACTCACCGTCCATTTTTTATTTTCCTTAATCGATGAATCTTCAAAATAATTTCTCATTATTGTTTCTATTTCTGATTCACGAACAAGTATATTCTCTTTTCTTGTTACTGATTCTTCGATGATTGAACAAATATCATAAAATTGATTACAATATCGATTGATGATGAAAGGATCAAGTTTTGCGTCATCCATTTTAATTTGAATAAATTAAAATGGATAATTTATTCAAATATTGTAACAATAACTGAAAATCGAAGAATCAAACAAGATTAGAAAAAATATTAACAATTAATTGAAGCTTCAATTAAAATGGATGACATTGAGACGTTGAAAAGATTGATTATAGACACAAAGAGAGAAGTTGAAAATACATTAGATCTCAATGTATTATCAAATATTGAATCTCAACTAAAGAAAAAATTGTTTTTACCTCCTTATTTTGATATTATCAATAGACATTCAAAAACATTTGCATTTGATCGTTGGTCCTTTCAATCCCTTGATAATGCCATAATTTCTTATGTATTTTTTCCAATAGATTTGATGAGAAATTATGAGTTGATAGAAAAATTATATGAACGTCCTCATATTCGAACGATGTTATCTATATCTGCAAGGAACAAGAATTTATATGCTTTGATTCATTTATGGAAAATAGGTAAGAGTGTTGTTGAACCTACAGATAAAACAAAGAAATATACTGAGTTAATTCAAAAATACATCACATCTCTACTTGAAACTGAAAATAACTCGAGAAACAATGATAAACCATATTTTATTATGAATAGGTTTTATAAGTTATTGGGAAATTCAAGGTTAGCAAAAGAATGCTTGACAAAATCATTGGATCAAATGGATGTTCGAGCTTGGGTTGAAAATGCAATTGAAAAAGATGATCCTGAATTGATGAATACTGTTGTTGAAACATTTGGTGAGACAAACTATGAAAAAATACCATTGGTAACTGCGTTTTCAATGGAATATCGTCATCTTATTTTTTATCATTTGATAATCGCTGGTGAAAAAGGTGTATCAGAGGGATATTATAGGGCTGGTAAAATGATTGAATTTGGTGAATTTGTAGCAACAACCCAAGATATCGAAGGTAAATATGTAAATTCAGATCCAAGTGAAAGAGAAACAATGAGAGAACCTGGTAAAAAACCTAACCAATATTTGTTGGCAATTAATTATTATATCAACGCAGGTAAATTGGGTAACATAACTGCTTATGGTAATGCTGGAGATATTTATTTAGGTAAATTTAATAGGGTTGATAAAGCAATTGAATTATTTACTTTGCAAGTCCAAAATGGTGATCCAAGGGGATATCTTTCTTTGTATTTTTTGTATAAATATCGATTGAACGATAATGAAAATGGAGAATATTATCGAAGTTTATATGTAAATTCTTTAGTTTCAAATGATGAATTTGAACAATTAGTTGAAACAATCGTTTGAATGGTTTATTTGAATTGATTTGGTATGAAAATGGTGGTTTAATCTGATAATATTATTAGATTAAATTATGAACTAACTATCGTTTGAGCATGTCATTCAGATTTATTCTATGATACTTTTCGTTGATTCATTTTTTGTTTCAAATAAATGAGTTCTCTCTTTACAAAAGAAAATAGTAAATCTGATAAAAACTTAAAAATCAAATTTGACCAACAATCAAGTGAATCGAGTGATGAAAAGAAAAAAATCAATTTAATTGAAAATACAATTGATTTGATTGAACCTCAATATACAAAGAAAATCACTGTTTTCCTTGATAAATCAAATGGTGATATCGTAGTTACACCTCGTATATATAATTATTCTTTCAATAAAAATACATCAATAAGTGATGAAGAAGATCAAATATTATCTTTGACTTATTCTTGGGAATACAAAGATAAACAATATTTTGTCTTTAGTTTAGATAAAAAAGTTAAAGATCTTTTATTACTAAACAAAGATGACATAAGATATGATTCTTTTAAAACATGGATTTTTAGGTTGATCATGAAATTATATGAGAAGAATCTGGTTACAATTCCAATTGAAGCTAATAATTTTCTTTATTTATCATTGATTAATTCTGATAATAAAATTAAAGAAAATTATTATATTTTTTCAATTTATTGCATTGATATATCAACAAAAATAATTGATAATAATGATAAGAATGATAAGATAACTATTGAGCGAGTTGATGATATTGCCAAATATATTTTATCAATGATTTCATTGTTAGTTGAAATCTTTTCAGAAAAAGTCATATATAATGATAAAATGAAAAAAATACTCAATGATTGCAATTGGATAATTAATAATCTTGAAACAAAAACATTGATTAAAATGAATATACTTATTAATTATGAATACAAAAGATTTATTGATGAAGTCAGAGTGATTGAGGATAATTGGAAAAATAATCGAATTTGAATTGAGACATGTGATGGTTTGAATAAAATATTCATTCGAATATTTTATTTTTTTATAAATGTCAATTTGAACAACATTTATCAATAATTTTTATTGATTCTTTTGTATATCTATTCAAAGATGGAATGGTTAATTAAACAACTCAAATACTTTCGATTAAATATCAATTCATTCAAAACAATCAAACAAATAGTTTCATATCAAAACACAGTTATCGATTATGTTACAAACAAAGAAGGAAAACATAATCGAATTATCAAATCATTGTTACATAAACTTGAAGATGCTGGAACTTTAGATTTTGGTGTTTTGGACAAATGGCCGAATCAAACAGTTGAAGAAGCAGCTATTTGTATTTCTTTTCTTCCCATTGAACAATTGTCAAATGTATTTGAACCAGTAGAATCTTTCTATGATGATAGTTTATTTGCAGCCAAAATAGCGATATGTGTCAAAAATAAGAATCCATTAGCTATGCATCATTTTAAAAAAATAATTGAACGTAATTCTGAATTTACACCAGATGATTGTAGAAATAAACTTGTGTTAACATTAAAATCAATAATTGATAATCTTGAATCAGAATCACCTGAAGTTTCCAATCCTTTATCTGTAGGCATGTTATATTTGGAACTCGAAGATGACATAAGTTCAAAGTTATATCTGACATCTTGCTTAGATGACAAATATGACAATAGAATACAATCATTAGGTTTATTTTATTTAAGTATGTTATCAGAAGATGAAGCTGAAAAAACTTCGATGCTTTCTCGATCCGGTGAGCTTGGATTTTTAGAATCATTGGTTTATTTGTATCATAATAATATTGAAATGTTAACTTCTTTGAGTGACGAAGGAGTTGCTTTGGCTTCAAGATTTTTAGGTGATCAAATGTTTAAATTAAATAGATATGAAGAAGCATTAGATTTATATGGTAAATCAGGTGAATTAGGTATGAGCAGTTCATTTGAATTACAAGGAAACTTATATTATACCATGGGAAATTATGTTAGTGCAATCATTTCTTATCAAAGAATGAGACAGTTGAATGATCAACGAAGTGATCTAATGTTGAGTCAAGCTTATGATGCAATGGGAAAAAAGAAAGAATCTGGAACTGCACATCGAAGATATCTTCGATTTACTACTGTTAACCACATACCTGAACTTTGTTTTATTGCTTCACTCGGAAAATAAGAATATTATGAATGATGTAGTGATTTAATGGTGAGAAAAGTGAAGATAATCATTGATTGTATTAAGTAAAATCAATGAATGAGATTTAAGTTGAGATTTTGATTTCAATGGTAATACATTGAAATTGTTTGTGTTGTTAATATTTCTAATTTAACTTGTATTCTCAAATATATTTGAAGATGAAATATATTTGAAATATAGAATAATAATTTGAAAATCAATGAATGAGATTTGAGATTCTGATTTCAACAATGATTGATATACGATTCTGATTTCAACAATGATTGAGATTTAAGATTCTGATTTCAACAATGATACATTGAAATTGTTTGTGTTGTTAATATTTCTAATTTAACTTGTATTCTCAAATATATTTGAAGATGAAATATATTTGAAATATAGAATAATAATTTGAAAATCAATGAATGAGATTTGAGATTCTGATTTCAACAATGATTGATTTAAGATTCTGATTTCAACAATGATTGATTTGAGATTCTGATTTCAACAATGATACATTGAAATTGTTTGTGTTGTTAATATTTCTAATTTAACTTGTATTCTCAAATATATTTGAAGATGAAATATATTTGAAATATAGAATAATAATTTGAAAATCAATGAATGAGATTTGAGATTCTGATTTCAACAATGATTGATTTAAGATTCTGATTTCAACAATGATTGATTTGAGATTCTGATTTCAACAATGATTGATTTAAGATTCTGATTTCAACAATGATTGATTTAAGATTCTGATTTCAACAATGATACATTGAAATTGTTTGTGTTGTTAATATTTCTAATTTAACTTGTATTCTCAAATATATTTGAAGATGAAATATATTTGAAATATAGAATAATAATTTGAAAATCAATGAATGAGATTTGAGATTCTGATTTCAACAATGATTGATTTGAGATTCTGATTTCAACAATGATTGATTTGAGATTCTGATTTCAACAATGATTGATTTGAGATTCTGATTTCAACAATGATTGATTTGAG
>Ga0209262_10000608_pt1 | contig 15725 bp, 13 predicted proteins | sample Lowcelwee11metaG_FD_187171 | JGI IMG/M metagenome (GOLD analysis project Ga0209262, IMG submission 187171) | Freshwater pond sediment microbial communities from the University of Edinburgh, under environmental carbon perturbations - Low... | ecosystem: Environmental > Aquatic > Freshwater >...
GCTCGTTGGGCGGCAGTGTCGTGAGCCAGCGCGCGAGGTGGTTGCCGGCGGCGATCGCCGAGGCGCGTTCGAGGTCGGCGGCGCGACCGCCATGTGCGTCGATGGCGCGCAGATCGGACGGCGGCGTGGGACGCGTCTTGCGTTGCGGCATCGGCGCGGCCGCGGCGAGCGCGGCGCTCGCGAGCGCCTCCACGACCAGCGCGGACTCGTCGGCGTCGAAGGCGATTGCGTGACACTGCAGCGCGACCACGCCGGGCTTGACGACCTCGCTCATCAGCTTGCCGGCCAGCTCGAGGCGTTCGAAGCTGCTCGCGCCGGGGCGCAGGAATCCGACCGCGGCCAGCGTCTGGCGCCCGTTCGGCAGCCGTGTGACCAGCAGCGGCGTCTTCGCGACCCGCTTGACGCTGCGATGGAGGCTCTGCCACAGCCTGGCGTGAGGCAAGCCTGCGATCGCTGCGGCGGGGTCCGCGTCCGCGATCACGAAGACTGCAGCGTCCGCGCGAGCCAAGCCCGCCTCGCTCGCGGGCGCGGTGCGCCGGCGCAGCGCGATCTTCGTTTCCGGCGGGAGAATCTGCATCACGGGCTTGCCTTGACCCCTGTTGGAGCAGCGCGGATCATTGCGCGTCGGCATGCTAACAGGGCGTGCCGCGCAAATCATTACCGCGGGCGCGCACCATGTTCGAAGCTTCCAAGATCGAAGACTCCGATCCGTCCGAGACGCGCGAGTGGCTCGAATCGATCGACTCGGTGCTGCGCGTGCACGGCGCCGAGCGCGCGCACTACCTGCTCGAGCGGGTCATCGATCACACGCGGCGCTCCGGCGCCTACCTGCCGTTCAAGCCGAACACGGCCTACGTCAACACCATTTCCACGGCGCAGCAGCAGGAGTATCCCGGCGACCGCGCCCTCGAGCGTCGCATCAAGGCCTACATCCGCTGGAACGCGATGGCGATGGTGGTGCAGGCCAATCGGCAGAGCTCGGAATACGGCGGGCACATCGCGTCATACGCTTCCGCCGCCACGCTCTACGAAGTCGGCTTCAATCACTTCTGGCGCGCGCCCAGCGACGCGCATCCGGGGGACATGGTCTTCATCCAGGGCCATTCGTCGCCGGGAATCTATGCGCGCGCCTATCTCGAGGGACGACTGAGCGAAGACCACCTGCGGCGTTTCCGCGAGGAAGTGGGCGGCGGCGGTCTCTCGTCGTATCCGCACCCCTGGCTGATGCCGGATTTCTGGCAGTTCCCGACGGTCTCGATGGGACTCGGCCCGATGATGGCGATCTACCAGGCGCGCTTCACCCGCTACCTCGAGCACCGCGGCCTGATTCCCGCGAGCGACCGCAAGGTCTGGGCGTTCCTCGGCGACGGGGAGATGGACGAGCCCGAGTCGCTCGGCGCGATCACGATGCCGGTGCGCGAGAAGCTCGACAACCTCGTGTTCGTCGTGAACTGCAACCTGCAGCGCCTCGACGGTCCGGTGCGCGGCAACGGCAAGATCATCCAGGAACTCGAGGCCGCCTTCCTCGGCGCGGGCTGGAACGTCATCAAGGTGATCTGGGGTTCGCGCTGGGATCCGCTGTTCGCGCGGGACACGCGCGGCCTGCTGCGCCGCCTGATGATGGAGTGCGTCGACGGCGAGTACCAGAACTTCAAGGCCAAGGGCGGCGCGTACACGCGTGAGCACTTCTTCGGCAAGTACCCCGAGCTGAAGGAGATGGTCGCCAACATGTCGGACGACGACATCTGGATGCTCAATCGCGGCGGCCACGATCCGCTCAAGGTGTTCAACGCCTACCAGGCGGCGATGGCGCACAAGGGCCAGCCGACGGTGATCCTCGCCAAGACCATCAAGGGCTATGGCATGGGCAAGTCGGGTGAGGGCCTCAACATCACCCACCAGCAGAAGAAGCTCGACGACGACGCGCTGAAGGACTTCCGCGACCGCTTCAACATCCCGGTGTCGGACGACGACATCGGCAGCGTGCCGTACTATCGGCCCGCCGACGGCAGCGAGGAACTGAAGTACCTGCAGGAGCGGCGCAAGGCGCTCGGCGGCTACCTGCCACAGCGACGGCCGAAGGCCGATTCGCTGAACGTGCCGCCCCTCGCGGCGTTCGCGTCGTTGCTCGGGGCCTCGGGCGAGCGCGAATACTCGACGACGATGGCGCTCGTGCGCCTGCTCGGCGTGCTCCTCAAGGACAAGGAGGTCGGTTCGCGCGTCGTGCCGATCGTTCCCGACGAGGCGCGTACGTTCGGCATGGAGGGCCTGTTCCGCCAGATCGGGATCTATTCCTCGATGGGACAGCTGTACACACCGCAGGATGCGGACCAGCTGCTGTACTACCGCGAGGACATGAAAGGCCAGATCCTCGAGGAGGGCATCAACGAAGGCGGCGCAATGTGCAGCTGGATCGCCGCCGGCACGGCCTACGCGAACCACGGCGTCAGCATGATCCCGTTCTACATCTACTACTCGATGTTCGGGTTCCAGCGCGTCGGCGACTTCATCTGGGCCGCGGGCGACATGCAGAGTCGCGGCTTCCTGATCGGCGGCACGGCGGGCCGCACCACGCTGGCGGGCGAGGGCCTGCAGCACCAGGACGGCCACAGCCAGCTCGTCGCGACGACGATCCCGAACTGCGTGGCCTACGACCCGACGTACGCCTACGAGCTTGCGGTGATCGTGCAGGACGGACTGCGCCGCATGTACGCCGAGCAGGAAAACGTCTTCTTCTACATCACCTGCATGAACGAGAACTACGCGCACCCGGCGCTGCCGGACGGCGCGGAGGCGGGCATCCTGCGGGGGATGTACCGGCTGCGCGCCGGCGGCCGCGGCAAGGTGCGCGTGAACCTGCTGGGATCCGGCACGATCCTGCGCGAGGTGATCGGCGCCGCGGAGCTGCTGGAGGCGGAGTTCGGCGTGCCAGCCGACGTCTTCAGCGTCACCAGTTTTTCCGAGCTGCGGCGCGAAGCGCTCGACGCCGAACGCTGGAACATGCTGCATCCCGGCCAGGCGCCGCGCACACCGTACGTGCGGGAGCTGCTCGCCGGGCAATCGGGCCCGTTCGTCGCGGCGACGGACTACATGCGCACCGTACCGGACCAGATCCGGCAATGGGTGCCCGGCCGCTACCACGTGCTCGGCACCGACGGTTACGGCCGCAGCGACTCGCGCGCCGCGTTGCGCGGCTTCTTCGAAGTCGACCGGCGCTACGTCGCGCTCGCGGCACTCAAGTCGCTCGCGGACGAAGGGATGCTCGACATGGCGACGGTCGTGAGCGCCATGCAGCGCTTCGGCCTCGATCCCGACAAGCCGAACCCCGTGACGGTCTGAGGGGCGTGCGGTCATGCCGAACCTGATCGAAGTTCGCGTCCCGGACATCGGCGACTACAAGGACGTCGAGATCATCGAAGTGGCCGTGCAGCCGGGCGACGCCGTCGCCGTCGATGGCACGCTGATCACGCTCGAGACCGAGAAGGCGACGATGGACGTGCCTTCGTCGGCCGCCGGCATCGTGCGCGAACTGAAGGTGCGGCGCGGCGGGCGGGTGTCGCAGGGCGACGTGATCGCGCTGATCGAGGCGGAGACGGCCACCGCGCCTGCTGTGGCGGTCGCGGTCGATAGCAAGCCGGTCGTGAGCCGTGAAGCCGCGGAGAAGCCCGCGGTTCAACCCGTCATCCAGCCGTCTCCGGCGCAGGCGAGCGAGGAGGCCGGCAGGGCCGCCAAGGGAATGGTCGTCGGTGATCCGGGGTTCTCGCGTTCGCACGCGAGCCCGTCGATCCGGCGCTTTGCGCGTGAACTGGGCCTCGATCTCGCTAAGGTGCAGGGCACGGGCGCCAAGGGGCGCATCACCGAGCAGGACGTCAAGGCGCACGTCAAGCGATTGCTGAGCGAACCAGCTGCCGGCGCCGCGCTGCCGCGCGTGCCCGTCGTCGACTTCGCTGCGTACGGTGCCGTCGAGCGCCGGCCGCTCAGTCGCATCCAGAAGATCGCAGGCCCCCGCCTGCACGCGAGCTGGATCAACGTGCCGCACGTGACGCAGTTCGACGAAGCCGACATCACGGACATGGAGGCCACGCGCGCGCGCCTGAAGGACGAGGCGGCCTCGCGCAGCATCAAGCTGACGCCGCTCGCGTTCGTGATGCGCGCCTGCGTGCAGGCGCTGCAGGCGTTCCCGCATTTCGGCGCGTCGCTCGACGCCGAGGCGGGCGAGCTGGTGATCAAGAAGTATGTCCACGTCGGGTTCGCCGCGGATACGCCGAACGGCCTCGTCGTCCCGGTGGTCCGTGACGCCGACCGCAAGGACGTCTTCGAGCTCGCGCGCGAACTCGCGGTGCTGAGCGAGAAGGCGCGTGCCGGCAAGCTCGCTGCAGCGGAGATGCAGGGCGGCTGCTTCACGATCTCGAGCTTGGGCGGCATCGGCGGCACCGCGTTCACGCCGATCATCAATGCGCCCGAAGTCGCAATTCTGGGCGTGTCGCGTGCGAGCCACCGGCCCGTGTACCAGAATGGGGCTTTCGTGCCGAAGCTGGTGCTGCCGCTCTCGCTGTCCTACGACCATCGGGTCATCGACGGCGCCGACGCAGTTCGCTTCACCAGTTTCCTCGCCAGGGCACTCGCCGACGTGCAAGGACTGCTGCAGGCGATTCCGTGATCGGAATCCGCCACGACTGGAGAGAGTATTGACCGCACCGAGTGACTCATCGCCCTCTGCCGCGACCCTGCGCGTGCCGGAGCTCGGCGACGTGCAGGACGTCGCCGTGATCGACGTGCTCGTCAAGCCCGGGGATCGCATCGAAGTCGACACACCCCTGGTCACGCTCGAGAGCGACAAGGCGACGATGGAAGTGCCCGCAACCGCGGCCGGCGTCGTCATGCAGGTGCACCTGAAGACGGGCGACAAGGTGTCGAGCGGCACCGCGATCGCGACGCTGGCGTCGCCCGGTACTGCGACGGAAGAAACGGCGACCCACGGTGCGCTGCGCGCGGCCGAACCGTACGGCGGCGAGCCGTACCTCGATACGGTCCCGATCAAGCCGATGGCCCACGACGAGCCAGTGCAACCCGCACCTGGCGCAGCCGGAGTGGTGCCGGAACCGGCCCGCGGTTCCGCAGTCGCTCCGACTGCAGCGACCCGACATTCCTTCGAGTTCGACCTCGTCGTACTCGGTGCCGGTCCGGGCGGTTACACGGCAGCCTTTCGCGCCGCGGACCTGGGTCTTGCGGTCGCGCTGATCGAGCGGGGTCCGACGCTGGGCGGTGTGTGCCTGAACGTCGGCTGCATCCCGTCCAAGGCGCTGCTGCATGCGGCCCGCGTGATCGAGGATGCGGAGGCGATGGCCGAGTTCGGCGTGCGGTTCGGTGCGCCCGAGATCGATGCGGCGAAGCTCCGCGACTGGAAGGACGGCGTCGTCGCACGCCTCACTGGCGGACTCGAAACGCTCGCGCGGCAGCGCAAGGTTACGGTGATCCGTGGCGAGGCGAACTTCGTCGCCGCGCACGAGCTGCAGGTTGGCGAGGGCGGAACGACGCGCCCCGTGAGCTTCGACCAGTGCATCATCGCTGCGGGCTCGGAGTCAATGCGGTTGCCGGGCCTGCCGGACGATCCGCGGATCATCGACTCCACCGGCGCGCTCGAGCTCGACCTGCCCGAGTCGCTGCTCGTGGTCGGCGGCGGCATCATCGGGCTCGAGATGGCGACCGTGTACGACGCGCTCGGAGTCGCCGTCAGCGTCGTCGAGCTGACGCCGGGACTGATGCCGGGCTGCGACCGTGACCTCGTCCGGGTGCTCGAGAAACGCGTCACCCGCCGCTACACGCGCGTCCTGACCGGCACGCGGATGGCGGGCATCGAGGCCACGGCCGAGGGGTTGCGCGTCGCGTTCGCGGGCGATGCAGCGCCGGAGCCGCAGCTCTTCGGCAAGGTGCTCGTCGCGGTCGGCCGTTCGCCGAATGGGCGCCGCGTCGGTGCTGCGGCCGCGGGTGTGCACGTGGACGAGCGGGGATTCATACCGGTCGATCGGCAGATGCGCACCAACGTGCCGCACATCTTCGCGATCGGCGACGTGGTTGGCCAACCGATGCTGGCGCACAAGGCGACGCACGAGGGCAAGGTCGCTGCAGAGGCCGCCGCGGGCTTGAAGAGCTTCTTCGACGCAACCGTGATTCCATCGGTCGCCTACACCGATCCCGAAGTCGCCTGGGTCGGGCTCACCGAGACCGAGGCGAAGGCTCGTGGCGTGCCGTTCGAGAAGGCGGCCTTCCCGTGGTCGGCCAGCGGCCGCTCGCTGGCGCTCGGCCGCGACGAGGGCTTCACCAAGCTGCTGTTCGACCCGCAGACCCACCGCGTGCTCGGCGGCGGCATCGTCGGCACCAATGCGGGCGACCTGATCGCGGAGGTGGCCCTCGCGATCGAAATGGGTGCCGACGCGGCGGACCTGGCCCTGACGATCCATCCTCACCCGACGCTGTCCGAGACGGTCGCATTCGCTGCGGAGGCCTTCGAGGGCACGCTCACCGATCTCTACCTGCCGCGCAGGAAGCCGCCGCGGGACGCCTGAGCCGCCGGGCGAAGAACTTGAATCGTTCCCTGACACGCTTGCTGCGGACGTTCGGGCTCCTCGAGACCGCGCGTCGTGCAGAACTGCGCTGGCGAACGGGCCAGCCCCGGGCCCTGCCCGACGCGGTGATCCTCGGTGCGCAGAAATCCGGGACCAGCTCGCTGCACAACTACCTGACCCAGCATCCCGGCGTGACGGCGCCGTTGCGCAAGGAAGTGCACTTCTTCGACCTGAACCATGCGCGGGGCGAGGACTGGTACCGGGCTCACTTCGGCCGGGTCGGCGATCCGGGCCTGAATCTCGACAGCAGTCCCTACTACCTGTTCCACCCCGCCGTGCCGCAGCGGCTGCGCGCCATGGTGCCGGCCGCGAAGCTCATCGTGCTGTTGCGCGACCCGGTACGGCGCGCGTACTCGAATTACTGGCACGAGCGCGACAAGGGGCGCGAGTCGCTCAATTTCGAGGATGCGATCGCCGCCGAACCCGGGCGCATCGAGATCGCCCAGGCGCGGCTGGCGGACGGCACGCTGGAGCGCAGCCACGAGCACCAGCACTTCAGCTACCTGGCGCGCGGGCGCTACGCCGAGCAGCTCGAGCGCTGGTTCGCACAGTTCCCGCGCGCGCAGTTCCTGATCCTGCGCTTCGAGGACCTCGTCGCGGACCCGTTGGCCGTGCTCAACCAGACACTCGAGTTCTTGGGGCTCCCGCCGGCCGAGTCCGTCGATCTCGAGGCGCGCAACACTCGTCGCTATCCGCCGATCACCGCGGCGACCGCAGCGCGCTTGCGGGAATACTACGAGCCGTGGAACCGCCGCCTCGAGGCCTTGCTCGGACGGCCGATGGGCTGGTGAACTATTTGCGGCGGCCGAGCATCTGGCGCAGCGACTCGACGTACGCGCCCTCGTCCGGCGGCTGCCCGGTCCGCTGGCTCAGCCAGAGTGCTTCGGCAAGACGCTCCAGCATCCGGTGCTCCGCCTCGTGCGGGTCGGCGAGCCGTTCGACCAGCTGGGCGCGGATCGCGGCGATGCCCGCCGGCCGATCCGTCGCCGCTTGCTCGCGGATCGCGAGATGCAGGCCCATGTGCAGGAACGGATTCGACTGGCCGGCCTCGGGCGCGAAGTCGCGGCCGAGGGCCTCGGCTTCGTCCTCCAGCAGCGCGTGGTACTCCGGATGCTGCTCGATGACCGTGACGATCTGGTGCTCGAGCGGCTCGAGCGGCCGTCCGGCGCGATGCTTCCGCCAGGCCTCGACGTAGAGGCGACGCAGTCCGCCGCGATCCTGGTCGTGGAAGAAGGGCATGTCTCCCTAGCTCTTGCGGGTCTTCGGGCGGTAGTCGCACAGGTCCGCGATCGGGCACGACGGGCAGTCGGGATTGCGCGCCTTGCAGGTGTAGCGCCCGTGCAGGATCAACCAGTGGTGCGCGTCGCGGAGGAACTCCTGCGGGACGACCCGCACCAGCCGGTCTTCGACCTCGCGGACCGTCTTGCCCGGCGCGAGCCCGGTGCGGTTCGCGACGCGAAACACGTGGGTGTCGACTGCCAGGGTCGGCTGACCGAAGGCGGTGTTGAGGATCACGTTGGCCGTCTTGCGGCCCACGCCCGGCAAGGCCTCGAGACTCGCGCGATCCTCGGGCACGCGGCCGCCGTGCTGCTCGAGCAGGATGCGGCAGGTGGCGACGATGTTGCGCGCCTTGCCCTGGTAGAGGCCGATCGAGCGCACGTATCCGCAGAGACCCTCGGCCCCGAGCGCGAGGATGGCCTGCGGCGTGTTCGCTGCCTTGAACAGCTTGCGAGTCGCGATGTTGACGCTCTTGTCGGTCGCCTGCGCCGAGAGGATCACGGCCACCAGCAGCTCGAACGGCGTCGAATACTCGAGCTCCGTCTGCGGATGCGGGTTGGCCGCGCGCAGGCGCTCGAACATCGCCTGTCGCCGCTGCGGGTTCACGAGCGGAGTTCCGGCTCGGCGACCACGGGTACAGCCGCTGCGGCGTCGCGCTTCCGCGCCGACTGCGCATTGCCCAGCGCCAGCAAGAGGCCGAGCAACACGAACGCGCCGGGCGGCAGCAACGCGATCAGCAGGCCGTGTTCGCGGTCGAAGAGTCGCCACCCGGCGTCGCGCACGCGTTCGCCGAACAGCAGGTGCAGATCGGCGCCGAGGCTGCCCTGGCCGACCAGTTCCCGCGTCGCGCCGAGCAGCAGCAGGGCCACCAGGAACCCGAGCCCCATCGCCAGTCCGTCGAGCAGCGCTCGCGACAGCGGCTCGCGCGAAGCGAAAGATTCGGCGCGGGCCAGCACCAGGCAGTTCGTGACGATCAACGGCAGGAAGATGCCGAGGGACGCGTGCAGGCCGGGCCACCACGCTGCCATCGACAACTCGACCGCCGTGACCGCGGCGGCGATGACCAGCACGAACACCGCGAGGCGCACTTCACGTGGCAGGCGCGGGCCCGCGAGCGCAGCGAGCACATTGCTGGCGAGCAGCACGACCAGCGTCGCGAGGCCGAGGCCAAGCGCGTTGGCGACCGAGGTGCTCACCGCCAGCAGCGGGCACAGGCCCAGCAGCTGCACGAAGCCGGGATTCTGGTCCCGGAGTCCGTTCAACAGCAGCGCACGCGAGGTCATGGCGGCATTCTAGCTAAGGCGCGACCGCGGCGACCGGAGCCGCGAAGAACAGCTCGTCGCGATGCTGCTGCTGATAGACGAGCACGTTGCGCACGGCCCCGACGATCGCCCGCGGCGTCACGGTCGCGCCGGTGAACTGGTCGAAGTCGCCGCCGTCCTTGCGGACCTTCCAGCGTTCGGCGGGAGGGTCGGCCAGGGACCGGCCGTCGAAGATCCGGATCCAGGGCGAGCGGCGCTCATCGATGGCGTCGCCAAGCCCCGGCGTCTCGCGGTGGGACAGCACCCGGACGCCCAGCAACTTCCCTTCGGCGTCGGTCGCAACCAGCAGCCGGATCGGTCCGGCATACCCGTCGGGCGCCACCGCAGTGAAGAGCAATGCAGCCGGATTGCCTGCGAGTCGCGCGCGATGCACGGGCAAGGCCGCGTCCACGCCGAGCAATTCCGGGTCGCGCACGAACGTGACGTCGGTAAGGGGATCGTTGTCATAGCGTACGCCGCCGAGGACAGAGGTCAGCTGGGCAAGCCGCTCCGCACGCTGGCTCGCCTCGATGCGCGGCTGCGCGAGGTCGTGCACGACGGAGACCAGTCCGACCGCGATGACGGCTGCGAGACCGAGAATCGCGGCCGCCTGCAGTGCGCGTCGCGCGCCGGACTTAGCGTCCACGGTGGCCATGGATCCTCGGCACGGTATAGCGATCGAGCAACGGCACGGCGAGGTTCATCAGCAGCACGGCAAAAGCCACGCCGTCCGGATAGCCGCCCCAGCTGCGAATGATCCAGGTGAGCACGCCGATGCCGGCCCCGAAATACAGTCGTCCGCGGTCGCTGGTCGCCGCGGAAACGGGGTCGGTCGCGATGAAGAAGGCGCCGAGCATCGTCGCGCCGGAGGCGAGATGGAACAGCGCACCGGCGTACGCCCCGGGGTCGATCGCGTGCATCAGTGCGGCGGGCAGGGCCAGACCCGCCAGCATCGCGAGTGGGATCTGCCAGCGGATCACTCGACGCAGCAGCAGGTAGGTGCCGCCCAGCAGAGCTGCCAGGTTCAGCCATTCGCCGCCCGCAGCGCCGACGCGGCCGAACGCCGGATCGGCCAGGATCTCCTGCATCGTGTAACTCTGCGCAAGGCCGGTGCGCAGTGCGTCGAGGGCCGTGGCCCCGCTCACGGCATCCCACTCCGGTCCGGGCACCGGCCAGCGCGTCATCTCGACGGGAAACGACACGAGCAGCACCGCGTAACCGACCATCGCGGGATTGAAGGGGTTCTGCCCGAGGCCGCCATAGGCGTGCTTGCCGAGCAGCACGGCGACTGCCGTGCCGAACGCCGTCAGCCACCAGGGCAGCAGGGGCGGCACGCTGACCGCAAGCAGCGCAGCGGTGACGAGCACGCTGCCATCGCGGAGGAACTGCGGCATCGGTCGGCCTCGCAGCCGCAGCGCCAGTGCCTCGCAGCCGAGCGCCGTCACGGCGGCGACCCCCAGCTGCAGCAATAGCGCGGGACCGAACAGCCAGACGTGCACGACTGCAAACGGAACGAGCGCGAGCAGCACCTGGAACATCACGCGCGGCACGGTGAACCCGGCGATCACGTGTGGCGGCGCGGCGACCCGAAACTTCATGGCGGGCATCTACGGCGGTCCCGCGCCGCGAGCCCGGCGTCGAGCGTCCTCGAAGGCGAGTCGCTCGGCCGCGGCCTGTTCGGCGAGCCGCCGCTCGTGGCGCTCGAATCGCTCGCGCGCCTCGGTCGCCCGTCGTCGCTCCGCATCGTGCAGCTGCATGCGCAGCCGCGCGGCGTGAAACCGGGCCGTGAGCGGGATCTGGCTCGGGCACACGTAATCGCAACAGCCGCACTCGATGCAGTCCGCCAACCCCAGCCGCGCGAGCGCATCTCGATCGTCGGCCAGCGCGGCACGGTGCAATTGCTGTGGCAGCAGGCGGGCGGGGCAGGCCGTCGCGCAGTCTCCGCAGCGGATGCACGGCATCTCCGGATCGCGGACCGCCAGGTCGGCGAGCGTGGCGGCGAAGATGCAGTTGACGCCTTTGGTCGTCGGCACGAGGTCGCTCGTCAACGACCGACCGGTCATCGCGCCGCCGACGATCAGTCGGGCGGGATCACCCTGGTAACCACCGCAGGCCGCGACCAGGTCGGCAATCGGCGTGCCGATGCGGACCTCGAGATTCCCGGGGCAGGCGACCCCGCTCCCCGTGACGGTGACGATCCGCGACACGAGCGGCTCGCCGGTGCCGACGAACCGCGCGACGGCCGCCGCGGTGCCCACGTTCTGGCAGACGACGCCGATGGTCGGCGGCAGCGCATCGTGCGGCACCTCGCGACCAGTGATCGCCTCGATCAATTGTCGTTCGGCGCCGAGCGGATAGAGCGCAGGCAACTCGACGAGTTCGACGCGGTCGTCCTGCTCCGCAGCGATTGCAGCTGTGATCGCGGCGATAGCCTCCGGCTTGTCGTCCTCGATTGCGATCGTGCAGCGCGTTGCGCCGCTGGCAGCGAGCATGACCTGGCCGCCCAGCACGACGTCAGCCGCGCGTTCACGCATCAGCGCGTCGTCGCAGCAGATCCAGGGCTCGCACTCGGCGCCGTTGAGGACCAGGTGCGCGACGGCGTTCGCCCGCGCGAGCGCCAGCTTGCCCGCCGCCGGAAAGGCCGCACCGCCGAGGCCTGCAATGCCGGCTTTGCGCAGGCAATCGAGCAGCGTGACGCCGTCGAGTGCGCGCCAATCGACAGGCGCCAGGGCCGGGTCCCGCGCGTCCGTCGCGTCGTTCTCGATCAAGATGCAACGACCGACGCCCGCCACCGTCGATCGCGTTGCGATCTCGACCACGACGCCCGCGATGGGCGAGTGCAGGTCGGTCGCCGCGTTGCTGGCGGCCCGAGCGATCGGCGTACCGATGCCGACACGCGTACCGACCGTGACGATCGGTTCCGCCGCCTCGCCGGAACCCTGGTCGATCGCGAGCACGGCGATCCGTGGCGCGGGTGCGGTGCGCAATGGGCACTGCAGCGATGCCGTCTTGCGTGCATCGAGCCGCAACCCGGCCGGCAGGGCGGGCCGGTTGCTCATCCGGGCAGGTCCGCTGTCAAGCGCAACTCGATGCAGTCGACCGGGCAGGGCGGCAAGCAGAGTTCGCAGCCGGTGCACTGCGCTTCGATGACCGTGTGCATGAAGCGCGGTGCGCCGACGATGGCGTCCACCGGGCAGGCGGGCAGGCACAGCGCGCAACCGATGCAGCGTTCCTCGTCGATCACGGCGACCTGGCGCGGCTTGGTCGGTCCGAACTGCGGGTCCACGGGGATCGGTGCGCGACCCAGCAGCGCGGCAAGACTGCGCACCGTGGCCTCGCCACCCGGCGGGCAGCGGTCGATGTCCGCGGTACCGCTTGCGATCGCCTCGGCGTAGGGACGGCAGCCGGGGTAGCGACACTGTCCGCACTGCGTCTGCGGCAACAGCGCATCGATCTGCTCGACCAGCGAGCCCGCATCCGGTCGCAGACGCGACGCCGCCCAGCCCAGCGCCGCGCCGATCGTGGCGGCCAGGCCGGCCGCCAGGCCCACCGCCGGCAACAGCGTCGTGACGCTCATGAGCCGCCCAGTCCGCTGAAGCCCATGAAGGCCAGGGCCATGAGGCCCGCCGTCACGAGCGCGATCGGGGTGCCTTCAAAGGCGGCCGGGACGTCCCCGGAATCGATCCGTTCGCGCAGCGCCGCGAACAGCAGCAGCGCGAGGCCGAATCCGGCCGCGGCGGCTGCGCCGAACACCAGCGACTCGAGCAGTCCGTGCTGCCGGTCGAGATTGAGCAGGGCGACGCCGAGCACGGCGCAATTGGTGGTAATCAGCGGCAAGAACACACCGAGCAATTCGTGCAGCAATGGGCTCGTCGCACGCACGACCAGTTCCGTGCCCTGCACGACGCCCGCGATCAACATGATGAAGACCAGCGTACGCAGGTAGCCGAGGCCGAGCGGCTCGAGCAGCCAGTGCCAGGCCGCGAAGCTGAGCCCGGAGGCCAGCGTCAGCACGAACAGCGTCGCGAGCGCCATGCCTGCCGCGGCCTCGAAGCGGCGACTGACACCGACGAACGGGCACAAGCCCAGGAAATTCGTCAGCACGAAGTTGTTGACGAGACTCGCTCCGAGGGCCAGCAGCAGCAGGTCCGACATGTCGGAAACGGGCGGTGGTTACTTCACTTTCATGCCCGGCTGCGCGCCTTCGTCCGGGGCCAGCAGGAAGATGTCGGCGCCGCCCGGGCCGGCCGCCAGGACCATGCCCTCGGACGTGCCGAAGCGCATCTTGCGCGGTTCGAGGTTCGCGACGACGACCGTGAGCCGGCCGACGAGCCGGTCGGGCGCATAAGCCTGCCGGATGCCGGCGAACACTGTGCGACGCTCGCCGCCGAGGTCCACGACGAGCCGCAGCAGCTTGTCCGCCCCCTCGACGTGCTCGGCAGCCACGATGCGCGCGATCCGCAAGTCGATTCGCGCGAAATCCTCGATCGACACCGGAGACATCGGCGGCACTGTCGGCGCCGGTGGCACCGGCGCTGCGCTCGCGCCGGCCGCGGGCGTCGCAGCCGTCGGCACGCCCGTGGGCTTCAGGCTTTCGGTCGAGGCCCCGAGCAGCGCCTTGGTGGCGGCGGGATCCACCCGCGTCGCGAGCGGCTCGTAGGTGCCGATCGTCTGCCCCAGCAGCGGCTGGGTGACGTCGGCCCAACGCTGGTCGGGCAGTCCGAGGAAGCGCTCGGCGCCCGCGGCCAGTCGCGGCACGATGGGCTTCAGGTACAGCACGAGCACCCTGAAAAGGTTCAGGCCCTGGGTGCAGACGCCCTGCACGTCGGCCGCGCGTGCCGGATCCTTGGCCATCAGCCACGGCTTCTGCTGGTCGATGTACAGGTTGGCCCGGTCGGCGAGCAGCATGACCTCGCGGACGACGCAGGCGAGGTCGCGTCCCTCGTACGCCGCGCCGATCCGCTCCGCTGCGGCGGCGAATTCATCGTACAGGGCGGGCTCGGGCAGCCGCTCCGCGAGCCGGCCCTGCGAGCCACGGGCGATGAACCCAGCGCAGCGGCTCGCGATGTTGACGAGCTTGCCGACCAGGTCAGAATTGATCTTGCCGACGAACTCGTCGAGGTTCAGGTCGAGGTCGTCGACGCCGGGGCCGAGCCGCGACGCATAGAAATACCGCAGGTATTCCGCGGGCAGGTGATCGAGCCAGGCGCGTGCGGTGATGAACGTGCCGCGCGACTTCGACATCTTCTGCCCGTTCACGGTCAGGAAACCGTGCGCGTAGACGGCCGTCGGCGGTCGATAGCCCGAGCCATGCAGCACGGCCGGCCAGAACAGCGTGTGGAAGTAGACGATGTCCTTGCCGATGAAGTGGTAGACCTCGGCATCCGAGTCGGCCTTCCAGTAGCGGTCGAAGTCGAGGCCCGTGCGTCGACAGTACTGCAGGAAGCTGCCGAGGTAGCCGATCGGCGCATCGAGCCAGACGTAGAAAAACTTGCCGGTCTCGCCCGGGATCTCGAAGCCGAAATACGGCGCGTCGCGCGAGATGTCCCAGTCACGCAGGCCGGCCGTGAACCACTCGTCGAGCTTTGCGGTGACGGCGGGCTGCAAACGCCCCGAGCCGGTCCACTCGCGCAGCATCGGCTCGAAGTCGCCGAGCCGGAAGAACAGGTGCTCGGAGTCGCGCTGCACCGGCGGCGTGCCGCTCACGACCGAGATCGCGTTGAGCAGGTCGGCCGGCGTGTAGGTGGCCCCACAGGACTCGCAGCTGTCGCCGTACTGGTCGAGCGCGCCGCAGCGCGGGCAAGTGCCGCGCACGTAGCGGTCGGGCAGGAACATCTGCGCCTGCTCGTCGTACGCCTGGCGGATGGTCTCGCGGCGGATGTGGCCGCCGGCCAACAGCCGCCGGTAGATGCCTTCCGTGACCTCCCGGTTCTCCGGCGAGTGCGTGGTGTGGAAGTTGTCGAACGAGACGTCGAAGTCCGCGAAGTCGCGCCTCTGCTCGGCGCCGACGCGCTCGATCAGCGCCTCGGGCGAGATGCCCTCCTGCCGCGCCTTGAGCATGATCGGCGTGCCGTGCGCGTCGCTCGCGCAGACGTACAGGCAGTCGTGGCCGCGCAGCCGCTGGTAGCGTACCCAGATGTCGGTCTGCACGTACTCGACGATGTGCCCGAGGTGCGGGGCGCCGTTGGCGTACGGCAGGGCGCTCGTGACGAGGATCGTGCGGCGGTTCGCGGCGTTCATTGGGGCAGGACGGGCCGGGCAGGGCGGGCAATTATGCCACGCATCGCCGATGCGGGACGGTCGCCGCCCCCGGAGCTGGCCGTGCCGTCAGCCCACGTCCTTCACCTGCTCGAAGCGCTGCTTGTTCATGGCCTTCTCGTAGGCCGAGCGCCCGGAGATCAGGCCCTTGTCGAGCATTTCCTGGATCGCGGTGTCCATCGTGCGCATGCCGTGCTGCGCGCCGCTCTGCATCGTGTTCTCGAGCTGGTCGAGCTTGCCCTGGCGGATCAGGTTCGAGACC
>Ga0209262_10000609_pt1 | contig 15683 bp, 13 predicted proteins | sample Lowcelwee11metaG_FD_187171 | JGI IMG/M metagenome (GOLD analysis project Ga0209262, IMG submission 187171) | Freshwater pond sediment microbial communities from the University of Edinburgh, under environmental carbon perturbations - Low... | ecosystem: Environmental > Aquatic > Freshwater >...
AATGAAATTCTGAATTCAACAATGATACAACTTGATTTGTTTGTGTTGTTAATATTTCTGATTTAACTTGTATTCTCAAATATATTTGAAGATGAAATATATTTGAAGTATAGAATAATAATTTGAACAATCAATGAATGAGATTTGAGATTTGAGTTTCATCAATGAATGAAATTCTGAATTCAACAATGATACAACTTGATTTGTTTGTGTTGTTAATATTTCTGATTTAACTTGTATTCTCAAATATATTTGAAGATGAAATATATTTGAAGTATAGAATAATAATTTGAACAATCAATGAATGAGATTTGAGATTTGAGTTTCATCAATGAATGAAATTCTGAATTCAACAATGATACAACTTGATTTGTTTGTGTTGTTAATATTTCTGATTTAACTTGTATTCTCAAATATATTTGAGAATGAAATATATTTGAGAATGAAATATATTTGAGAATGAAATATATTTGAGAATGAAATATATTTGAGAATGAAATATATTTGAAGTATAGAATAATAATTTGAATCAATGAATGAGATTTGAGATTTGAGATTTGAATCAATCAATGAATGAGATTTGAGATTTGAGTTTCATCAATGAATGAAATTCTGAATTAAACAATGATACAACTTGATTTGTTTGTGTTGTTAATATTTCTGATTTAACTTGTATTCTCAAATATATTTGATGATGAAATATATTTGAAGTATAGAATGATAATTTGAAAATCAATGAATGAATGAGATTTGAGATTTGAGTTTCATCAATGAATGAGATTTGAGATTTGAGTTTCATCAATGAATGAGATTTGAGATTTGAGTTTCATCAATGAATGAGATTTGAGTTTCATCAATGAATGAGATTTAAGATTTGAGTTTCATCAATGAATGAGATTTAAGATTTGAGTTTCATCAATGAATGAATGAAATTCTGAATTCAACAATGATACAACTTGATTTGTTTTTGTTGTTAATATTTCTGATTTAACTTGTATTCTCAAATATATTTGAAGATAAAATAATAATTTGAAAATCAATGAATGAGATTTGAGATTTGAGATTTGATTTTCTGATTTCAAACAATCAATGAATGAGATTTGAGATGTAAGTTTCTGGTTTCAAACAATGGTACAAATATTTGTTTTTGTTGTTAATATTTCTGATTTAACTTGTTTCCATCAAATATATCGTTAAGTATAAAATAATAATTTGGATCATCACAACATAATAATTCATTCTTCTTGATAAACATCAATATGTCGATGTATGAACTCTTTTGAAAATGCAATTTTATTTTCATCAAAGTCTGATGTATCAACACATTCACAATCGACACACTTATCACAAAAATTCAATTTTGTAATTTTAAAATCAAATCCATCAAACACACAAACATCCCTTCCATTTCTAAAATCTCTCTCATTTTCATCATCTGAATCGATAAATGGAAAATTATAAGAAAACCTATCTAAATTTAAATTATCAAATATTGGATCAGAAAATAAAATATCTTTTCCTTCTTTATATTTAGAAACAAATTTACTTCCTAATTGTTCTTTTAATATGTCAAGTAAATCATAGTTAAAATTTGAATAAATTGAATGTGTGTTTGAATATTCAATTATCAATGAAAATAAAGATAATGATGCCAATCGATTGTCTTTATGTGGTCCAAGATCGATTGACTTTTCATACATTGATCCCACACCACGAACCTTATATCGAACACTAAAACTAAGCATATAAAGACCTTTTATTTTATCTTTTTCTGAAACTATATTCATGATTAGATTTTAATTTGAATAGTGTGAATTTTAATACACATTTGGTGATAAAATATCTTAGTGGATCATTGAGTTCAAATAACATAAAATACTTTATTTATCTTATTTTTCTCTGATATATCAGAGAAAAATGAATAACCATATTTACACATGAAAATAAAAATGTTAACACAAACGAGCATCGAATCATTGGTTCTCACACCAAATCCAAAAGAAACTTTGATCTCAATTTTTGAAACTCAATCTTATCATACTTATTTTCCATCAAATGTACGAAATTTTTTTCGATTACCAGAGAATGCTGAGATATATCAAATAATTTATCCAATGTATTTCATTGATAATCGATTTGATTTTATTATCAAAGGAAATTTTGAATGTTTACCTCTAAGTGCGATTCAAACTAGTTTTGCATTGAAAACTAATAGTAGTTTATTTTCTTCAATCAAAAATTGGATAGTTCAAGTTGATGTTCGGAGAGATTCGAATGAACCTTTTATTACCAATAAAACATTGGTTGAACAACTCGAATCAAATGAGAATGAGAATAAAAACGAAGAGACATTTAATTATTCGATCGATGTAATTCCTGTTGCTATGTTACCATTATTGATTTCTCGTTTGAACAATCATCCTTTGCATTACTTAATTCAACTTCAAGTTTTACCAGAGATTGATCATTTAATTAAATATAAAAAACAACTTGAAATAGTTGTTCTAGCAGAAGTTTGGAAGAAATATTATGGATCTGAAATTACATTGATTTACCAAGAAAGAGTCTTTGGATCAACTTATGTAGTTGATGCGTCAATTCATCTTTCTTCAAAGAAACTTTGTTTGGAAATAGATGAGAAGGGACACTCTGGATATGAAAAAGAATCAGAAGATCTTCGTCATTCAACAATTAAATCAATTAGTATGAACATTCTTTCATTCGATGGGAGAGGTTCAACTTCGAAAAAGCTTAATATGGAAAAACTCCATGATTTCCTTGAGAATGTAGATAGAGGAATCGAAACAATGAGAGATATTGATAGCGCAACTTTTGAAAGAATTATATCAGAAGTAAATGTAAAATCAAAAGAAGTTGGTCAATTAATATCTAATATGCTTGGAAAAACTATATTTTCAAGTGGGTTTCCAATAACTAAAGAAGATATTTTGGCTTTGAAACCTTCTTTGATCAACAATAAAGAAATAGGATTTCAGAGGCTAATTAAAAAATGGAACAATGCTGAACATATGCTAATGATTATTCAGAAGCAATTGTATGAAATGATGAACAAAGTTCATAATGAAACTTCAAGTGAATTTAGTGAACATAAGAGATTGTTGTGGATTTTTAGAGATGAAGTGGCGATAATAGCTCGTAATAATGGAATTGAAGTTTATTTTGATGAAAGTTCGGAAGATGTTTTAGTAAAAGCACAGAGTGGGTGGGTTTATTTGCCTTTCTTTGATGTTGTCGAAGAGAAAAAAGAATTTTCTGAATCAGGATACGTAAAATCTAAAACTGAGGTATTCTACACTGATTGTAGAGAACCTAAAACTGAGGTATTCTACACTGATTGTAGAGAACCTAAAACTGAGGTATTCTACACTGATTGTAGAGAACCCCAAAGATCTCATAAAACCCATGTTACACAAACTAAATCAAAGAAATTAAGTTCTATTGTTGTATTCAAACAACCAAAAACTGGTGGTGGAACACAAAAGAAATTAGTAAGATTCTCACGCATGTTTCTCTATCGTTATTTGATGTCAATTCAAGAGACAGATGAAACAGCAAGAGCGATGATGGATGCAATTCTTAAATGTTATGAGCATGTTCCTCAAATAATTGGTAAACTCAAATCACTAATTTCTGAATCGAAACAAAAAGCAGAAAATGTTTATTCTTTTGGTGTCAAAGCAGGTGTTGAAAAAGGAAAAGAACAAGTTTACTCAACTGTTGTTGAAAACAAAAAAATTCAAGAGAAATTTGAAATTGATCATAAACTTTTAAAAACTAAATATTTGTCTTCAATTAATACAATAAATAATTTAAATGACCAAATAGCTTCATTGAACAATCAAATTCAAAACTTAGAAATCGAAGTAAAAAACAAGGATGAAAATTCTTTATTGATTGAAGAACTTAAAACTCAATATAACATACTCTATGGTCAGAAAAAAGAACTTGAATTATTTATGGAAACAAAATCTCAAAAAATTGCCGATGAAAACCAGGTTTTATTTCAAGAACTTCAAATAAGAGAAAGTAATTTTTTAACTTTATCTGAGTGGTATTCAACATTATATGAGAGAGTTTTTGGAATCAAATTAACGAATGAATTGATTGCACCACCTGAAGAAAAACAAATGGTTGAAGCTAGAGTAATTGTAGATCTGACTCAAGAAAAACAATTTGAATCTAAACTCAGTGATTCATCTGTTTTTGAATCTGAAACAAAACAATCATTCAATGATAGATCGAATAACCCAATATATTTGAAGTATCCTTGGTTGCCTGAAGAAAATGTTTCTTACACTTATCTGAAAGCTATGTTTGATGGTCAATCATATCCTAAAAAATTTACTTTCAAACAATTTACAAATGAATTGATTGATTCTGGAATTAGGGTTGAAAAGATTCGTGGTGTTAAAACTTTTTATTTTGATTTTTAACTTTGATGGAATTTCATATTTGAATTCAAATATGAAAAATTCTAATTTTTAGCTCATATATTTATCCGTTTCTGATTGAAAACGGATAAATTTTCTTATCCGTTTTCAATCAGAAACGGATAAGAAAATTTATCCGTTTTCAATCAGAAACGGATAAATTTTTATTTTTAACAATATTTGTTTCAAATAATTTTTATTTATTTTATTTTTAACCACATATAAAATGGATTCGTTCCTTAATTTTTTTGCAGATAAACTTGATGTTTTTGTTCCTCAAAATGATATTTATGTATCAACAATTCGATTCACTTACACATCAGGTTCAAATTCATATAGACCTTTGATGTGTTTATCCGAAAACTTCCTTGAAGTCTTTCAAATTCCAAAGAAACATAGAAAATTAGTCTTAAATAACACTTATATCCTTCGATACAACGATATATTCGATTCGAATGAAAACAAATTAGAAGATGAAACAGAAGATGAAACAGAAGATGAAACCTTAATTCGAGTCATTTTTATCGACACAATTCCAAATATAATAAAAAAATTAAATAATCATCCTATCCATTACCTTGCTAATAGACTTTTGAACAATGATAATCTCAATGAATTTTCAAATAAACTCGAGATTTATGTTTTATCTCATGTTTGGAAACGCTTTGAAAAATACCCTCTGATATATCAAAAATATTTATATGGAAAGATGTTTCGAGCAGATGCTATAATTTATATTGGAAATCAAATGATCATACTTGAAATCAATGAAATTGGACATAAAAAATATGATGCAGATAGGGAAACAGCAAGGAAAAAACTTTTGTCTTATGCGACAAATCATCTCATTGTTTTTCATCAAATCGACTCAAAAGAAAAATTACCTTCACAACAAAGAATTGATGAATTTTGTCAGAATATAGAAAATTCAATACGAATCGCAGAACAGGTTCACTCGAAAGGAATCGATATTTCTGATTTGTTGAAAAACATCGATGATAAAAGTATTGAGAGACGTGTCATGACACTATTAGATAAAATCCTTTATGCAAATCCTTATCCAATAACGCGAGAAGATATAATGCAATATCTTGGCTACAAATTAGAGAGTAGTTTTAGAGTTTTATTAAAAAAGGTAAAATCTCGTTACTCACCAATTGAAGAAATCGATTATTATGTAATCAAACTTTCTGATTTAATTACACTATGGAATGGAGAAAATTCTGAAAAGAGAGAAACTTACATTCATATTTTTTTCGAAGAACTTTATGAGCTCCTTAAATTCAATGATCATGTTATATTTGATGATGTTTATCGAACCATTGTTCGCATAGATTCTAGTAAAACACAATTAAAAATTGAAAGAGGAAAATCAAATATTAAATTATATCGATTTGATATAATTAGTCTAACTACAATGATGTTGATTGTCAATTCTTCTGAAAGTATTTTTTATCACAAGGTTCTCACAAAAGCTTATTCTCAATTGAGTAAATTAGTATCAAAATTAAGAGGTGAATTTGGTATGACTTTGAATGAAAATAATGCCAATGATGTCGCATTGGAAATCAAGTTGATTTATGAGAAAAAATTAAAAGACCAAGAAATTTATTTTGAAAATTTGATTTCTAACATTAGATCTGATCATGAAAAACAAATTGAAATATTGAGAAATAAAAACAGATAAAAGATAGATTCATTTTAATTCGATTAATGAAACCCGAATTAATTTTTAATTCGTTACGTAAAATTTTAATGATATTTTTTAATTCGGATAACTGATCCGAATTAAAAAATATGACTTTAATGTCTAATGAGTCGTAATTGTAAAAACCATGATAAAATTAAAGTTTTGATACAAAATGATCTAATTTTATAAATTTGTAATGTTTGATTAGATAATAAATATAAGATCATTGGGAGATTGTAGAAACATTATCTTGATTTCTCTCATGTTTTATTTTTTCATATTCTATCATTTTCATAATATCTTGAATCGAAGTGTTCGAAGCAATAATTAATTTTGTTTCTGAAGAAAAATGATTTAATGGTTCTAACATCTGATATTTTTTTACAATGTCATTCAAAACAGAAAATTCTACCCTACATATCAAACTTTGATCAGATAAAATCAAACTTGCATTAAATCTAATTTTTTGTTCATTTGTGAATAATTTTTCAATTAGAGATCTATGTAAATTAAGATCACAATCAGAGATCTTAATAATTTCTTTCTCATTTTCATTCAATTTATAATATTCTTCTATAGTAAAATTATCGATTGCAAAATATATCTTATAACCATACATTAACATCCATTCCCTATCATGATGAAAAGATGGTAAAATATTAAAAAATAAGAGAACAGATTCTCTTTCTTTCTGATTCATTTTTACCCATGGTTTTAACAAAGCATCTATTATTTCATCACTGGGTTCAGGTAACCACCCATGTATATAACATGAGTTGATCCAATCACGATGAAACCTAAGTTCATCATGTGAATTCTCATTTAGCCAATTTTTCATGTATCTACATGGTAAATAATTCGATAAAACTCGAATCATATTTATAAAATTAGTTTTTGGATAATATTTTATTTTATTACATTTACATCGAATAAGTTCAAGATATTTTTTATTTTCTTCAGATTCACTCATCGCTACAATTTTATCGACCAATTACATTATTAGTGATTTAAAATTTATCAAGTATATAATATACTTGATAAATTTATTGTAGTCAAATGAATGTTAAATGAGTTACATTGAAAATCAAAATGAATTCAAGACAAAACGCAAAAAATATGTTTTTATTTGTTATTTTTTATATATCATTTTCACTATTATTTGCTTTTCTCTTGTTAATTATGGTTGAATCACAAATCGAATCTTCGAGTCAATCTACCATTCGCTTATCAACAGGGGTTTATGGATTTTTTCTAATGTCTTGGTCAAATTATTTAATCCCTGGATTAGGTATGACTATATCTGCAGGTGAATATGGAGCCGCAGCAGAAGGCTTACATTTTTATTCAAACATCAAAAGTATTGAGAATGTAACAGGTAAACAAATTCCCTCTTTGTACAAAGAGGGATATATTGATTTTAATTTGATTCGAGAAACAAAATACGATTTGAATAGAGCTGGATATTTAATTGAAGATTACCAATATTGCATTGAAGAATCGTGCTATAGAGATAAGGATGGGTTTTATTATTGTACTTGCAATAAATATGAAACTCGTTATCGAGTAAAAATTTGTGTTATTCCATTGATTTCAAATGAAACAATCGTAGCTTGGTATGCAGAAAAATGTAAAAAAGATCCAGCAACATCTCTGACTATACCTGAACTCATAAAATATTATGGGGAAGCTTTTCCTGGATATGGCATTGAAGCAAATCCAGATGACATGGAATCATATCGAAAAGCTGTTAATAATGTTAAAAATTTAAATACATTTGAAATAAATTTACCCATATTGCGTCACAAAGATTCGTCAATCAAGCGAGATGAATACAAATCAGATCGAGATGATAATTTAAAAACTTATTATGGTTTTCGAACAGCATCTATTATAATATCGATTTTATCATTTATTTTGGTAACAATTGGTCTGTTGAAAGAGTTTTATTGCAAAAATCCTAGAAATAATCGTGGTTCGTATGAACAAACGAATGTTGAAACAAATCACTTTTAAAATCTTTTAAAGTTTTATTCTATACAATGTATAGAATAAAAATAAATTTTATTATCAAAAATAAAATGAAAAAACTTGATTTAAGTGATGGTCGATTTAAATTTCAAGAAATCCCTGATTGGTGTACAGAACTTGATCTTTCATTCAATAACCTTTATTCAAATGAACTTTTAAATTTTAATTTTAATAATGTTCGAATCTTAAATCTTTCTTGGAACAACATTAGTGATTTATCAAAATTTGATGCAGGTGATTTATTAGAACTCGATCTTCGATCAAATAATATATCTGATGTTTCAAACTTTAATGTTAAAAATTTGATCAAGTGTGATTTGAGTTATAATTTAATATCTGATGTATCAAAGTTTGATGTTAAAAACTTAAATGTACTTTCATTAGCAAATAATTCAATAACAAATATTTTAAACTTTGATTTGAAGAATCTTTCTGAATGTAATTTAAGTTGGAATAAATTAATTGATGTTTCGAATTTTAATATAGTGAATTCAATAGAATTAAATTTGAACTTTAATTAAATTTAGTTTGAATCAAAGATTAAAAATTAAGAATTAAATTTAATTCTTAATTTTGATGTTTTTATTGATTTTTGATTTTTGATGGTCACATGTGCCTCATTGTATCTGCATTAAATTGTTCCTCACCCATCTTTTTTTCAATTTCAACCATTTTTCTTATGTCTTCAATTGAATTGTTAGTTGCAATGATTATTTTTGTTTGTGTTTTCAAATGATCCAAATTTTTCAACAACTCATATTTTTTAACAAGTTGATTCAACTCAGAAACACTCAGATTACCAATTGGAAAATTATCAGGTAACACCCGAATTGCATTTAGTTTTATTTTTTGTTCGTTTGTCAGAATATCTTCAATAAAAGATTTATGTGAATCAAAGTTATAATCGATCAATTTTGTTTCAGAAAATTCTTCAAATTCTTTTGATTTCAAATCATAGTATTCTTGGACATCTGAGTCTCTATTTGAAAGATAAATTAAATAACCATATTCATAAAGGTAATCCCAGTCCCATTTTGTAGTGTTCAAAGGTGTAATGTTAAAAAACAAAAGAACCAATCTTTTCTCAGAATCGCTCATGTTTCTCCAAGGTTTGATTAATGCTTTTCTCGTTTCTCTATTTGGTTCTTTTAACAATTTATTTTTTACGAGGTTATCAATCATTGAATCAGTGAGAGTAGCCATATCATACCTGTTATAACCAAAGAACCATCCATTAATTTTTTCTTTAGAATAAATAACAGAAAGTTGTCGAGTGATGTTTGTAAAATTAGTTTTTGGATAATACACAACATTACAATTCAAATGATTGACAACATCAATGTATTTCTGTTCGGAGTTTGATTGACTCATTATTTTTGGATGGATTATTCATATTTGAACATTCAATTATTTCTCTCATATATGAGAGAAATAAATTTAAGTTAATTATCACTTATGATTCTTTTTGTACCTTTATTTATAAATATAATATCATCAAATAAATTTAATACCAAATTTAAACATGAGTTTCTCCAACAACTTTTGTACCTACATTATTTTCTTCTTCGACCATTTTCTTCACATCTTCAATTGAATTGTTCATGGCAATGAATATTTTTGTTTTTTCATTCAATTTGAAATTCTTAATCATCTTATAATTAATAAAAAGTTTTTGCAACTCAGAAACAGACAAATTTTTAGGATATTTAGAATCAAGCAACTCACATCGAATTGAAAGTTTAATCTTTTGTTCAGTTGTTAAAAGATTCATGATAAATTCTTTTTGTGAATTAAGATCATAATCAGATAACTTTGACTCACAATCATTTTTATGAAATTCACTGTGTTCCAAATAATAATTTTTAATAATATTCAAAACTCCAAAATCCACATTGAGTGACAAATAAATCATATATCCATAATTGATCAAAAAATCATCATCAATATAATAATTAGGTTTAATATTGAAGAAATTAAGAATTAATTTTTTCTCATACTGATCCATGTCATTCCAAGATTTGTTCAAAGTGTTTCTAATTTCTCTATTCACTCCAGTGAGTAATTTATTTTTTACAAGTTTATCTATCATATCAGATTCAAATTTGACATCAGTCCATCTTGAAAAATCATTAAAATAACTGCACAATTCAGAAGGAGAATAAACAGAAGACAATAATCGAATCATGTTTGTAAAATTAGTTTTTTGGTAATACTTTATTTTGTTGTGCATCGTATCAGCGAAATACTTGGTTAATTTTTCATATCTCTCATCAATCTCTGATTCATCCATTGTTGGTTTTTAACAATCAATCATATATTTGATGATTCATTTATCATCAAATAAATTTAATACCAAATTTAAACATGAGTTTCTCCAACAACTTTTGTACCTACATTATTTTCTTCTTCGACCATTTTCTTCACATCTTCAATTGAGTTGTTCAAAGCAATAATTATCTTTGTTTTTTCATTCAATTTGAAATTCTTAATCATCTTATAATTAATAAAAAGTTTTTGCAACTCAGAAACAGACAAATTTTTAGGATATTCATAACTTGGCAACTCACATTTAACTAAAAGTTTGATCTTTTGTTTCTCTGATAAAAGATTCATAATAAATTCTTTTTGTGAATTAAGATCATAATCAGATAACTTTGATTCATAATCAGATGATCTAGATTCAATGTGTTGTGAATAATATGTCATTATATTCAATGAAAATTCATATGGTGATTGAAGTGACAGATAAATAAAATATCCATAATCTTCAAATATTTTACTATTTATAGAGTTATTGGGTTTAATATTGAAAAAATTAAGAATTAATTTTTTCTCATATCGATTCATATCACACCAAGGTTTACTCATGATGTTTCTAATTTCTTTATTTGGTTCAGGTATCAATGTGTTATATACAAGTTTATCTATTACATCAGATTCAAATTTGACATCATACCAATTCTTAAATTTGCTTAGATATCTTTCTATTTGATATGGGGAATAAATAGAAGACATTTGTCGAATCATATTTATAAAATTAGTTTTTGGATAATATACCGCAGCTCTTTCTGGAGTTTTAGAAAGATGTTCCACTGTTTTCCTGTAGTTCGCTTCAATCTCTGATTCATCCATTAATGGTTTTTAACAATCAATCATATATTTGACCAATCAATAATTGATTGGTCAAATAAAACCTTAGTACTTATAACTTATTCATTGATAAAACATCTAAGAAATGAGAATCGATTGGAGTGAAGGAAAATTTGACATTAACGAAGAGATTCCTGATGATTGTACACAACTTGATCTTAGTTGTAACAGAATAACAGATGATATGTTGTTGCGGATAAATTTTAAGAATGTTCGAATTCTAATTTTGTCATGTAACTCAATTACTGATATTTCAAAGTTGGATGTTAGTAAAATAGAAATACTTCTTTTGGATGAAAACCAGATAGAGATGATTGAGAATTTCAATGTAAAAAATTTAAGGTTCTTGAATCTAAGTTCAAACAGGATATCTTCTTTGGATGGATTCGATGTGAAAAATTTGGAACAACTGTGTTTATGTTCAAACAAGATATCAGGATTGGATGGATTCGATGTAAAGAATTTAACAAGATTGACTCTATCTAAGAACAAAATAACAAAAATAGCTGGTTTTAATGTGGGTAACCTAATATGCCTTAATTTAAGTTCAAACAAAATAACAGATTTATCTGACTTTGATGTTGGTAACTTAGAATCATTGTCACTCAAAAATTGCAATTTGATCGATGTGTCAAACTTTGATGTAAAAAACTTAAATGAATTGAATCTAGAGAAAAATCCATTGAATGAGATATCAAGATTCGATGTAAAGAATTTGTACTCATTGAATCTTTGGAATACAAAGATATATTGTGAAGAAGCAGAAAAGTTAGATCAAAAGTATTTAGTGACGCTAATTCCATTTGATGTTGATGACATTGAAAAAAGAAGCAGAGAAATGTATCTTACTTTTCTCCTTTGTTTGGGTAAAAATGAATATTCACAATCTATCTTTGATTCGATTCACAAATGTTAATGTGGAATGGGTCAAACATAATAAAATTATTTGTTATTGATTTTATTTTTAATTTATATTTACAACAATGTAAAAATAAACATAATGAATGATTTAACCATCAATTAACATTATGAATTATTATCTCAAATCACATATGCAATATTTAAATTTATTTCTATTTGAAATAAATTTAAAACTCATAAGCAATCAAATAGATTTTAATTTCTTCTTTGAAAACTCGTCATTTCTTTTTTCATCATCCAACACAGATAATACACTTGATATACCAGATAAAAACTTTGGTGCATGTTGGCGTACATCAGAACTAATCCAACTCAACCCAGTTACTATGGTCTTTAATCGATTCAACAATCCAATAATAGTTCGTAAATAATATTTGGAGAATCTCATCTATTTTTCAATGTGGACAAAGAAAATGACCACGCGTGATTATCACCTTTTATCACCCTAATATTTTAGGTTTTACTTACATTATCAGATAAACAGAGGATGTTTATTAATTTTATTTACCATAAAACAACATGGAAAGAAAATTAACTCTTGATCTATATGGATCCAACACACTTATTGTTTTTACACTTGAACCTAAAACATTTTTATGTGAAACTGTTATTTTCGAATTTTTATCAATTTCACATCTGACTATTCCACCTTTTTCATTAGATTCAACAGGATGTATCAATTTATTTGTAATCAAATCTCTGTCACATTTGACGACACTAAATTTCTCTTTTGTTTCAAATTTTGTTTGTGTAAACTTGTATGATCCTATCAATTTTTGTTTTAAAAATACATGCAAAAATATTGGTGTAACAACACAAACAATATTTTTTTCTACTAAAACATCAATTAAAAATGGTATATCACTCATAAATTTATGTTCAACCATATTTGACAAATCAATCATATGAAAATTAGATTTAAATTCATTTTCTGATGAATAAATCAAATATTTACTTCTAACATGTAAAATTGAATTTATTCTAATTTCATGCTTTTGATTTTTAAAAGTGATTTCACAATTAAATCTGTTAACCGATATAATTTTATTTTTGTTGTTAACTATTACAATATAATTCGTGCCAATAGAATATTTTTTAACCATACAGCATGGTATTTCAACCAAACATATTTTATTTTTTGATGAAATAACTGTAAAAAAATTTGGTTTTATAAATTTATTAGCAATTTTAGTTGCTGATATTGAACAATTAAATTCGTCAAATTGAATAAACTTAAACAAACAACTCACACAAGTATCAATGTCAATGATACACTCCATTCATTGATTATCTTTTATTTTGATTTAAAATGAAATAAAAATGTTTCATTTTAAATCACATCGTTCAATTAAAATTAAGTAAAAAATCTAGTGCAATGGATCAGATAAAAAGTTTGATGACTCCCCAGATATGGAAAGAATATTTTCGTATTAATGGGATTGAATTAAAAGATAATTTTATAAAAATAGATTCAAAAAATTCTGTTTTGGTTGAATTTTGTTGTTCAAATCTCAATGTAAAAAATGGAAATCAGATGTTATCTGATTTAAATATTCATATTTCTCCATTTTCATTGAACATTGAAGAAAAAAATAAAAAGATTTACATATTTCATGGCGATTCACGCTTAAAAAACAGTAAAATTACTGTTTTTAATAAAATTAAATATGATGTTCGAGTAACAACAGCAGGAAATATTGAGTTCCCTGATTTTTCAGGTGATGGAGCGTCACTAAGTGGACTTTATATTTCTAAGATACCCGAAGAACTAATAAAAATTTTATTGGAATCACAACAATTAAATCCAAATCCCATTATCAATCAAATTTGTTGGTTGAATCAGTTAAAAAATCTGTCTCCTTTAGAACAATCAATGATTTGTTCGTGTGTTAAACAAAAATTATCATATAAATATTCTAACATAATGGATTGGGAAATATCTATTGAATTTCTCCAACGATATCAGATCTTTATTAATTTTAAACAGAGAATGGACGCATCCATTTTTTACAATGATGTCACACTGATTTATCCTGAAATAATCGGTGAAATATCAAAGTACAGAACAATAATTTATATTCAAGATAATTTCTATGAATTCATCAAAACAAAATATTTTTTATGTGACATCGAAATAGTTTTGAAAAATAAATTATCTGAATATCCAGAACTACAATCGATAAAGATTGATTTTATTTTGTGGTTCCAAATCACTTCTTGGTGTTTTAAGATTATCCCAATTATGATGAATAAAATTGTGTGTAAAACATTCGTATATTCATTGGATGAAAAAAAGATATGTGAATTTGATTCTCAAGATAGAATGATTCCTGGTGTTGATGTTGTTCCTAATTTGAATGAAACTAAAATATTCGATGGAATCATATGTCAAATGAATTACAATGATACAACAGAATATCTTAGATGTTGTATTGGTTATTTGATTAATAGAACAAATTTTGATCCAAATATTTTATGGTTTACTGGGAGATCGTCAGTGTTATTTTTCACAGAAGTGTCAAGGATTGTTCCATCATTCTGTCAAATTTTACAATCTCTGGAAGATAAAATAGTGGTAAAAACTCAAATAGTAGTCATTAAATTAAATTCTATTGTTTCTCGAACAAATGAAATGGGAATATTAAATAAAATTTTAAGATCATCAGTTTCATCAGGTATCGGATATAAAATTGTTATTTTATCTGATTTACCAATGAATCTGAAAATGAATTTTGAAACAGTGAAAACAAGTGATGAAGTAATAGATTTTAATATGTTAAATAAAGAAGAAATTATTGGTGGTTTTATTCGATGTCATGAGAATTACGTGAGAAATGGATTAAAAAAAGGATTTTATGATCCAATTCGTTATGAATCTTTTATTTTATGTAATGTTAAATTGTCATCTAAATTTGATTCAAAAGCAAGTCAAATCTGGAAACACTATGCAAAAATAACTAATCAAACTCAAATAAAAGTCTCTCCAATATTTCTACGAGATTTTATGAATGAATTGATTTTAGATGCAAGAAAACTTGGAATTAACATCGAAATAAAAACATATAGATCCAATAAATCATCGAAATACAATGTGGTCCTATGTTAAATTTTAAATAAGTGAATTATTCAAATAATTGAACTATATTTTACCATTATTGATTCATTGAAAAAATAAGAATTTTTTCAATGTAACACTTAGAATTAATGGAAATCTGACTATCCCTTTTTATCACCCGATTTTCATTGATTGTCAAACATAATTCATTGATTCATTGAAAAAATTCTTATTTTTTCAATGTAACACTTAGAATTAATAGAAATCTGACTATCCCTTTTTATCACCCGATTTTCATTGATTGTCAAACATAATTCATTGATTCATTGAAAAAATAAGAATTTTTTCAATGTAACACTTAGAATTAATGGAAATCTGACTATCCCTT
>Ga0209262_10000610_pt1 | contig 15677 bp, 10 predicted proteins | sample Lowcelwee11metaG_FD_187171 | JGI IMG/M metagenome (GOLD analysis project Ga0209262, IMG submission 187171) | Freshwater pond sediment microbial communities from the University of Edinburgh, under environmental carbon perturbations - Low... | ecosystem: Environmental > Aquatic > Freshwater >...
CGCAATGAAGTTCACCAGGTTGTCCGGGTGGATCATGTTAGCGCCGAAATCGGCCCAGCTCACGTACTCGTCCAGATTGATCGCGGCGCGGAAGGCGTTGAGCGTGGGAATGCCCACGTCGCGGCCGCGGGCGATGTTGATGGCGGCCAGATCCAGCGGCAGGCCCAGCAGCCCCTGGTTCAGGGCGGGCGTGACGTACTCGTCGATTTCGTTGGCTTGCTGGTGCGTCATGCCCAGCGCGATCGCGGCGGCCCCCGTATTGGCGAACAGCTCGGGATTCAGGAATGCCTTCTCGAGCGCCAGGCGCATGATGTTGCCGGTGAGGTCACCGGTGGGGGCCATGGTGTCGATGGACTCGCGCAGCGTGCTGTGACCAAAGCGGTAGGCCACCTGGGAGAAGTCCAGGCTCACGTCGCCTTGCGAGCCGGCGTTGTAGCCCACGAACTCGGCGATGTTCGGTGTGATGGTGCGGGCGAACTGGTCGATCGCCGTGTGCTGGTACTCCATCTCCACCGTGATCTTGGCGGCGTTGAAGAGCTTGTCTTCGTTCCAGGCGATGGAGCCATCCACGTTCAGGAAATTGCCGCTGGTGTCTTGCGTGCCGGTGTCGATCTGCCAGTCGTGCAGTAGGTCGTGGCTGTAGGTACCGGCCTGGTCCAGCCGCTCCTGGCGGATGTCTTCCACCGCCACCGCTTCCTGGATGTTGCGCACCTGGAAGTTGTGCTCTTCGTGCCAGACGTGGTGCACGGCGGTCAGGCCAATGTTTTCGTTCACACGGCCATCGCCGGCAATGTAGTGGTTGCCCACCGACTCGAGCAGCACCTCTTGGGCCAGCGCGTTGAGAGGGTCCGAGGTGTTCGCAGACATCGGCTCAATCGTCTGGAAGTTGATGATGGTGCCGAGGGAATTCGGCCCGCCCAAAGCGTAGTTGCCGTTGATATCAGCGACGATACCGATGGCTGCAAGCGCGTCTTCAGTTGCCTGAGTGAAATGGGCGGTATCGAAGTGCGGATTCGCATCCAGAATCAGCGCCTGGCCCGAAGAACCCGTTCCATCAACATGACCACTGGCGTCGCGGTTGCGCAGGTTGGTCACGTCGGCCCAGGTCAGGTCGTCCCGGCCGGTGGCGACGAGGTGTGCGCGCAGCTCGTTCAGCGTGGGCAGGGTGGCGTGGGTGGTTTCGCCAAAAGCGTTTATCCACTCGACAGAGGTCTGGCCATCGATCAGCTTCGAGCCGGCGTGGAAGCTCAGACCGCCGTCGGTGGACACCCATTCGCGCAGGATGTCGGTCACTTCCGCGTCGGAGCCGTAGGTCTGGCTCTGGTCGATGTAGGGCGAGGTGTGGTTGACCCACTGCGCCGTACCGTCGGCGGTGAAGCCGCTCACATCGGCGCGCGAGATGACGATCTTGGTGGTGGGCTGGCCCGTGTTCGGGTCGATCACGCCATACATCGGGTCGTCTTGAGCCAGGTTGATGGTGATCTTGGTGCCGTCAGAACCCTTGCCGATGAAATCGAGGCCGTGGTCGAAGAACTGGCCGAACAGCACGAACCAGCCGTTGACCGGTGCCACGCCGGGGTTGGTGGCACCGATGAAGTATTCGGTGTTGCCTGCCGCCTGGGTGTCCAGAAGGCCAGACGCTTGCAGGTCGCCGTAGTCGGCCACCTGGGTGAAGCCGTTGGCATCTTTCACCAGGTGGGTAGAACCGGGTTGGGTTTGAAAGGTCACGCCGGCTGTGGTCGTCAACTGGCTGATCATGCGCGGCGTGTAGTCCACCACGCTTTGCACCGAGTGAGTCGCCGTCTTTTCGTAGTCTGCGCCCGCCGCGGGAGGCGTGGCGAACTTCAGTGCATAAAACGCATTGGGGTCGACCGGCGCCATCGTCGGGTTCGCCACGAGATTGCCATCGATGTCGTAGTTGGCCGGGTTGCTGGGGTCGGGTTGCATGGCGCCCGACAGCGGCTTGACGTACTGGTCAAACACCACTTGCGTGCGTTGCAGGAAGGGCTGGTCGTTGGCGCCCCAGTCGGCGTTCGCGAGATACAGGTTGTTGTTGTGACCCGACTGCTCGCGCAGGCCGGCGAAGTCGGTCACATAGGCGTAGGAGGTGCCGTAGGCAGCGATGTTGGCCAGCGCTGACCCCTGATCGGCGTACTGCAGCCGGGTGGCCATGTCGTTGGAGTTGTAGACGGCGCCCGTGCCGTCCCATTGGATGATCGCATTGCCCTGTTCATCGAACAGCGGCTTGAAGTTGATCTGTCTTTCCAGAAACTTCATGTCGTTGTAGTTGAAGGCGTACGGCTTGAGCTGGTAGTTGGTGGCCATGGAATACCCCTGAAAAAGAAGAACAACCGGTGTGCGAACGAAGTAAGCACGGGTCGTTACCCGATCACCAACAAGTGGACACAAGTAACGTTTTATTACTGTGATTGATCCGCTTTGGTACGTCTTTACGTTGACACCCCACCCGTTCGGTAGGGTCCACCCTCTTTCTGGATGGGGACCTGTCAGCCGTGAGCGGCCATGACGGCCAGGGCGCCTTTGCCGTGCGCGGCCGATCGACCCCGATGGCAGGCCCGGCGCTTTGCACCGGAAGGGGAACGAGCGGGAAAGGGGTGAACCGGCGCTACAGGCCGGCCAGACGTGCGCCGCCCGTCAGACAGACGGGGAGGCGGGCGAAGGCGACGGACCGGCTGGTGCGGGAGCGGCCGTTTTTTCCGGCACGTCGGCCAGGGTCCGGTTCCCGACCACAAACGCCAACCGGAAGCAGGTGGTGAAAGGCGCCAGCGCTTCGGTCCTTTCGAAGCGTCCACCCTGCACCTCCATCGCCCGCTGGACGATCTTGTGCCCCAGACCCAGCCGTTCGGTGGCGTGGGGTCGGCGGCGCGGGGTGAGCGGAGCCGAGCTGCGGGCGCCGTCGTCGCACACCTGGAGCCACACCTCGGTGCCCATGCGCACCAGCTGGATCTCCACCAAGGTGCCCGGTGGGGTGTGCTGCAAGGCGTTGTCGACCAGGTTGCACAAGGCCAGCTCCACCAGCAAGGGGTGGGCCTGCACGGTCACTTCCTCACGCACGTCCACGCTGAGCGGGTGATCATCCACCCGGGGGTTGCGGATCAAATCCGCTGCCAGCCGGCGCACCAGGGCGCCCAGATCGACAGGTTCCGCCAGGCTCAGCATCTCGGTCCGGCTGGCGCGTGCCAGCGCCAGCAGCTGGTTCAACACCCGGCCGGCGCGCAGCGTGTCGCATTCCATCTGGGCCAGAATTTCCTGTCGCTCCTCCGGATCGAGCCAGCCTTGCAACGCCTTGAGCTGCAACGACAGCGAGGACAGGGGTGTGCGCAGCTCATGCGCCACCTCATTGGCCAGCTGGCGCTCGCGTTCCAGTGCAGCGCTGTGGTTGTCGATCAGGGTGTTGATGGAATAAACCACCGACGCGAATTCGCGCATGTTGTAGCGATCGGGCACACGTTCTGCACGCGCCACATCGATGCGCGCCACCTCGGCGGACAGCTGGTAGAGCGGCCGCAAGCCGCGCCAGATGGCCAGCATGAGCAACGCGGACAAGGCCGGCAGCAGCCAGAAGCCCGGCACGGTCATCTGCCCGGCGATGTCTGCGGCCAGATCGGCGCGTTCGCCCATGTTCAGGAGCACCATCACCATGCGGCTGCGGCTGACGTCCCACTGCGAAAACACCCGCCAGCGGGTCTCGGGCTCACCCAGCGCCAGTTCCCTGAACCCGGTCACTGCATCGAACGAAGGCACGGGCGCATCGCCCTGAAAGGCCAGCAGGCGACCCTGTGCATCCCACGACGCCACGCTCAGCGTCTGCTGGTAGTCGTGGTAAATCAGCTGCGGCGCCCGCACACGCGGCGTCTGGTGGACATCCGCCACAAAGTCCAGCGACCGCTGGTTCAGCAGCATCGCCGTCATGCTGGCGAGGTGGCCATCGGTCAACTCGTCGGACTCGTTGGCACCGGTCTTGTAGGCCAGCCACACAAAGCCCAGCCACATCACCACCAGCGCGCACAACACCCACAGCTGCAGGCGCCGGGTGAGGGTGGGCTGGCGGTGCAGCGGGTTCATGTCGGCTGCGTCTGACGCTCGGCTTCCGGCTGGGGAATGTAGTAGCCCACCCCGCGCATGTTGAGAATCAAACCGTCGCCCAGCTTGCGGCGCAGGTGGTGCACATGCACTTCCACGGCGTTGCTCTCCACCAGACCGTCCCAGTTATAGAGACGGGATTCCAGCTGCTGACGCGACAGGATGCGTCCTTTGGCGTTGAGCAACAGGAGCAGCAAGGTGAATTCGCGCCGCGACAGTTCCACCGGCGCGCCATCAAGCATCACCGAGTGGTTGGCCGGATCGATCACGATATTGCCCAGCCTGACTGTCGGTTGCGAACGCCCGGCCGCGCGGCGCAGCAGGGCGCGCATCCGGGCTTCAAGCTCGTCGAAGTCGAACGGCTTGATCAGGTAGTCGTCTGCGCCGCGGTTCAGGCCACTGATCCGGTCGGAGACCCCTTCGCGCGCCGTGATGATCAGCACCGGCGTGTCGGTGTTGATGTGTGCGCTCTGCGAGGGCGTGCACTGGCGGATGCGTTGCAGCAACTCCGAACCGTCACCGTCGCTCAGTCCCAGATCCAGCAGGATCAGATCGAAGCGCTCGACACTGACGCTGGTCCAGGCGTGCTGTATCGAATCGCAGACATCCACCACGTAGCCGCGCTGTTTGAGGTTGGTGCGCAAGCCCCTGGCGATCCCTGGATCGTCTTCAACCGCCAATATCCGCATGCTCGACCCTTGTTACGTTGTGTAAACAACGCGGACCATGGTGTGAACGCATTCTTAACGCACGCTTAAGAACGCGAAGTCCATGACCTTCCAGGGGCCGGAAGCACCGGCACGGTTCAGGCGGCGCGCACGTCGTCCCGCTCGCCATTGCGCCATTGTTCGCGCAGCGCCGCCCAGCGGCTGCTCGCCGCGGCGAGGTTGCGCGCCTTCACATGGCCATAGCCCTTGATCTGCTCGGGCACGCTGGCGATCTCCAGCGCCAGCGCGTGGTTGCCCGCGTCCAGCGTGTCCAGCAACGACTCGATGGCTTCGCGGTATTCGCCGATCAGCGCGCGCTCGGTGCGGCGCTCTTCGGTGCGGCCGAAGATGTCCAGCGCCGTGCCGCGCAGGCCCTTGAACTTCGCCAGCCAGCGGAAGGCGGTGAACATGAACGGACCGAACTTCTGCTTGACCAGCTCGCCCTTGTTGTTCTTCTTCGCGATCAAGGGCGGCGCCAGGTGCACATTCAACTTGTAGTCGCCCTCGAACTGGCTCGCCAGCCGGGCGCGGAACGCCGGGTCGCTGTGCAGCCGCGCCACCTCGTACTCGTCCTTGTAGGCCATGAGCTTGAAGAGGTAACGCGCCACCGCCGCCGTCAGCGTGGACTTGCCCAGCGGCGCTTCCACGGCGCGCACCTTCTCCACAAACTGCTGGTAATCGGCGGCGTAGGCCGCGTTCTGGTAGCCGGTGAGGAACTCGACCCGGCGCGCGATCAGCTCGGCCACGCTCTCGCGCTTCTTGAACTGAATCACCTGCGCCCCGGCGCCTGCGGGCGCCAGCAGCGCGGCTAGGGCATTCGGGTTGTGCGCGGCGCGGCGGCCCCACTCGAAGGCGGCCTTGTTCTTGTCCACCTGCACCGCGTTGAGCTCGATGGCGCGCGTCAGCGCGTCCAGCCCCAGCGGCACCCAGCCGCGCTGCCAGGCGTAGCCCAGCATCATGGGGTTGGTGTAGATGCTGTCGCCCATTAGCTTGCTCGAAGCGGCTTCGGCGTCGAACACGCCCACCTCGTCCGCGCCCAGGCTCTGGGTCAGCGCGTCCACACAGGCCTGCGCCGGGTTCTGCCAGTCCGGGTGGGTCACGAACGCGGCCGTGGGCGTGGCGCTGGCATTGAGCGCCACGTGGCTGCGCCCGGCGCGCAGGCGTTGCCAAGTTTCCTTGTGCGCCGCGACGATGGGGTCGCAGCCGATCACGAGGTCGGCCGAAGCGGCCGACACGCGCGTGGTGCGGATCGCGTCCTGGTGCGCGCCGATCAGCACATGGCTCCAGGTCGCGCCGCCCTTTTGCGCCAGGCCCGCCGCGTCCTGCGTGACGATGCCCTTGCCTTCGATGTGAGCGGCCATGCCCAGCAACTGGCCAATGGTGATGACACCGGTGCCGCCGACGCCCGCGACGATGATGCCCCAGGCCTCGGCGTCGAGCGTGGGCAGGGCCGGCTGCGGCACCACGCCGCCGGTCCATTCTGGCGCGCCTGCCTTCTTGTCTTTCTTGCGCAGCTGGCCGCCCTCAACCGTGACGAAGCTCGGGCAGAAGCCCTTGACGCAAGAGAAGTCCTTGTTGCAACTGCTCTGGTTGATGGTGCGCTTGCGACCAAACTCGGTCTCCAGCGGCTCCACGCTCAGGCAGTTGCTCTGCACGCTGCAGTCGCCACAGCCTTCGCACACCAACTCGTTGATCACCACGCGCTCGGCCGGGTCCACCAGCGTGCCGCGCTTGCGGCGGCGGCGCTTTTCGGTGGCGCAGGTCTGGTCGTAAATGATGACCGTCGTGCCCTTGATCTCGCGGAACTCGCGCTGCACCGCGTCCAGCGTGTCGCGGTGCTGGATCGCAATACCGCTGGGCAGGCCGCTCACCGAGGCGTATTTCTCTGGCTCGTCGGTCACGATGGTGATCTTCACCGCGCCCTCGGCGCGCATGCTCTGCGCGATCTGCACCACGCTGTGGCCCTCAGGCCGTTCGCCCACCTGCTGGCCACCCGTCATGGCGACGGCGTCGTTGTACAAAATCTTGTAGGTGATGTTCACGCCGGCCGCGATGCTCTGGCGGATCGCCAGGATGCCGCTGTGGAAGTAGGTGCCGTCGCCCAGGTTGGCGAACATGTGCTGCTCGTTCGAGAACGGTTGCTGCCCGATCCACGGCACGCCCTCGCCGCCCATCTGCGTGAAGCCCACGGTGGCGCGGTCCATCCAGATGGTCATGAAATGGCAGCCGATGCCGGCCATGGCGCGCGAGCCCTCGGGCACGCGGGTGCTCGTGTTGTGCGGGCAGCCCGAGCAGAACCAGGGCTGGCGCTCGGCGCCTTCCACGCCCTTGGTCAGCAGCGTCTGCATCGACTGCTCCTGCGCCGTCAGGATCGCGAGCTGCGCGTCGATGCGCGCCTGCACGTCCTCCGGCACACCCATCTTGCGCAGGCGCCGGGCCACGGCGCGCGCGATGATGGCGGGCGACAGGTCGGCGTTGGCGCGCAGCAGGGTGTGGGCGCTGGGGTTGGGCATGCTCCACTCGCCGCCGCTGAAGTCGCCTTCAACCTCGTCGAACTTGCCCAGCACGTTGGGCCGCACGTCGCCGCGCCAGTTGTAGAGCTCTTCCTTGAGCTGGTATTCGATGACCTGGCGTTTCTCTTCCACCACCAGGATTTCGCGCAAGCCCGTGGCGAACTCGCGCGTGGTCTGCGCCTCCAGCGGCCACACCACGTTGACCTTGTGCAGGCGCAGGCCGATGCGGCGGCAGGTGGTGTCGTCCAGCCCCAGATCCAGCAGCGCCTGGCGCGTGTCGTTGAAGGCCTTGCCGCTGGCGATGATGCCGAAACGGTCGTTCGGGCCGGCGATCACATTGTGGTTCAGCTTGTTGGCGCGGATGTAGGCCAGCGCCGCGTACCACTTGGTGTCAAACAGGCGCGCTTCCTGGTCCAGCGCGTGGTCCGGCCAGCGGATGTGCACGCCGCCCGGCGGCATGTCGAACTCGGGGATCACGATCTCGACCCGCTCGGGGTCGATCATCGCCGTGGCGCTGGACTCGACGATCTCCTGGATCGTCTTCATGCCGGCCCAGACGCCAGAGAAACGGCTCATGGCGATGGCGTGCTGCCCCAGGTCCAGGATGTCCTGCACGCTGGTCGGAAAGAACACCGGCAGACCGCAGGCCTTGAAGATGTGGTCGCTCTGGTGCGCCGCGGTCGAGCTCTTGGCCACGTGGTCGTCACCGGCCACCGCGATCACGCCGCCCCAGGGCGTGGTACCGGCCATGTTGGCGTGCTTGAAGACGTCGCTGCAGCGGTCCACGCCCGGGCCCTTGCCGTACCAGATGCCGAACACACCGTCGAACCTGTTCGATCCCGGCGGTGCAAAGCCCAGCTGCTGCGTGCCCCAGAGCGCGGTCGCGGCCAGTTCCTCGTTCACACCCGGCTGGAACACGATGTTCTGCTGCTTCAGATAGGGCGCCGCCTTCTGCAGCGCCTGGTCGTAGCCGCCCAGCGGCGAACCGCGGTAACCGCTGATGAAACCCGCCGTGTTCTTGCCCTGCAGCGCGTCGCGCTGGCGCTGCAGCATCGGCAGCTTCACCAGCGCCTGCACGCCGCTCATGAAAGCGCGGCCGTGGTCCAGGGAATATTTGTCGTCGAGCGTGACGGTTTCGAGCGCGCGGCGGATGTGTTCGGGCAGTGGGGCGTTCATCTTGTTGTCTCCTGTCAAGAGCGGTCAACCGCCTTGTGGGCGGGGCTTTATTCGGGCCGCGCCGGGTGGGTGCGAGCGGGTTTCAGTGTGCCGCACAGTGTATGACCCGGGCGCTGACAGGTGTTTGCTTTTCATGCCCGTGTTTGCCCCAGTCAAGAAAGATTCTTTCTAGAATATGCTGATTATGGAAACACTCGACAAGTTTGACATCGCCATCCTGCACGAACTGCAAACCGATGGCCGCCTGACCAACGCCGAGCTGGCCAACCGCGTGGGCCTGTCGGCTGCGCCTTGCTGGCGGCGCGTGCGGGCGCTGGAAGAAGAGGGCTTCATCCGCGGTTACCGCGCCGAACTCAACCGCGAAAAGATCGGCCTGGGCGTGCTCGCCTTCGTGCGGCTCGACGCCGAGCGCAACAGCGGCGACGTCACCCGCGCGCTCGAGGCCGCCATCCACAACATCCCCGAAATCGTCTCTTGCCACTACATCAGCGGCTCCGGCACCTTCGAGCTCGAAGTCGTCTGCCCCGACCTGGCCGAGTTCAGCCGCTTCGCGCGCGAAGTGCTGATCAACCTGCCCAACGTGAAAGACCTGCACACCAGCTTTTCGCTCGGCGAAGTGAAGGCCGCGGGCGCTTTGCCTCTCGCGCATTTGTTGACCCGATCACCCGCAACGGCAAGCGGGCGGAAAACCTGACCCCCGAGCTTCAAAAAATCGCTATTAAAGACAAATTTGTTAAATTTTGTCCATAATAACGAAATGCCACGCAAACCACCCACTGTCTTTCCGCTGGAGCAAAACATGCTCGCCCAGTTGGGCGAGCGGATCAAACTGGCCCGCATGCGCCGCAAGCTGAGCAGCACCGTGGTCGCTCAACGCGCAGGCATTTCCCGCACATCCGTCTACAAGGTCGAAAGCGGCGACCCCGGCGCCACCCTCGGAACCTACTTCCGCGTGCTGGCCGTGCTTGGCCTGGAGCGAGACATCAACGTGCTCGCCGCTGACGACAAAGTCGGGCGCAAACTGCAAGACTTGGCGTTGACGCCCGCGACCGCAGCCCGCAGGGCGAAGGTACTCCAGTGAGCCCGCCCAACCCCAAGCTGGAAGTCTGGCTCGACTGCGACCTGTGCCCCCCCTGCCTCGTGGGCACGCTGGCGCACGACCGCGGACAGATCCGCTTCCACTACGACCGCCAGTGGCTCCAGGACCCGCGCGCATTCGCCCTCGATCCCGACCTCTCGTTGGACGAACACCCGTTCTTTCCCAAACCCGACCTGGGCAACTTCGGCATCTTTCTCGACTCCTCCCCAGACCGGTGGGGGCAAACGCTGATGAAGCGCCGCGAAGCGCTGCAAGCCAAAGACGAACAACGCGCGCCCCGCAACCTGTACGCCTGGGACTTCCTCATCGGCGTCCAGGACTTCACCCGCCAGGGTGCCTTGCGTGTTCGCTTCGCTGGCGCCGACACATTCCTGGCGTCCGAGGCCATGGCGGCGCCACCCGTCACCTCCCTGCGTGAACTGGAAGCGGTCGCTCACCAACTCAGCAGCCGTCGCATCGACGACCTCGACGCCTTGCGCCAATGGCTGGCGGTTCTGGTGGCGCCTGGCGCATCGCTCGGTGGCGCCCGGCCCAAAGCCAACTTCACCGAAGCCGACGGCAGTCTGTGGATCGGCAAATTTCCGGCCCGCGACGACGACCGCGACATGGGCGCCTGGGAATACGTCGTTCACCAGTTGGCGGCCCAGGCAGGCATCGACGTTCCGGTGGCCCGGCTCCTGCGGCTCAACCATCCATTTCACACCTTCTGTGTCCAGCGCTTTGATCGCGCCCAAGGCGCACGGCGGTTCTACGCGTCTGCCATGACCTTGCTCCGAAAGGAACAGAGCGAAGGGACCAGCTACCTCGAACTCGCCCAGTTCCTCCGCGCCAACGGTGACGGCGCTCACACCAGCGCCGACCTGGAGCAACTGTTTCGCCGCGTGGCCTTCAACGTCGCCGTCGGCAACCGGGACGACCATCTGCGCAACCACGGCTTCATTCTCAGCGCGACCGGCTGGCGCCTGGCCCCAGCGTTTGACGTCAACCCCAACATCGACAAGGCCGAACACGTCCTGAACATCGACGACACCGACAACCGCCCCAGCCTGGACACGGTGCTCTCAACCGCCGGGTTTTATGGACTGTCTCGCGACCGTGCCGAAAACATCGTTCAGTCGGTGGTGTTGGCTGTCGGCGCCTGGCGTGACACCGCCCGCCAGGCAGGCATCGCCAGAGCCGACATCGAACTGACCGCGGGCGCGTTCTCCGCGCACGCTGCATACCAGCGCTGAGGCGTGCCCTCCAGCCCGGGCGCTTGGCCTCTCGCGCATTTGTTGACCAAATCACTAGCCACGGCAAGCGGAAGGAAAACTTGAGTCTTTTTTGATACCGCTCGTCTCCGGATTTCGACCGTTGGTTAACATACTGGCTGCAAGTCGTTGAATTTGTGCATTTTTTCATACGGACTCGTTGCCTCACATGGGCACTTTCCGTAGCATCCAGCCATCCGAACACCACTGGTCCATCACCAGAAAGTGTTCAAACCCGGTCTCTGTCTCTTCCAAGGAAACGTCGTGAAAAAGTCTCTGTTCGTGAAAACCGCTGTGGCCCTGGCGCTGGCCGCTCCTTTGTTGGCTTCGGCTGAGTCTCAGACCGTAGTGGGCAACGGTAGCGCCACCGCACGCCTGGATTTCCGTGTTGTGGTGCCGCGCGTGCTACTCCTGCAAGTGGGCTCGCTCACCAGCGTCGATTTGGTGGAATTTGATCTGGGTACTAACGAGCCTGGCACCGGTGTTGCGGTTGGTCGCACCGGCGGCGCTGCAGTACCCGTGCGCGTGCTGGGTAACAACGGCCCCATCACCCTGGCTGTCACCAACTCTGGTGACCTGAACACTGGCACCGCTGGCGAAACCATCCCCTGGACGGAAATCGCAGTAACCTCCACCTCCGTCTCGGGTTCGCCCATTCCCCACCCCAGCGCGACCTTTAACGGCAACACCGTGCTGACCACCACCAATGGCAAGGTTACAAACAGCCAAGCCAACTGGAGCTTCACCTACAGCAACACGCTGACCGTGCCGGCTGGCACCTACGGTGGCGCGAATATCAACAATGGCCGAGTGACCTACACCGCCTCCATGCTCTGATCGTCGGGAAAACGATCCCCAAGCCGGCCCAGACCGGCCACAACAAAAAAAGAACGGAGGGCCAGCGTGCAGCAGCCCTCCGTTTGCTTTTTGAGCCCCGCCCCCTGCGAAGCCGTCCACACCGGTCGGTCACAATGAAACCATGACCCCGCCCACCTTCCGCCCCACGAACAAACGCCCGCTGGCCGCCCTGGCGCTGGTCGCGTTGTGCGTCGCGGAAATGGCCGCGGCCCACGCCTGGTCGCTCTCTCTCACCTCCGCCTCGCGCCGGGTCTTCCTGCACGTCGGCAACGGCACGGCCAATGGCAACAACGGCACCATCAACCGGGTCACCGCCACCCTCACCGGCGCCCAGTTGCTGGCCGGCACTCCGCAGGCGATGAGCAGCAACAGCACCCAGTCCAACAGCCTTTACGGCGACGGTTTCACCACCTGCCCCAACCCGGCCTCGCAGGTCATGGTCGGCGCCTCCTACCGCCGGAACAACAACAACCAGCCCGCCAGCGCCACCCTGCGCGTCACCTCGCCCGCCAACCTCACCAACGCCGCGGGCGACACGATTCCGTTCTCGCAAATCAGCTGGACCGTCTCCGCCCCCGGCAGCAGCGTGCCCAACGTCATCCCCGCCGGCACCTTCAACGGCGGCACGCAGACCCTGGCCACCGTGCCGGCCAACACCTACATCGAAAACTGCCACTCCTTCATCTACGCCAACAGCGCGTTGCGCGCCGCCGGCACCTACAACGGCCAGGTCACCTACACACTGAGCAGCCCATGACCTCCGCTTTTCGCCACGCAGCCGCGGTCTGTCTGTTGGCCCTCGCCGCCAGCGCCGCCGCCGCCGAAACCCACCAGCTCGACGACTCGCTCAGCCACACCGTGCCGCCCACCGCGCAGATGCAGTGGCTGCCGCAGACCCGAGGCGATGTGGACGGCGGCATGGAAGCCTGGGTGCGCGTCAACGTGCGCATCGAAACCCAAGACTGGGTCGGCCGCAGCGGCAGTATCTACATGGTCCTGCCGCGCGACGAAGCCTCCACCCTCGAAGCCGTCTGGACCGCCGACGGCCCGCTCCTGGCCGGGCGCCTGACCTCCGGCGAACGCGCGCTGGTCTACCGCGGCGCCATCACCAGCACCACCCTGCGCGACCAGATCCTCGTGCGCCTGCGCTCCGGCCCCGACTGGCAGAGCAACAGCCGCCGCCTGAACTTCCACTTCGAACTCGATGTGGACTAGGGCCTATTCACACTATTTTTCCAAGATGCGTTGCGGATCAAAAAGGCCATGCGCAAGGCGCGAAACGCAGCCGGGGTCGCCCCCCCGGCAAGGCTTCGCAACGCCGCGCATGGCCTTTTTGGCCACAACCCGAAGGGAATGGGTTGAAAACAGCGCCACTCGTTGTTGCACTCCTAGGCCAGACACCCAGTCTGGCCGTCGTCGCGCGCCTAGATTGGCGCTGTTTTCAACCCATTCGCACTTGGAAAAATAGTGTGAACAGGCCCTTACTCCGCTCCCTCGCGCCCATGAACCTCTTGCCCATCTTCCGCCTGAGTGCGTTCCTGCTGGCGGCCACCCTGCTGCCCGCCGCCGCCTTCGCCCAGGGCTTTGCCGCCTACATCTCGCCGCCGCGTTTTGAAGTGCAGGCCGAAGCCGGCAAGCCCCTGCGCCAGGTGCTCGAAATCCAGCACGTCGGCCAGCAAAAAGGCAACTACCGCATCTACACCGCCGACTGGACCTTCAACGCCGACAACTCGGTCAGCTTCAGCACCGAACTCGCCCCCGACAGCTGCCGCCCCTGGGTCGCCATCGAACGGCGCGAACTCAGCATCGAACCCGGCGCCCGCTACCGCTACCGCTTCGAGATCAACCCGCCCGCCGGCACGCCGCCGCGCGAATGCCGCTTCGCCCTCATGGTCGAAGGCCTCGACCCCGCCAAAGTGCAGGGCAACATCAGTTTCCCCGTGGGCGGGCGCATCGGCGTCATCGTCTACGCCGCCATTGGCGGCGCCGCGCCCCAGCTCAGCATCGCCACCACCCAGGTCACCCAGGTCAACGGCAAGCCCACCGCCACGCTCGATGTGCGCAACACCGGCAGCGCCCACGGCCGCATCGAAGGCTTCGTCAACGGCACCGACGCCGCTGGCGCCAAGTTCGAAATGGCCCCCGCCGACCTGCCCATCCTGCCCGGCGAAACCCGCCGCGTCGCGCTCAACCCCGTGTCCGAAGACGGCAAGACCGCCCCCGAGATCCGCTTCCCGCTCAGCGTCAAAGGCAGCCTCGAATGGGGCGCCAACCGCCTGCCGCTGGACGCGAGCTTCGTCGCCCCATGACCCTGGCGGGACGGGTCACCCGCTGCAGCCTGCTGGCCCTGTTCGGCGCGTTCGCGCCCTGCCTGCACGCGCAAACCCCCGCGCCCGCCAGCTCCGCAGCCGCAGCCAACGCTGAAGCCCCCGCTGAAACCGGCTACCAGGACCGCGTCATCGAAGGCCTCGCGCCGCTCGTAGAAGACGAAGGCAGCTTCGAATACAACAAAGCCGGCTGGCCGCGCTTTCTGCGCCTCGAAACCCGCCTCGGCACCCAGCCCTTCGACACCGAGCGCAAAACCCAGACCGCCTTCGCCGTCTACGGCCTGCTCGACACCCCCAACCACGGCGCCCTCTCCCTCGACGGCAGCCTCGCCCCGCGCGACAGCCGCGGCACCCTCACCCTGCGCCAGCGCGGCCTGCCGCTGGCCGGCGGCTGGCTCGGCAACCACGAAGCCGGCGTGCTCATCGCTCCAGCGCCCGCCATCACCCGCCTGCCCTCGCGCGTGTACCTGCCCGCGGCCACCCTGCGCGGCCTCGCCGGCGAATGGCTCAACCCCGGCAGCGGCCTCGCCCTGCAAGCCAGTGCCGGCGAACCCGGCCAGCTGGAGAGCCTGCCCGCCAGCGGCTTCCGCGGCCTCGGCGGCCGGCGCACCACGCTCGGCGCCCAGTGGCACCTCGGCGCCAGCGCCGACAACACCGACCCGCTCGGCCTGCCCGGCTGGACCCTCGCCCTGCAACACGAAGACGCCAGCCGCGTCACCGCCCTCGGCCAGACCCGCGACACCGGCACCCCGCTCGACGCCCGCTCCACCCTCTTCGCCCTGCGCCACGAAGGCGACAACCGGCGCACCCAGGGCCAGCTCATCCTCAGCCGCGGCGGCAGCGCCCCCACCGCCGTCGCCACATCCACCAGCGCCACGCCCACCAGCGAAGCCAGCAACCCCCAAGGCTTCTGGATCGACAGCGAATGGGACGACGGCCCGCGCCAGCACGGCCTTGGCCTCTACCGTCTAGACCCCGGCCTCACCTGGGCCGGCCAGGCCATGCCCGCTGACGTGCAAGGCGCCACCGTGCGCAGCGAATGGCGCACCCGCCAGTGGTCTGCCGAAGGCTCGGTGGACTGGCTACGCTCCATCAGCGGGCGCACCCGCGACGGCAGCTACGCCTCGGGCAGCGCCCGCTGGCGCCTCAGCCGCGCCAGCAGCCTCGGTGCCGGCGCCTCCGTGCGCCGCTTCGACGGCGACGCCTGGAGCAGCTACGGCGACTGGCGCTGGCAAAACCCCCTCGGCACCAGCGGCTTGCGCCTCACCCTCAGCGGCGGCGCCGCCAGCCAGACCCGCACCCAAGAACTCAGCTACGACCAGGACTGGACCGTGCCCCAGGGCTGGAGCGTCTCCACCAGCCTCGGCCTCACCCGCAACAGCGCCGGCACCGACCCCGACAACGCCGTCAGCAGCCTCGGCAGCAGCGCCACCACCGCCGACGAAACCCTCTGGTCCGCCGCCCTCGCCGTCACCGCCCCCCTCAGCGGCAACGCCACCCTGCGCGGCACCCTGCAAACCGAACACGGCAACACCGGCCGCCGCCGCCACGGCCTCAACCTCGGCAGCGTCTGGCGCCTCAACCAACACTGGAGCGTCGAAGGCAACTACAACCGCAGCCTCGGCCAGAGCCGCACCCTGCGC
>Ga0209262_10000611_pt1 | contig 15676 bp, 16 predicted proteins | sample Lowcelwee11metaG_FD_187171 | JGI IMG/M metagenome (GOLD analysis project Ga0209262, IMG submission 187171) | Freshwater pond sediment microbial communities from the University of Edinburgh, under environmental carbon perturbations - Low... | ecosystem: Environmental > Aquatic > Freshwater >...
CGCGGATGTTCTCAACGTAGCGGCGCATGGGAAAGCGGGCGGATTCACCGTAGAGATAGACCGGGATATTGAATTCCTCAGCCACTTTCTGGGCGAAATCGACCGACATGGCCACGGTTTCCTCCAGGGAGGCATCCTTGAGCGGCACGAAAGGAAAAACATCAACAGCCCCGAGGCGCGGATACTCGCCCCGGTGCCGGCGCATATCGACATGGGCCAGGGTCTCGCGATACAGGGTGAGGCCGCCGGCAAAGATCGCTTCCCGCGGTCCAGTGAAGGAAAAGACGGTGCGGTTGCGCACGCTGTCGCGGGATGTGTCCAGGACCAGCAAATTCTTGACGGCCTGCAGCTTTTCCACCAGGCCGGAAATGAATGACTGGTCGTTGCCTTCCGAGATATTGGGAACAACCGAAATGATTTTGCTCATTGCCTGCTCCTTTAAGGGATTTACAAACTGGCCATATCCGAACGGGCGATCTCGATCAGCGCATTTCCTTCGGCCACATTTTCGCCTTTTTTAACGAAAACCTTCTTGACCGTACCGTCAGTGGTGGCCTGGATCTGGTTCTCCATTTTCATGGCTTCCATGACCAAGATGATCTGTCCAGCCTTGACTTTCTCCCCTTCCCTGATCTTGACGTCGATGATCAGCCCGGGCAAGGGAGCCTTGACGATGCTGGAAGCGTCTCCACTGGCGGCAGCGGGAGCCGGCGGGGCCGCCGGGGCCGGGGCGACGCCGATGGCCGGCTGCATGGCAGGGGCTGCCGCCCTGGGTTCACTCGCCATGGCCGCCGCGGGCATCAGCTTGCTCAAGGCCAGCTGTTGCAGATCGACGCGGAACTCCTTGCCGTTGACCTGGATCAAGGCGTATTCGGCGTTGATCTCGCTGACTTCGGCCCGGTATTCCTTCTGGTTGATGGTCAGGATATATTCGTTCATGTTAACGCACTCCTTGGAAAGGACGGATCAACAGCCGCCCCCAATCGCTCCAACCCTGCGGCTGGTTCTCCCCTTTGAAAGTGAAACTCCGGCCCTGGAGGGCCATGAACATTTTCACTTCGATGGCCACAACGGCCGCGATGGCCGCCACGGTTTCGGGCTCCATGGTTTCGACCGCCTGCGGTGGAGCCGGCGCAGCGGAGGCGGGCGCTGCCTGGTCCGGGACTTCGCCGTTCTGCTTGCGGCCGGGGAACCAGCGGTTCAGATTCTTTTTTATTTTCAAGTTGCACTCCCTGTTTACAATGGGATATTGCTGTGTTTCTTGGGCGGATTGGAGTCGCGCTTGGCGGCTAGCATCTCCAGGGCCTTGATCAGGCGCAAACGCGTGCCGGCCGGCTCGATGACGTCGTCGATATAGCCTTTGCGGGCCGCGCTGTAGGGATTGGCGAACAGGTCACGGTAGACGTCCTTCAATTCCTCTTTTTTCTTGCCCGCGTCCTCCGCCTTCTTCAATTCTTCGCTGTAGATGATCTCCACCGCCCCGTCCGGCCCCATGACCGCGATCTCGGCGCTGGGCCAGGCCAGGTTGACGTCGCCGCGGATGTGCTTGGAGCTCATGACGCAATAGGCGCCGCCATAGGCCTTGCGCACGATGATCGTCACCTTGGGCACCGTGCTTTCCGCGAAAGCGAACAGCAGCTTGGCGCCGTTGCGGATGATGCCGTTGTATTCCTGGTTGGTCCCGGGCATGAATCCGGGCACGTCCTCGAATATGACCAGCGGGATGTTGAAGGCGTCGCAGAAGCGGACGAAGCGGGCCGCCTTGATCGAGGCGGCGTTGTCCAGCACGCCGGCCATGACCTTGGGCTGGTTGGCCACGATGCCCACCGACCTGCCGTTGAGGCGGGCGAAGCCGGTGATGATGTTGGCGGCGAACAAGGGCTGCGTTTCGAAGAAATCGCGATGGTCCACCACCAGGGCGATGATCTCCTTCATGTCATAGGGCTTGTTGGGATTGTCGGGGACGACCTCGTTCAACTTCGCTTCCATGCGGTTGAGCGGGTCACTGCAGGGCAGGGCCGGCGGCTGGGTCGTGTTGTTCTGTGGCAAAAAGGAAAAGAGCCGGCGCAGGCCGTCGAAACAGGCGTCCTCGCTGGCGTAGACCAGGTGAGCCACGCCGCTCTTGCTGGCGTGCACGCCCGTGCCGCCGAGCTGCTCCGTGGTCACATCCTCCTGGGTCACCTGCTTGACCACCTTGGGCCCGGTAAGGAACATGTAGGAGGTCTTTTCCACCATCAGGATAAAATCGGTGATGGCCGGCGAATAGACGGCGCCGCCGGCGCAGGGGCCGAGGACCAAGGAGATCTGCGGCACCACTCCGGAGTAAAGCACGTTGCGCAGGAAAATGTCGGCGTAGCCGGCCAGCGAGTCCACCCCTTCCTGGATGCGCGCACCGCCCGAGTCGTTGATGCCGATCAGCGGGGCCCCGACCTTGGCCGCCATCTCCATGACCTTGACGATCTTCTCGGCGTAGGCCTTGGAGAGGGAGCCGCCGAAGATGGTGAAGTCCTGGGAAAAGATGAAAACCAAACGGCCCTGGATGGTTCCGTAGCCGGTGATCACGCCGTCGGTCAGGGGCTGGTTCTTCTGCATGTCGAAATCCGTACAGCGGTGGGTGACGAACATGTCGAACTCTTCGAAGCTGCCCGCGTCGAGTATCTTTTCCACCCGTTCGCGAGCCGTGTACTTTCCTTTCTCGTGCTGGCTGGCGATCCGTTTCTCGCCTCCGGCCAGGCGGGCCTTTTCCTTGCGCGTCACCAGATCAAGCAATTTCTTTTCGAGCGCCATCATGCCTCCGTTTTAAGTTTTCTTTTTAACATAAAACCTGCCCGCGGTCAAATGCCCGGCATGGGTAAAATAATAGATAGAACTGTAGAATCCGCCTCGAGGAGCGGATGATAGAGGTTTTTTTATTTTGGCGATTTTCTTTTTTATTTCACCCCGGACATGGCCTCGGCGAGGTTTTTCTGGGCGGCCTGGACGGCCGGATCCTGCATGTACTGGGCGGCCTTCATCGAGGCGTTGATGATGCGGCCCATGACCGCCTGCATCTTGTCCATCTCCGGCTTCAGTTCAGCGGGCGGCTCGGCCTGGTTCTTCATTTCGGGAAACTGTTCCTGGAGCTTCTTCATGGCCGGGACCAGGTCCTTCGAGCCGGCGGCGTAGGCGTTCAGCGCCGCGGCCACGTCCTGGGCGCTTCCCGCCTTTTCCATGGCATCGGCGTAGTCATTCATGATGTCGATCTGCTGGGAGATCAGGCTTTTCACCGAAGCATATTTCCCGCCGCCGCCGCAGGCGACCGCGCCGGCGATCATCAGCGCCACCGCCAACCAAACCATCATCCTGCATGCTTTCATTTTTCACACTCCTGTTCGCTTTGTTTGCAAAACTCCATGGGAAACGAAAAGGATCGGAAAATTCGCTGTCCCACCCGGACATTGTATAAAAAAAGGAAAACAAATTCAACCATTCCATGTTCCCCGGGGCACGTTGACAAGCCCGTCGGAAAATTGTAGCATTGGGCCTTGGCGCGAGGGACAAATGGAAGGATTGTTCATCGGTTTCACGGCGATCACCTGGAAGCAGCTGCTGATGATGGCCGTCGGCGGCCTGCTGATCTACCTGGCCATTAAAAAAGAATATGAACCGGCGCTGCTGCTGCCCATCGGCTTCGGCACCATCCTGGTCAACATCCCCTATTCCTCGGTCCTCGACCAGGTCGAGGGCGGGCAAAAGATCACCGGGGCGCTCTCCCTGTTTTTCCGTGCCGGCATCCTGACTGAGATCTTCCCGCTGCTGATCTTCATCGCCATCGGCGCCATGATCGATTTCAGCCCCCTGTTCCGCAAGCCGCTGCTGCTGCTTTTCGGCGCCGCGGCACAGTTCGGCATCTTCTTCACCATGATGGCCGCCGCCCTGTTCGGCTTCGGCCTGAAGGAAGCCGCGGCCATCGGCATCATCGGCTCGGCCGACGGCCCCACCTCCATCTACGTGGCCAGCCGTTTCGCCCGCAACCTGCTGGGACCCATTTCGGTGGCGGCCTATTCCTACATGGCGCTGGTACCCATCATCCAGCCGCCGGTGATCAAGCTGCTGACCAGCCGGCGTGAACGGCTGATCCGCATGGACGGCAGCCAGAGGAAAATATCGCGGACCACCCTGGTGCTGTTCCCCATCCTGGTCACGGTGCTGACCGGGATGTTCGCCCCCACCGCCGTGGCCCTGATCGGCTTCCTGATGTTCGGCAACCTGGTGCGCGAGTGCGGCGTCCTGAAAAAACTCTCGCTCGCCGCCCAGAACGAGCTGGCCAGCCTGGTCACGCTGCTGCTGGGCATCACCATCGCCTCGACCATGACCGCCGACCGCTTCCTGCAGGTTTCCACCCTGTTCATCATTGGCCTGGGCCTCTGCGCCTTCATCTTCGACACCGCCGGCGGCGTGATCTTCGCCAAGGCGATGAACCTGTTCCTGAAAAAGAAGGTCAATCCCATGATCGGGGCGGCGGGCATCTCGGCCTTCCCCATGTCGGCGCGGGTGATCCACACCATGGGCCTGAAGGAGGATCCGTCCAACTACCTCTTGATGTATGCGGTCAGCGCCAACGTCTCGGGACAGATCGGTTCGGTACTGGCCGGCGGACTGATCCTGGCCTTGGTCAAGTAGAGGAGGATGAGATGTCGGAAACCGTGATGCGGATATTCAAACAGGCATTGGCCGTGACCGGCAAGGGCATGCTGGCGCTTTTCGCGTTCATGCTCCTGTTTTTCATCCTGCTGGTGCTGGTCGACCGGATATTCCCGGGCAAGGAATCAGAACAGTGATGAGTGAACGAACTCAACGATCATTCGTGATAAGTGATAAGAGAGAAATAAAAACAATGATTGGATCGTTTTATCGCTGTTTCTCATCACTCATCACGTATCACTTATCACTATAGATCTCTCTATTCTTTGCTTTCTTTCGGAGTGAACTCCACTTTTTTTCGGATGTCCATCATAAGGGAATCGCTCCAGCTCTTCTGGGCCAGGATGAGGCGCAGCCCTTCCAGCGTTTTGACCGGCACACCGTCCACGGCCAGGACGATATCGCCTTTTTTCAGACCCTGCTTTTCGGCCGGCGTGTCCTTGCCGACCCGGTCCACTTCATAAAGCCCGTCGCCGTTCATCTTGCCGCTGAAGCCGGCCTCGGCGAAATAAGGTTTCTCCTCGGCGGCCACGGCGAAGACGGCGTCGGCCAGTCCGCGCGAGAAAAGGGCGGCGGGCTGCAACTGCCCGGCCAGGGCCTTGACCATGGGATTTTCTTCATCGCCGGCATCCTTCTTCTTTTGCGGAACCGTCACCGGCACCAGGGTCAGAATATTCGCTTTCCTGTCGCGCAGGCGGTAGCGCCAGGGAATGCCCAGGCCGTAGGCCACGTGGGCGCTGCCGGCGATGATGATCCCCTTGAAGCCGCGGCATTCAGGACGCGCCAGGGTCAGGCGCAGGGATTCGGCCATGACCGTGTCCCAGCACTTTTGGGCGGCGTAAACGTTCCTGAACCAGAGCGGCACCTGCACGGCGAATTCGCCCAGCGTGCGGCGGACGAAGTATTCGTGCTCGGGATGCGAGCGTTCGCCGCCGGGGAACATGGCCCGTTCGGCGGCGGAGAGTCCGGCGAAACCTCCCTTGGCCACCTTGCTGACCAGCTCGCGGGGAATGTTCAGGCCCACGGCCTTCAATCCCAGCTTTTTCACCGTCTCCAGGACCAGGCGCGTGTAGGCGAAATTCAGGGCGCCGCGCTGGTACCAGCCGGTTTTCTGCAGCAGCTCCGCTTCGCTGATCTTCCCGCTCAGGTAGAGATCCAGGGCCGGGTCATCATCGCGGTTGAAGAACTCGAATCCGACAACCAGGCGTGGGTGCTCTTTGGCCAGCGTTTCGATGAATTCCTTTTGCCAGGCGTGGCAGGCGTAGTTATCGTGAAGCTCGCCGATGATGAACACATCCCGGTCAAGATTCTGCCGGACCAGGCCGGGCAGGCCGATCTCCCCCCCTTCCGTCGTGGCCATGATCCGGCCGGCCGGCAGCACGGCCAGTTGTAAGCGATGCGCTGACGCGCCGATGGGCAGCGCGTCCAAAGTTTTGTCCTCCGCCGTCCAGGCCGCCAAGGACAGAAAAATGACCATCAATGTAAAAATCACCCATAGTCTGTTTTTCATCAGCCCTCCCACGAAGGCAGGCTTTCGCGCCATCCGCCCAGTTGAAATGCCAAATCACAAATTCCAAATCCCAAATAAATTCCAAGTTCCAAATTCCAATATCCCAAACAAAAGCGCTGCAAGTATATTTTCTTCGTTTTGGTCATTGGGTCATTGGTGCTTGGAAATTGTTTGTTATTTGATGCTTGGAATTTGGTGCTTTCATTTTCTTGCCATACACCGTTCACCTTCCACCGTACACCAAGTCCAGCCTTGGATTTCTAATTAATCTGCCAGCGCCTTGTCCATCTCCGCCTTGATCTTGGCCGCAGTTTCCAGCACGCTCGCGCACATCTTGCGCGCCTGGGCGCGGGTTTCGCTGCGGAAAGACCCGGGGGCCATTTCCTGGGTGTTGATCAGGACGTTGTACAACGCTCCTTCGGCGCACACGGCGGCGGTCAGGCCGGCAACGCCGGCGTCGGAAAGCGAATTGCGGTTGCCTTTCATGGCCGCGACCAGGGCCAGTTCGGCCGCGGTCCGCGATTTTTCCAGGACCGCAAAAGGGACCAGTGTCGCACCCTTGGTGGCTTCGACTATGGCATCCTGGCGGAAATTCTTTTCCTCGTCGGTCTTCTTGGGCAGGGAAAAAGCGGCCATGAGGCAATTGAAAGCCTCGGTATCCTTGTCGATGGCCTCGATGAAGAAATCCTTCAGCGGCTGCGCTTTTTCAGCCACGATCTCCATTTCATCGCGCACTTCTTCATAGCCTTTCTTGCCAAAAGTCAGGTTGCCGACCATGGCGCTCAATCCTGCCGACAGGGCGCCGTTCAAGGCGGCGATGCTGCCGCCGCCTGGCGCAGGCGAATCGGAGGCCAGCTCGGCGCAGAAATCGACCAGGTCCATGGAGGCCAAGGGGCCCTTTTTGCGGAAGCGGTATTCGATGATCTTGTGCTCTGGTTTGAAGGGGGAGATCTCGGCCAGGCCCAGGCTCTGCACGGCGGTGCGGACAATTTCTTTCTCGGCGACGCCGAAGCAACCGCCCTGCTTGCGCAGATAATGCCGCCCGACCTGCAGCACCGCCTCCAGGGGGATCAAGCCGACCAGCTCGCTGCCGGTCACGCGCACGCCGAATTCGGCGGCCAGCCGTTCCGCTTCTTCAAACACGCGGTGCAATGGAGTGATGTTGTAGTTGAGCAGGTTGACCGAGATCTGGGCCATCTGGTATTCGGGGATATACCAACCCACGGCTCGCACCGCTTTCAGGGTGCCGGGAATCGTTTCTTTGGCTCCATTATCCGGATTTTTCACGATGCGGCCCTTTTCGCGCAGGCGGTTGGCGATCTCCTTGGCCAGCTTGACGTTGCGGGTGTTGAGGTTGACGTTATAAGCGATCAGGAACTCGCGGGCGCCGATGACCGTGGCCCCGGCGGTTTTATTGAACACCGCCCTGCCGAAATCGGGCTTGTATTCTTTTTTCTTCAGTTTTTCAGGCAAGCCTTCGTATTCCCCTTCGCGGATATAGGCCAGGCTCTGCCGTTCCGGGCAGCTGGCCGCTTCTTCGTACAAGTAAACCGGGATGGACAGCTCCTCGCCCACGCGCCGGCCGAGCCTTTTGGCGATCTCGACGCATTCGGCCATGGTCACGCCGGACACAGGCACAAAAGGACAGACATCGGTTGCGCCCATGCGCGGGTGGGCACCGCTGTGTCTGGACATGTCGATCAGCTCGGATGCCTTTTTAATGGCCTGGAAAGCCGCTTCCTCGACTGCCGACGGGGTGCCGGCGAACGTGACCACTGTGCGGTTGGTGTCGCGGCCCGGATCGACGTCCAGCAGTTCCACCCCGGCCACTTTTCTGATCTCCCCGGTGATCTGCTCGATGACGCCTGAGTCGCGGCCTTCGGAAAAATTGGGAACGCATTCAACTATTTGCTTCATTCTTCTTTCTCCTTGTTTTTCTGTTCTTGGTGCGCCATTGTTCAATTTCCTTGTGATTCCCGGAAAGCAGGACTTCCGGCACCTTCAGCCCGCGGTAGGACCGCGGCTGAGTGTATTGGGGGAAAGTGAACTGATCCTGCTGGTAAAAGGAATCTCCCGCCACCGATTCCGGGTTGCCGACCACGCCGGGGATCATGCGGCTGACGGCTTCCAGCAGGGCCTCGGCGGCGATTTCGCCACCCATGAGCACGTATTCGCCCAGCGAGATCTCCTCGTCGACCAGCTGGTCGATGGCCCGCTGGTCGACACCCTCGTAGCGTCCGCAGATCAGGATCAAATGTTTCGCGGCGGCCAGCTCCTTGATTTTTTCCTGTTTGAGGATGCGGCCGTAGGCGGAAAACAGGATCACCCGGCCGCCCGCAGGGTGCAGGCCCTTGATGTGCTCGACGGCGCGGAAAAGGGGATCGGGCATCAGCACCATGCCTGGGCCGCCGCTGAAAGGGCGGTCATCCACCTTGCGGTGCTTGTTGCGGCTGAACTCACGCAGGTCATGGACATCCACTTCCACCAGGCCGTTCTGGATGGCCTTGTCGAGCAGCCCGTAATTCAGGAAACTCCGGACCAGTTCGGGGAAGATGGTGATGATCGAAAATTTCACTTGTTCAGGTCCCGCAGTCCCGCTGGCGGATCGATGACTATGGATTTGGCCCGGCGGTCGATCTTGGCGACCAGGCTTTCGTGCCAGGGTACGTAGATGATCTCGCCCGTGGTCTCGTCTTCGATCTCCAGCAGCTGGTTCAGGGAAAATTGCGGTTGGGCTTTGACCATTCCCCAGCAGTTCCCCTGCAGGTCGAAAACCCGGAAGCCGAGCATGCTCTTGGCGCGCTCGCTTTTGGCTTCGGGAACGTCGGCGTACAGGGAACTGCCGACGAGCCGGAACGCTTCGCTTATGCTGTGGGCGCCGCTGAAGGAGATAATGGCTTCGCTGCCCGCTGGGGAAATCCGTTCGATGGTTTGGTGTAAGGTACGCCTAATGGTTCTCAACTCAACCGTTATTCCCTCTCCCGGTGTGACGATGCCGGGGGAAAGGCTGACGACCACTTCCCCCTTATTCCCTCTCGTTCTTAAAATCTTGCCGATCAATACCAATTAAAATCAATGGGGTTGCTGCTGCTGATCGAAATTCTCGATTATTTCCAAATTATACCGTCTTCTCTGCTTCATTCCGGCAGCGGCCAAAATAGTGCGGATGGCCCTGGCCGTTCTGCCTTGCTTGCCGATCACTTTGCCCAGGTCGGATTGGTGTACGCGGAGTTCCAGAATGGTGGTCTGTTCGCCGTCGATTTGAGTTACGGAGACTTGATCCGGATTGTCAACCAACGACTTGCACACAGTTTCAACTAGTTGTTTCACGTTGTCCTCCTTACTTCCCTGTATTTAGTTTCTTTACAAGCGATTTTACGGTTTCAGACGGTTGCGCTCCTTTCTGCATCCATTGGTTGTATTTTTCCATATCGATCTTGATCTGGGCCGGGTCGGTCAGGGGATTGTATTGGCCGAGCAATTCGATGTACCGCGATTCCCTGGGTTTTTCCCGGTCCACGGCCACGATGCGGTAATAAGGCTTCTTTTTTCCTCCGAATCTTGTCAGGCGAATAACGACCATGAAATTTGCTCCTATGTCAGACTTGCGAAATATAAATCTACCTCATTTTGGAAAAATTGTCAAATTTTTTCAACATCTTTCTGAAAAACGGCTTTTTGAAGCTTTTTTTCATTTCAAAGTAGCTTTTCAGCACCTGGTTGACCTCGGAAACCGGACGGCCCGCCCCCCGGGAAATGCGCAGGCGCCGACGCCCGTCAACGATCTTGGGGTTATCGCGCTCTTTGCGGGTCATGGATTCGATCACGGCCATCAGATGGCGGATGCGCTTCTCATCGATATGGGCAGCGGACAGCGAGCCCTTGAATCCCAGGTTGGGCAGCATGTCCATGACTTCATTCATGGGCCCCAGTTTTTCCACCTGCCGCAACTGGGCCAAAAAATCCTCCAGGCTGAATTCATTCTCCAGCAGCCGTTGGGAAAGGATCTCGGCCTGCTTGTGGTCGAAATCCTTTTCCGCCTTCTCGATCAGGGTCAGCATGTCGCCCATGCCCAGTATCTTTGCCGCCAGTCGCTCAGGATAGAATTTTTGCAGGTCACCGGGCTTTTCGCCGACGCCGATGAACTTGATCGGTTTGCCGGTGATGCTGACGATGGAAAGGGCCGCCCCGCCGCGCGCATCGGCGTCAAGCTTGGTCAGGATGATCGAATCCACCCCGATCTTTTCGGCGAAGCTCTGGGCGGATTGGACCGCGTCCTGACCGGTCAGGGCGTCGGCCACGAAAACGGTCTCGACCGGCTGCAGCGCCTCCTTGACCAGGCGCAGTTCTTCCATCAATTCTTCATCCACGTGCAGGCGGCCGGCCGTGTCAGCGATAACATAGTCGTAGCCCGTGCTCAGGGCGGTTTTTCTCAGTTCGCGCACCAAAACAGGCAACTCGCGGCTGTCGTTTTTAAAATAATTGATGCCGCTTTCGCGGGCGATGATCTCCAGCTGCTCGCCGGCGGCCAGGCGTTTGAGGTCGAGCGAACAAAGGAGAGAGCTCTTTTCCAGCCCTTTCAAGTGCAGGGCCAACTTGCCGGCCGTGGTGGTTTTTCCCGAACCCTGCAGGCCGGCCAGCATGATGATGGTGGGTTTGAGCGGGCTGCGATTCAGCTCATGGTTCTGCGAACCCAGCATGGCCGTCAGCTCTCCCTGGACGATCTTGACCACCTGCTGAGTGGGGTTGAGGCTGTCGTGCACTTCGCGGCCCATGGCCTGGACACGGATATTCTCAATGAACTTCTTGACCACCTTGAAGTTGACGTCGGCTTCCAGCAGCGACAGCCGGATGTCCTTCAAGGCCTGCTGCATGTTCTCCTCGGTAACTTTCACCTCGCCGCGCAGGTAGCGCAGGACTTTGTTCAGGCGTTCGCTTAAATTTTCCAGCATGCGGGTCTCACTCGCTGAAGGCAGCGGCTGGAGGCCTCTGGCCCAGGCGATAGACCGGATAAGGCCCGGGCCGGTTGCTCCACTGCTGGACAATGACGCGGTTGAAAAAGCCCCAGGCGGCCAGGCTGTCGGGAGATTGGGGTTCGAGCAGCTCCGGGACCAATCGGGCCAGAGGCTGGTCCAAGCCAACAAAGAAGGAACCGGCCGGGATGTCGATCTCCCCTTTTTCGTAGGATCCCTTGATCGTGTTCAGCACGTGACCCTGGAAGATATTCTTGTCAAGCTCCACGCTGCTGATCTTGAAGTTTTCGGCTTCGGCCTTGAAACCCTCCAACATCCGCTCCACGCGTATGCCGTGCCGCTTCAGGTTGGCCAGGGCTTCGGACTGATGCGGCAGCAGGACATAACCCGCTGGCAGATCTAGGCGGCGGCCGGGCACGGCCAGCGACAGGTAAGGCAGTTCATAGTCCTTCAGCTTGTCGGTCTTCTTCATGATGAACTCGCCCATCCAGGGCGGGAACTTGTCCCGGTCCTCGGGCTTGATCGTCTCCTTGACCAGCTCATAGCCTTTCACCGTCACGTCAAACAGCTTCTCCAGCTTGAATTCCAGGACGAACCCCCCGCGGCCGAATTGGACGGCGGATTCCCGGTCAGCCCGGCGCGTCATTTCGGCCATGACACCGATATTCTTGGCCGTATAGGCCAGGATGGAGGCGACAAACGCCCGCGAGGACAGCACGCGGGTCTGAAAATCCGCATACGAGTAATTTTCGTTGAGGATGCTGAAGCGGTTGCGCAGGCCCACGTAATTCTGCCCGTAGCGGGCCTCCATGGCGTCGCTGATCCAGCCTTTTTCCGGGAACTCGCGGTCGGCGAAATTGCCGTAGGGAACGCTGTCGAAGCCGTAGACTGTTTTCAGCGTGCGGGCCGCAAAGGGAAACAGCTTCTGCCACATGTAGTCGCGCAGGTTTTTATCGCTGTTGGGACTGATCTGGGTGGAATAGGTCACCGGCTCGCGGTGAAAGGAGCCATTGGTGGTATGCATGTCCACGACCAGCACCGGGTCCCAGGAATTGAAGACATCCACCAGGGCGCGCACCTCGGGCGATTCCAGCTTCAGGTAGTCGCGGTTCAGGTCCAGGTTCTGGCCGTTGTAGCGCACGCCGGCCAGTTCGGGGCCCAGGTCGCGGCGGTTGTGCCCCAGCTTGTCGTTGCCGTCGGCGTTGAAAATGGGAATGAACAGCAGCACCTGGCTTTCAAGCAGGCCGGGGAACCTGCCCAGGGCGATGTCGCGAATGAGCATCAGCGACGCCTCTTTTCCCTCAACCTCCCCGGCATGGATGTTGGCCATGACCAGCACGGCCGGTTTGCCGACCAGGCGCAGATCGCCCGGACGACTGACCTTTTCGGCGCTCAGCACCACCAGCGGGATCACCCTCCCTTCGCTGGAAACGGCCAAGGAAAGGATTTTGACCCTATCCGTTTTTTTCTGAACCTGATATAAAAAATCCATGACCTCATCATATAAAGAAGTCCGTAAATAATTCGAACTTTCGGCCACAGTCAGGATGTCTTCGGCGGGAAGGAGACAGGCAAACAGCATGATTACCATCGATAGTATTCGCTTCATAAAGCCTCCGGAAAGCATTATAACCGAATCGGAGCCCTATGAACAATGGCCGTGATTCAAGAGAGGCTGCCACGCTTTAATTGACTTGCATCACCAGACTATTTATAATTTTCACATGCTCAACGCCAGCCAGCAAATTTCAGACGCAACCCAAGCCAAGCGTTAGATGACCCAATCGATGAATAGGACAAATTGGCCTGGAAGCAATCGCGTTTTTCAAAAAATATGGGAATTTTGGAAAGGACCGACCCGGCGATGGTTCTTGCTGCTTGCGGCTGCCCTGGTATCCGTTTGTGCATATCCTGTACTGTTCGTTTATTTTCACAATATCCAGGAATCGGTCATTTCACAAGCCATTAAACCGATATTGATTTTCGTGGTCGTTGGATTTTTTGCCTGGATGGCTTTCTGGTTCCTTTCCGGAAGGATGGCGAAGGGCGCGCTGGCCGCATTGCTCTTCATGCTGGTTTTTATGAATTACGCGCCGATTGAGGCCTGCATCAGGAGGCTTATTCCGGACTGGCGCTGGTGGCGGATTGCCCCAACCTTCCTTTTCCTGTTTGTCAATCTATCATTGCTCCAGAGGATTTTTATCAGACGACCCGAGGCGGATGCCAATGCAATCAGGATCACACTGGGCATTGGCGCAGTGTTTCTGGTTTTAACGGTCTTCAACGCCGGAGTCGGGATATATCCTTTGATCCAACCTGCTCGGACAGGCAAGCCATCGCTGGCGGCCAGCCATTTGTCAGAACAAGATTCATTGGCCATGAAAGCGAATGGCAAGAGGCCAAATTTTTACTTCTTCATCTTTGATGAATATGCCCGGCAGGATGTATTGAAAAAATATGCCCAATACGACAACACGCCATTTCTCAGAAGCCTCCAATCCAAAAAGTTCAACGTGAGCTTTTCGAGCCATTCGACAGCAAGCACCACGAGAGCTTCCATCGGAAACTCATTGTATTATTCCATTCAATTCCGACTCGAATCCGAGACGATGGCCGGAATAAAGTTCCCTCCGCTGTTGCGTGTTTTCAAAAAGGCGGGATACTTGACTTACATACTGTCTCCGGTGTATCGATTCGATGGCAGCCTTACGGACTTCATGCTGCAATCCGCTGCGGTTCTGTCCTCTCTCAGCATAGAAAAGACGGTACTGGAGAAGAGTTTTGTCGCTTATTTGCAAGCGGCCGGGAACGAAGCGATCCGTACCGATCGGTTGAGCCTTCTTGAACAGGCGGTTGCCATCATGGAAAAACCCCTGAAGGATCCAAAATTCCTGTTTTTTCACATATTGATTCCCCATGAGCCGTTCGTTTTCGATGAAAATGGCGGTGCGGTCGCATATGAAAACATGAACAACTGGATCAACGCAAAATATTATACTGGCCAACTGCGGTTCCTATCGGCAAAAATTGAGGAACTGGCCAGCATGATCCTAAGAAGCGATCCGGATGCGGTGGTGTTGATGCAATCCGATCATGGCGCCAGGGCCTTCGGCGGCATGAATGAAGAGGAGCGGCGGGCCAGCTTCAATTGTTTGTATCTGCGTGGGCAAGACATGAATATAGAAGGGCTTTCGACAATCAATACCCTGCGGTTGGCAATGAATCATGCTCTGGGGCTAAAGCTGAAAATGCTGGAGGATTGAGCCATTATGGATTTTCCGAAAAAAAGCGTGAAAATGGCAACCGGGCTGTCTTTTGCCATTTTCTTCCTCATCTATGCAATTTATATGGTTCAGGCGGACAAAATATATTTCCTGCTCAGTGGCAAGTCCCATATTGAAAAAATTCCCAATGATCCTTCGTTGTCCCTTATGGACGCTTTGCCGATGCGTTCAGTTGTGGATCACCCTCCGACCAACAACCCGTTCGAAGAAGGCAAGGGTTTCCGGGGACAATTCGCTGGAGTGGAGGATAAGAAAGGCGATGCCAAAGTGCGTGTATTCTTTCGCTCGCCGGATGCTTTGTATGAATTGATTGAAAACCACCGTTCGTTCTGGGAAGGCTCAGAGAAGACGGTGGTGAATTTCTATGCGTCCACGGCCGGGCTGGAGAAGGGGATTTATCAGATGGGACTGTATCTAGCGGATGACCAAGGGAAAAGATTTGCCTGGATCGGCAGTTTTTTTGAAAAAGCAAAAGGCGGGCCCAGGGAATATCTGGCCCGGCCGGTGGCTCCGGTGCGGGCGAAGAGGAGCAAAGATCTGCAATTCGCCATTGAGGATTTCTACCGGAAATATAAAAAGATCGTATGCGCGGGATGGACCGTACTCGCGCATGCGGACATGAGCGGGTTCAACGCTTTTTTATTGCTCAAGGATTCCGCTGGTGTTGGCAAGACATATTACGCGCCTCTTTATGCACGCATGGACCTCATCTCAAAATACAACGATCGTCGTGCGGTCCATGGTGGATTCAGAATCAAGATTCCTCAAGATGAATTCCCACCGGGAATTTACACGGTATCGGTGCTGCTCCGATCGCGGAAAACCGGTGAAGCCATCGAATCTGCGCAGAACGAAAAAATCAATTTGCGCCCAACGGTTCGGGGATTTTCCAAAAGGATTCGTCCACACAGACGTTTACCGCGTTGAGCAGGACCCGGGCCGGTTCTTTCCCGACGCCGGCGAGCGGTTCTTTGACAACATGCCGAAACTCATTGGCGAGTGCTCCTGGGGGAGGTGCGCGCCAGCGGGTCGTGCTTGACATTTTTTCCCCCATTTTTTATAATGCTGGGCAAAGCGATACGAAAATTTATGGAGGGAAAAAATGGAAAAGAAGCTTTATGTCCTGCCGCAGTTGAAGTTCGGTTATAAAGAACTGGAACCCCACATCTCGGAAGCGCAGCTGCAGCTGCACCACCAGAAGCACCACGCCGCCTACGTTAATGGCG
>Ga0209262_10000612_pt1 | contig 15648 bp, 17 predicted proteins | sample Lowcelwee11metaG_FD_187171 | JGI IMG/M metagenome (GOLD analysis project Ga0209262, IMG submission 187171) | Freshwater pond sediment microbial communities from the University of Edinburgh, under environmental carbon perturbations - Low... | ecosystem: Environmental > Aquatic > Freshwater >...
AATTCAATACTGCCCCTTTAAAAATAATTCAATCGCGAGGCTTTCAATCAATCCCAATGGGTGCCATTGAAGTGGAAGCGGTATAAACACCCCGAGACGTGGCCCCGTTTACCTCGACTTCCTGTGTGCGTAAACTGAGGTTATTAAGAAAAACTCTCCCCATTAAGGTCATTGTCAGATCCAGTTCTTAGTTCTTCGGGTGGAAAAGCTTTCTGTAACAGCAGTCTGAGACGTCTAATTTGTTTTTCCAAGTTTTCTTGTTGTTTGTTTATTTCGTTTATTCTTTCTTCTAACGGTGTCTTTTTCTCTTTGTTTATTTTTACAGAAACTGTGTCGCTTGGAACAATATTATTCTGAGCAAACCCCTCTAGCTCTTCTAATTCTTTCCGAAGATCTGTAAGTTCCTTTTCATTGTTTGTTTTGTGATTGGATAACTCGTCTTCAAGCGATTGAATCTTATTGTTTGTTGCGTCTTTTAAGGCGGCTAAATTTTCCTTGGAGAGATGTGTATCATGTGTTAGCTGTATATTTAAACTCAGTTCTCGGATCAGAGTTCTTTGTGCATTTTGTATTTTGGAGAGCTCTCTCTCTTCTTGTCTAGATTTTAATATTGTTATTGCTTTTTCGTTGATTTTGTCTTTTAATATAGCAGCTTGGTGATTATCTATTTTTTTAAATGAAAATAAACAAACTACAACATCACATATAATAGTTTTTAAATGTTCCTCGTCTTCACGATCATTTTCACCTAAAACCTGTTTAAATCTTTCTTCGGCGATCTTATTGATTACATTGGCGAGATTCTTTGTTTTTTCTTCGGGGGTCACAGGTGTTGTTTTCGTCGAGGCGATTTCTTCGGATTTTTGTTTCTCTTCTTTTGTGAGAGGTGCTGAGCAAAAAATCCATTTAAAAATTCTTCCAAAAAAAGAGCCTGTAAGCTCTTCCTTTGACTTAAAAAGATTCGGAATGATGGGTGTTTTTTCTGCGGCTCTTGTTATCATTTGTATTCCTTAGTATTCATTATATTGTAATAACATTATTGTATCATATTTTGATTAAGTATTGTACATTTATTTATTAATAAAAAACCCGGAAATCCACAAAGGGATTTTCCGGGTTTTTTGTTATAACTCATTAATATAGAAATAGATGCTTATTTCTTGTCGTTTTCGTCCATGATCTCGACTTCGGCTTCCTCAACGTCGTCCTTTGCGGATTGTTGGGTTCCTGCTTGGGGGCCGGAATCTTGAGAACCAGACTGAGCATTAGGGCTTCCTTGGGAGCTTTGGGAAAGGTGTTCCCCGATCTTTTGCATATGTTGCTGAAGTTCAGCTGTTTTTGCTTTGATAAGGGAGCTGTCGTCTCCTTCGAGCGCCTTTTTGAGGGAGTCGATATGAGACTGGATATCTGAAACGGTAGAAGCTGGGAGCTTATCCTTATACTCATCGAGGGATTTTTGAGCGCGGAAAGAAAGAGCATCGGCTTCGTTGCGCGTTTCGATTTCTTCTTTGCGGACTTTGTCCTCGGAGGCATGGAGTTCGGCTTCCTTGATTTTACGTTGGATTTCAGCATCCGTGAGGCCTGATTTGGCTTCAATACGGATTTTTTGTTCTTTGCCGGATTGTTTATCCTTTGCAGAGACGTGGAGAATCCCATCGGCATCGACGTTGAAAGCAACTTCGATTTGAGGGGTCCCTCGGGGAGATGGTGGGATATCCGTTAAGTCGAATCGACCAATTTCTTTGTTGTCTTTAGCCATGGGGCGTTCTCCTTGGAGAACGACAATCGTTACCGCAGGCTGGTTATCGGCAGCTGTCGAGAACACTTGTTTTTTCTGGCTTGGGATCGTTGTATTGCGCTCAATGAGGGGTGTCATAACTCCTCCGAGAGTTTCGATACCGAGAGTGAGGGGGACGACATCGAGGAGGAGAACGTCTTTAACATCCCCACCGATGATTCCTCCTTGGATCGCAGCGCCAATGGCAACAGCTTCATCAGGATTCACGCCTTTGTGAGGTTCGCGTCCGAAGAGATCTTTTACTTTCTGTTGTACAGCGGGCATACGAGTCATACCGCCAACGAGAATCACTTCCCCAATATCGCTAGGAGTGACACCGGCGTCTTTCATCGCTTTGCGGCAAGGTTCAATAGAACGCTCGATGAGGTCATGACAGAGACTTTCGAGTTTAGCGCGAGAAAGCGTTAGAGCGAGGTGTCTCGGGCCTGATGCATCCATTGTGATAAATGGTTGATTAATCTCTGTTGTGAGTGTTCCTGAGAGCTCGATTTTTGCTTTTTCAGCAGCATCGCGGAGGCGCTGAAGGGCCATTTTGTCTTTGGAGAGATCGATCCCGCTTTCTTTTTTAAATTCTTCGAGCATCCAATGGATGATTTTATTATCAAAATCATCACCACCGAGGTGGGTATCTCCATTTGTAGAGAGTACTTCAAAAACACCGTCGCCGATTTCAAGGATGGATACGTCGAAAGTTCCTCCTCCAAGGTCATACACGACAATTTTTTTATCAGTATTGAGTTTGTCAAGGCCATAAGCAAGTGCTGCTGCTGTGGGTTCCGGAATAATGCGTTTTACATCAAGGCCCGCGATTTTCCCTGCATCTTTTGTGGATTGGCGCTGGGAGTCATTGAAATAAGCAGGAACTGTGATGACTGCTTCGGTCACTTTTTCGCCAAGATATGCTTCCGCTGTTTCTTTCATTTTAATAAGAATGTGGGAGGCTGCTTCTTCTGGAGAGACGATTTTTCCGTCGATTTCAAAAACGGCATCGCCATTGGCATTTTTTGTGACTTTATAGGGAACTGTCGCGAGTTCTGATTGGACTTCGCTAAGTTTGCGTCCAATAAATCGTTTTGAAGAGTAAAGCGTTTTGTCTGGGTTTGTAACGGCTTGGCGTTTTGCGGGGATCCCGACAAGTCTTTCATTGCCTTTATAAGCAATTACAGATGGAGTGGTGCGAGCACCTTCTGCATTGGCAATCACGACGGTAGATCCGCCTTCCATGATCGCGACGCAGGAGTTAGTGGTGCCTAGGTCAATACCGATGATTCTTTTTTTGTTTGATGCCATAATGTTATTCTCTTATTTCCTGTTGTGTTTCTTCTTCCAGAGTCTGCTCTGGGATGTTTGTTTTTTGTGGGTGTTTTGCGACTTTTACCCGAGCTGGACGAATTGTTCTTGTCCCGCTTTTATATCCTTTGTTGAACTCTTTGAGGATAATGCCATCCGGTACGTCAAGAGTTTCCTCGATTTCTACAGCTTCATGGCATTCCGGATTGAAAGAGGTTCCTTCTGCATGGAAAACAATGATGCCGTGAGATTGAATCACCTCTTTGAATTGAGAAAGAATCATTTCAAACCCGATGGCCCAATTTTTTACTTCAGTACTTGCGCTTTCGGCAAAGCGGAGAGCGTTTTCAAAATTATCAAGAGCAGGAAGAAATTCCGCAACGGCACTTTCAATGCTGAAACGGGTGATTTCTTGTTTTTCTTTTTGCATGCGCTTGCGCATGTTTTCCATTTCGGCTATTGCGCGAAGATATTTGTCTTTCCAGTCTTCGACGGGCGACTCTTCCGGTTTATGTTCGTTTTCACTCATGAGTTTGTCCATTGGTCAATAATTTTTTTGGGTTTGTTGGATTCCGAAATGTAATTTTGTATTTGTAGAGACTGTTTGTCAGAGCTTCGCTGATTTGTTCGCTGAATAATTGGCATAGACCAAATAGATTGCGGTATGGGAGACGGGTAGGGCCTAAAAGGGCAATGCTTCCTGCTGTGATCTGATTGATTTTATAGGGGATGGCAATAACGGAGCAGTCGGACGATGCTGGAACATGGGGACATAACTCATCGCCGATCCAGTAAGAAAGGGTGCCTTTTTTAATATTCTCTCTTAAGATTGTGCGCATTTGAGTATCATCTTCTAAAAGAGAAAGACTGTTCGCAAGAGCTGTTGCATCGTTGAATTCAGGGTAGGCAAGAAGTTTAGAAAGACCGGTTCGAAGAATTTCTTCATTAGGGAAGTTCGCATACCCAACGACATGGCGAACCATGATTTCGTTGTAGAGTCGTTGCGCTGTTTTTGTATCGACATCATCTTGAAAGAGTGGTTTTTCTCCTTTGCTGATGCGCCAGAGGAAATATTCTTCACAGGTACGTAAAAAAGAGGTGGTAACATCACGCTCTAGATAGAGAGTTTCTGTACGGACAAGGCCAAAATCAGTGATAAGGACAGAAAGAATTTTTGAAGGATCGAGTTGTACGAGTTTAACATCTTGAATAAAATCTTGATCGAAACGAGGAGAGGATATGAATACTGCGCACTGAGTGAGTTCGCTAAGGGCATCGATTGCGAAGTGTAAAAGAGCTGCTATCTCACGCGTCTCTGTAGAGAACACCTTTTTTAGAGTTGCTTCTTGATTCTTTTCAATGATCCCTTTAGAGGCATATATATCAGCATAAAGACGAAAAGCCTTTTCTGTTGGGATCCTTCCTCCAGAGGTGTGCTGCTGTTTGAGGTACCCATTTTCTTCCATTTTACTAAAGTAATTACGAATCGTTGCAGAGCTTAAGCTTTCAAAACCATGCTCTTGGATGGTGTGCGAGCCGATCGGTTTGCCTGTTTTTAAATAAAGCTCGATGAGCCCGAATAGAACAGCTTGTTCCCGGTCTGCTTTTGGGGGTTTCTTTGATGGAAGTAGTTTGTATGCGTTTGTTTTCATAGCTTTAGTTCTGATTATAGCAGTTGATATGTTCGGTTGCAAATGTTTTTTAGCAATCAGGCAAGTTGATTGCTGATTGTTTGTCTTAAAGTGTTTACGGTAAGTGGTGTGAGGAATAATTATTTTATGTGGTTTAGGTAGAAGTTTAGAACTTCAGTCCCGCCGCTAATCAGGGGGATTTTTTGTCCTTCCTGGGGGGTGATCCATTGAAAACGAACGTGTTCTTTGGGTCGGAGGGAAGGTATATGTTTGGTTAAGAGGGGTTTTCGAAACACATGAAAAATAGAGTCGTGGGAGGGGAGTCTTTTGTAAAAGCTCTGAAAAAAAGAGAGGTCGGAATCATCGATATTTAAGTCGATCTCTTCAAAGACCTCGCGGATAATCGCATCTCGGGGAGATTCTTTTGCTTCTAATTTGCCGCCCGGAATGCACCAGGTGTTTTCTTCCGGGCACCCGGAAGCTCTCAGCAAGTAGAGCAGCAGGCCCTCACACTCTAAAAAACATCCAGCAGCTTCAATAGTAGGCTGGAATCCAGGAGGAGGTGCTGTAAAGATAATCTTACTGACGTCGAAAGATTTCATTTTGTTTGAAGAAAAATGTAATTTCTTCTTTCGCTGTCTCTGCACTGTCTGATCCATGGACGGCATTTTTCTCGATGCTTGTTGCAAAATCAGCACGGATTGTTCCTGCGGGGGCTTTAGATGGATCTGTTGGTCCCATGATTTGTCGATTGCGAGAAATTGCGTTGTCGCCCTCGAGCACCATAACAAGGACAGGGCCTGAAATCATAAAATCTACAAGTTCTTGAAAGAAAGGGCGGTCCTTATGGACTGCATAGAATTCTTTCGCTTTGTCCGTGGAGAGATGGATCATTTTTGCGGCGATGACGCTTAAACCATCACGTTCAAAATATTCAATGATGTTGCCAATTTGATTTTGGCCAACGGCATCTGGTTTAATAATAGACAAAGTTTGCTCATTTGTACGGGTAGCTGTGTTAGCCATGAAAAATAGTCTCCATTAAAGATTGCAATAGCATTCTAGAATAGATGGAGATAAATCTCACGCAATTCGTTCGTTTTTTTGTTTATTTTTTAGTTTTTAGCTAAATCGGTAGTCGTGGGTTCTTCCTTACTTGTATGTAAAAAATATTTTATATATAGAGAAGGGAAACTAGGAGAGGGTCTCCAAATGGAGGAAAATACTCATTTTTTAGGAACGTTCTCGAAAAAGATACATATGCATTATCTAATCTTTTTATTTTTGGTCCCATGTTTAGTTTATGCTCAATCTTCGGAATCGCCTCAGCAAATTCAGAAGGAGTTAAGTTCAGCGCAGGATCAGTATGAACGGGCAAAAAAAATGTTTAATCCGTGGTATACGGGCCCTCTTGTGACTCCAGCGTCTTCTATGATGCCTCCAGGATCGGGAAATATTCAGCCGTATCTATTCATGAACGGGACATATGCAAATTTTAATAGTAAAAGGCAGTCAGTTTCTTTGTCTCATAATGCGTATTCTGCACAAGTGACTTCCGGAGTGTTTTTTGGGATTACTGATTCGGTCGATTGTGTCATCAACCCTTCTTCTACGGTGAATTGGCAAGACAATCACTCAGGCGGGGGATTTAATGATCTTGGCATTACGCTAGGTTTTTTAGTCACTCCTCAGACTTTATATATTCCTGGGATGAAATTTACAATTGGAGAAACTCTCCCCACAGGAAAGTACAAAAATCTCAGTACGAATGGTCTTAATTTAAATGCAACGGGAGAGGGGGCGTATCAAACGCAATTTGGCTTTGCGACAGGTAAAGTGATTTGGTGGACCTATCCGCATCCATTGCATCTTCGTTTATTCTTAGGTTATACAATAGAAAGTTCTGTGGATGTGGAAGGATTTAACGCTTATGGTGGAGGCTTTGGCGCAAAAGGTACTGTTTGTCCTGGGAAAACGTTGACTGCGGACTTAGGGATCGAAGTGAGTCTTTCTCAGTCATGGGTGTTTGCCCTTGATATTGTTTATGCGAATCAAGAAAAAACACGGTTTCTCGGGGCCCCCGGTTTTTTAGCTGACGGTTCTCTTTCTTCTGTTGGTAGTGGATCAAATGATAATCTTAGTTTAGCTCCGGCCTTTGAATACAACTGGAATGAAAATTTAGGCATCATTTGGGGTGTGCAGTTTTCTGTCTATGGTCGTAATAGCGCGAATTTTGTGAAAGGGGAATTCAGCGTGACCTATACATGGTAATCTAATATTATGATTTCTTACCCATTGGAGAAACATGGTGTATGGAGATTATCCTGATTTGTCAAGAGTGCGCAAAATATTGGTTGTGAAGCTGCGTCATTTAGGAGATGTGCTTTTAACAGGACCTGTATTTGATGCATTAAAAAATGCGATGCCACAGGCGACAATCGACGCTTATATTTATGAAGAGGCCAAGCCAATGTTGGAAGGGCATAGGGCAATCTCTGCTTTGCTTGGATACGATCGTAAATGGAAAAATCTTGGAATTGTTGCAAGGTGGAGGAAAGAGTTTGGTGTGTTGTGGCAGATTCGCAAGGGACGCTACGATTTGGTTCTGAACTTAACTGAAGGGGATCGGGGAATCCTTTGCGCTAAAATTGCAGGGGCGGAGATCCGCGTGGGATTTAATCCGAAGGGAAGATGGAAAAAAAAACTCTATACGCATGTTGTTAAACACTGTCCGGGTGTTCGACATATGGTTGAAAGAAACTTAGATGTTGTTCGTCGTATTGGGATTTTTCCGGATGAAAGAGAGCGTGAGTTATTTTTACATGTCAGTGATAAAGATATTCACTTCATGCAAAAGAAAATTGGACCGGAGTCCTTTGTTCTGATTCATCCAACCTCGCGATGGCGTTTTAAATGTTGGCCTGTCGCAAAAATGCGGGAGCTTATTGAAGTCCTTATGAAAAGAGGGAAAAAGATTGTGCTTACATCGGGTCCAGATCCCATTGAACAAGAAATGGTGGCCGACATTGCTAAAGGTCTTAATGTTCATGTGTTAGCGGGAAAAATTTCTCTTAAAGAGTTGAGTGCATTGATTTTTATGAGTGAAGTTTTGGTGTGTGTTGATTCTGTTCCTTTGCATATAGCAAGTGCATTGAAAAAACCGGTTGTGGCGATTTTTGGTCCCACATCGGATGTTACTTGGGGGCCTTGGCGTAATTCGAAAGCGCGCATTGTGTCTCAAAATTTTTCTTGCAGACCCTGTTATCAAGATGGATGTGGGGGGAGTAAGTTTAGTGATTGTCTTTATCGTCTTCCTGTTCAAGTAGTTGTAGATACTATGAATTCCGTAATTAATATAAATAAAACGTCATTAGTATGTATTTAAATATTATGTTGTGATACGATTATATTATAAAATTATTTATATTTTTATAAAAAAGGTAATTCAATGAAAATGTCGCTTTCATCTTTAGATATGGGTATTGTGGGGTCAGGGATTGTTGCAGGGATAGCATGGAATATCGAGCATTCCTGGGCTCGGAGTATTGCAAAAATTTGTGGGGCTGCTTGTATCTTGGGGTGTTTAGCGAAAGCTTGCCTCTTATATAAGAGGGCGGAGGCGAAATCTGATTTGTTATTAGAACCTCCGTGTACTCGGGGTATTTTAGCGGAGATTCCAGATGATCCTATCTGTGATATATTACAACAAGAAGAGGGGAATGAGCTTTCTCGTCTTTATGTTTCTGTTTTTAGTCCCTTGCATGGAATTGGGAGGGAGACCACATTGGGAGGGAGATCACAAGAGTTAGAAACCCCCCCTCATGAAATTTCCCCGACAGAGGAGCCCAGGCCTCCTTCGGAAGAGACGCCACGAGTCGGTTCATCCCTTTTTTCTGAAGGATCGGCAGAGAGGAAGGGTCTTTCTACTCCAGGGCGTACTCCAGGGAGCGTTAAAAAGCATATAGAAAGAATACGGAATAACAGTTCAAATAATAACCCCTCTTCTCTTCATCGGGGGTATCTAAAAAAATAGCTCTCAGAATAGAGACGCTCCGAAGGGGAGCTTTTAAAACTAATTTGAGATCCCCAGGGGGCACGAATCAGCAAAAGGTCAAGTTTACACAGTCGAGAGGCTTTGCATTGGATTGGTAGAGTTTTGTTTTAATTTAGGTTAGTTCTTTTTCTCGGACCCATATATGTTCTGGAGTTCCCGGTATTAACGGTCCATTAGAGCGTACTATCGATATTGTCACTCCTTTTTCGGGGGTTGGGGGAGAGCCTAACTTTTTGAGTTTTTCAGGGGTTATGATTTGTTTTGGAGGTGTCCTAAGTGTTGCTCGGGGAGCTTGTCCTGTTCCAGGTACATATGGGGATTGAATTCCAGGTACATATGGGGATTGAATGAGTGGATTCATAAATAACCTCGTTATGATAAATAGTTGTAAATAATCATAACTTAATCGTTATTAATTTGCATTTTTAAAATAATATACATCATTACGATGTGAATTTCAGGATTTTCTATTAAAAAACCGAAAATTCAATGAGATATTCTTTAGATACGGAACATAAAAAGAAAAAAGTTCAAAAATCTCTTGGCGTAGTCAAGCAAAAAAGATCACCCCAAGCAGAAGATCTCTGTTTAGGGTGAATACAATTAGGCTTTAATCTTAATGTCAACGCCAGCTGCAACAGGAAGGACTTTCAATTTGTCGATCGTGTCAAGTGTTGGATCGAGAAGATCGAGCACACGGATGTGCGTTCTCATCTCAAACTGCTCACGTGCTTTTTTATCGACGTTGGGAGAGCTAAGCACTGTGTAAATTTCGCGTCGTGTTGGAAGGGGGATTGGCCCTACAACGCGAGCGCCTGTACGCTTTGCTGTTTCAACGATGTCCAATACGGAGCGGTCCAGCATCCTTTGATCAAATGCCTTGAGGCGGATGCGGATTCTTTTTCTTGATGATGATTTAGGTGTTGCCATAATGGGTCTACTTTTTAATGATTTCTTCTTGGATTTTTGTAGGTACACGTTCAAAGTGGCTCGGCTCCATTGTATATGTTGCACGACCAGATGTCATTGAACGGAGGATTGTTGAATAACCAAACATTTCACTCAATGGGACTTCTGCAGTCACATCGATAATTCCTTTGATAGCATCTTGACCTAGGATTTTTCCTCGGCGGCGGTTTATGTCTCCAATTACATCTCCAACACTTGTTTCCGGTGTTGTTGAGACAACTTTCATGACTGGTTCGAGAATGATTGGTTTTGCTTTTCTTGCCGCATCTTTCAAGGCCATTGAAGCACAAATTCTAAAAGCCATTTCATTGGAGTCAACTTCATGGTAGGATCCATAAGTAATTGCGACTTTTACATCGACAAGAGGATATCCAGCCAAGACACCTGTTGCAAGTCCATCTTCGATTCCTTTAAGGCAAGCTGGGATGTATTCTTTAGGAATAACCCCTCCGACGATTTTACTTTCGATGAGGTTACCTTTACCAGGTTCATTGGATTCAATTTCTAAGCAAACATGCGCATATTGACCACGGCCACCAGACTGCTTAACGTATTTCATCTCGGATGCACCATTCATCGTAATGGTTTCTTTATAAGAAACTTCAGGTTTTCCAACGTTTGCATCTACAGAAAATTCGCGGAACATACGATCGCGAATGATTTCGAGGTGCAGCTCGCCCATTCCCTTGATGATGGTTTGTCCTGTTTCTTCATTCGTACTCACGCGGAAAGTAGGGTCTTCTTCAGACATTGCTGAGAGAGCCATAGATAATTTCTCTCGATCTGCCTTTGATTTAGGCTCGATTGCCATAGAAATTACAGGATCAGGGAAGTTCATCTTTTCTAGTAAGATGGGTTTCTCTTCTGTACAGAGAGAGTCTCCTGTGCTTGTATATTTTAGGCCGATGCAAGCAGCAATATCACCTGTGAAAAACGCATCACGGTCTTTTCTTTGATTTGCATGCATCTCAAGAAGGCGAGATACTCTCTCACGTTTGTCTTTTGTTGCATTCAAGATGGAGGCTCCCTTCAATAGGCTACCACTATAAATGCGGATAAATGTGAGCTTTCCAACGTAAGGATCTGTCATGATCTTGAAAGCAAGCGCTGAAAGAGGGCTATCATCTGATGGTTGAATTTCAAGGAGTTCATCAGAATCTAATTTATGTCCCTTAATCATCCCTCGATCGAGAGGTGATGGCATCCATCGGACAACTGCATCGAGAATCTGTTGAACACCTTTGTTTTTAAAGGCTGTTCCGCAGAGAACAGGGTTGAATTTCATTGCAATAACGCCCTTGCGAATGATTGCATGAATTTCATCTTCGGAGATCGTATCGGGATCTTCAAGTACTTTTGTCATGAAGGTTTCATTGGACTCGTCGACAGTTGCGAGTTCTTCTAAGAGCTCCATGCGCATTTTTTTGCACTGGTCGAGAAGATCGTCTGGGATCGATTCAATGGCATATTTTGCACCCATTGTTTCGTCGTGGAAGAGATATGCCTTCATTGAAATGAGATCGACCATCCCTTTGAATTCAGATTCAGATCCAATAGGACAGTGAACGGGAATTGCATTGGCGTGGAGTTTTTCTTTCATGGTTTTGACCGCATTAAAGAAGTCTGCGCCTGTTCTGTCCATTTTATTGACAAATGCAATGCGAGGAACTCCATATCGGTCTGCTTGACGCCATACTGTTTCTGATTGAGGTTGTACTCCGGCTACCGCACAAAAAACAGCAACAGCTCCGTCAAGAACGCGTAGAGATCTTTCGACCTCGATTGTAAAGTCTACGTGGCCCGGAGTGTCGATGATGTTGATTTTGCAATCTAACCAGTAGACAGTTGTTGCGGCCGAGGTGATTGTAATTCCTCTTTCTCGTTCCTGCTCCATGAAGTCCATGGTTGCAGCGCCCTCATGAACCTCTCCAATGCGGTGTACCCGCCCTGAATAATAGAGAATACGCTCCGTGGTCGTTGTTTTCCCTGCATCAATGTGGGCCATGATCCCAACGTTGCGGACGTTTTCTAGTTTGTCAGTATCTGGTCTCTTGCTCATTCTCTATTACTCAATTCGTTGATTTATAAAAGTTCATGAACTGTCTTTACCACTTATAGTGGGCAAAGGCTCGGTTTGCTTCGGCCATTCGGTGCATATCATCTTTTTTCTTGATCGTTGCGCCTTGGTGGTTGAAACAATCTGCTAGTTCACTGGAAAGAGCTTCTTCCATGGAGCGTCCAGGCTTGGATCGGGAGTTTGCGATAATCCATTGCATAGCCATTGCAGTGCGGCGCTCATTTGGGATCTCGGTAGGAACTTGGTAGTTTGCTCCACCAATTCGTCGTGTTTTGACTTCAAGGGAAGGTCTCGCATTATCAATAGCCTGTTCAAAGGCATCTAATGGATTTTCGGCTTTAATTCGCTCTGCAAATTTTTCGAGAGCGTTATAAACGATACGCCGAGCTGTCGATTTCTTCCCATACATCATTACTTTGTTGATGAATTTGGAAAGTACCATGCTCCCGTAAACAGGATCTGCATCAAAGCGTTTTTTAAATGATCGTCTTCTTCTGGACATTACAATTGCCTATAGGTTTTGTATCTTTCACCCGGTGCGCTATTTAAAAGCGACCTGTCCAAGGATTTGTCTGAAAAATCAGTCGAATCCTTGAACAAGGAACTAGATTTTGCTAGTTCCTGGTATTACTTCGGTTTCTTCGCTCCATATTTTGAGCGAGATTTTTTTCGGTCCTTGACTGCTGCGCAATCGAGGGCTCCTCGGACGATGTGGTAGCGGACGCCAGGAAGGTCCTTCACGCGGCCACCGCGAACGAGTACAATGCTGTGTTCCTGGAGGTTATGACCTTCTCCGGGAATATAAGCGATGATTTCCTGGCCATTAGAAAGACGTACCCAAGCAACCTTCCGCAAAGCAGAGTTTGGTTTTTTAGGGGTCTTTGTTTTGACCTGGAGGCATACGCCTCGGCGCTGAGGGCATTGTTGTAAAGCGGGGGACTTCTGTCGCTTTACTTTATCTGTCCTGCCGCTTTTAACGAGCTGATTATAAGTAGGCATGAGTGCCGTCTCCTTCGGAATACAATGATAAGATAGTGGACGAATATACAGAGGTAAAGGAATTAAAGCAAGTGGCGAAAAGATGCTTTTTGTGGTTTTTGTCCAAAATGGGAAGCTATTTGTGCTTGCCTAGAGCGTCTTTGGATTAATGTTGTTTATTTGTTTTTTTGTTATATCACTTATGATTCTCTATTTGTTTAGTTTGGTTATGTTTTTATTTATTATATTGTTTAATTAATTATTTTAATTATAAACTAAACTCGAGAGGGCGGGATAAGGGGCCAAGCTAACGACGCTAAGTTTGGAAAATTTCAATAATTTTGAAAAATTCCAATCAGACCCTAAAAAAATCCCGTTCTTTCTTTTTTAAAAGATTCGAAAGAGGTCTAAAGAAGGGTCTAATGAAACAAAAGGTCATTTTCTTACTTCTTTTTTTTGTGGTTTGGATAGATCCTTTAACCTCTGCCCAAAATGTTTTAAAAATTCAGGATATCCATCGGGTGATGGAGCGATTTTTTAATCTGCATATTACGAATAAAGAACTTTCTCCTGTTCTGATTCGTCGTAGTATCAAGATTTATATTGAGAATTTCGACCCCGATAGATCCTATTTATTGGATAAAGAGGTCCATGCTTATTTGCATTTAGACGACAAAAAAGTAAATGAAATTTTAAGCAGGCTCAAAAAACAGGATTATTCAGATTTTGTCGCGCTGAACCAGGTGATGCAAAAATCAATTCTTCGTGCTGAGGGTTATCGGAAAGAACTGATCCAGAAAATGGTGGCAATGCCACAAGAACTTGAGCTTTCTTCTGTACAGGTTCCTTCTCAGTTCTCCCATACAGAGAGTGAGCTTAAGGAGCGTCAAAAAAATCGGATGTTGCGGTTTTATTCATTTCATAAAACACGTACACGGTTAGACACAGCAGAGAGAAAAGAAAAAGTTTTTCTCCTTTTTGAAAAAAAAGTTCGAAGGGTGGAGTATAATTATCTTTTCTTGATGCAGGAAGGAAATCCATTGCCGCAAGAAAAGATTGAACATTTGATGGCAGTTCGTATTTTGAAATCTTTTGCTAAGAGTTTGGATACACATACTTCTTTTTTTAGTCCGGAAGAGGCCTACGAGATGCGGCTTGGCTTAGAAAAGCAATTTGATGGAGTTGGAGTGATTCTTTCCGAAGGAATTGATGGGATCATGATTGCTGATTTAATCCAGGGGAGTCCTGCACAAAAATCTGGAAAAATTCAGGTGAATGATCTTTTAGTAGAAATTGACCAGGTGTCTGTTAATACTCTTGCTTTTGAAGATGTGATGGATCTGCTTAAGAAAAAAGGAAAAGAAGAAATACAGCTAGGATTCAAGCGAGAGGGTTTTAGTGCGCAAAAAGAGGTCTATTTTAAAGTTTCTTTGAAAAAACAGCCCATTGTTATGGGTGAGGAAAGGATTCAGACAAGCATTGAGACGTTCGGAGATGGAATTGTTGGTAAAATTGCTTTGCACTCTTTTTATGAAAATGGTGATGGGGCAAGCAGCGAGAAAGATATTAAAGATGCGATTCGTTCTTTTAAACAGAAAGGCGAATTATTAGGTCTTGTTCTCGATCTTCGAGAAAACTCTGGAGGGTTTCTAAGCCAGGCTGTAAAAGTTGCGGGTCTTTTTATCTCTAATGGGGTTGTTGTGATCTCAAAGTATGGAAAAGGGGAGATTCATTACTTAAGAAGTATTGCTGGGCGTAGTTTCTTTAATGGGCCTTTGATTATTTTGACCTCTAAAATGTCTGCTTCTGCGTCGGAGATTGTAGCGCAAACGCTTCAGGATTATGGGGTGGCGCTTGTTGTTGGAGATGATCGTACATTTGGAAAAGGATCCATCCAGTATCAAACAGTGACAGATGGGTCTGCGGATCTATTTTTTAAGGTAACCGTGGGTCGTTATTATACAGTTTCCGGGAAAAGCACACAGATTGATGGTGTTTTAGCAGATATCGTTGTGCCCACGCAGTATGCACCTTACAATATTGGTGAAAAATTTCTAGAATATCCTTTGTCTCCAGATCAGGTCGATCCTGCATATATAGACCCTTTGACAGATTTAGACGAGAGGACCCGTCGTATTTTTCAATCTCGATATCTTCCTTTCGTACAAAGAGTTGTCTCTTTTTGGAAGAAGATGCTTCCTGTTCTTAAGAAAAATAGTGCCTATAGAATTGCTCATGATCCTAATTTTCAGGTTTTTATCAAAAAACAAGAGGCGATTTATTCGCGGCAAAGTGGACTGCCTGTGAATACAATTGATGAGCAGATTCAAATTGGAATGGAAGATATTCAGATGATAGAAGCCGTGAATATCGTCAAAGATATGATTCAGATGGAAGGGGAGACTCGCACTTTTTCTTTAGAGAATTCAAAAGAGGAATTATTCAATACAGGTTCTTAATCTTGAGGCTTATTTAAATAATTAGGCCCTCCATTATCTGAGATGGCTCGAGGTTGGTTGGAAACGATATCCTTTTTTACGGTTAACAATTTGATTCCTTCCGGGAGATAGAAGTCCATATCGTAAGGGAGGAAAATTTGATATCTTTTCCAAAAATTCAATAGTTTTTCCATTCCACGTCTACGGATGATCATTGAGTGCGCTCCAAAACGGGCTCCTATCGAAATGAACTGATCGTTAAGTGCTACTTTCATCATATGTCTGAATTTTTCTTTTTTAAGCGGAGTTTTTGTTTGAGTGAATTTATTTTGTCATCAATTGTTTGTTCTTGCTGTATTTCAAGATTTTGAGTGCCTTCTTTTTCAGTAAATTGTTCCTGAATTTCAACAGGA
>Ga0209262_10000613_pt1 | contig 15623 bp, 11 predicted proteins | sample Lowcelwee11metaG_FD_187171 | JGI IMG/M metagenome (GOLD analysis project Ga0209262, IMG submission 187171) | Freshwater pond sediment microbial communities from the University of Edinburgh, under environmental carbon perturbations - Low... | ecosystem: Environmental > Aquatic > Freshwater >...
ACGGTGGTCATGGCGGGTTCCTTGGGGGCGCTCCGGGCTGGAGACGGCGCCAGATTGCGCGTGACAGGCCGGTTTGACCAGTCCAGAATCTGAAGCGTTTGCCCACCCGCAGTCGGAAGGCCCCCGATGACAGACAGCTACAGCCAGTTCTGCACCGTGGCGCGCGGCGCCGAAGCGCTGTGTGAGCGCTGGACACCTCTGGTCGTGCGCGAGTTGCTGTGTGGCAGCCGGCGCTTCAACGACCTGCACCGCGGTGTCCCGCGCATGTCCACCAGCCTGCTGGCGCAGCGCCTGCGGCACCTGGAGGAAATCGGCGTGGTGAGGCGCAGCGCGGTGGGCAAGGTCTGGGAGTACGCCCTGACCGACGCGGGTGAAGAGTTGCGCCCCATCATCATGGCGCTGGGCCACTGGGGCGCGCGCTGGATCGGCAGCCGACTGCGCGATGACGAGCTGGACGCGGGGCTGCTGATGTGGGACATCCGGCGCTTCGTGCGTCTGGACGAATGCCCGTCCCATGCCGTGGTGGTGCACTTCCGGTTTCGCGACGCCCGCTCGGGCGAAAAAACCTGGTGGCTGGTGGTCGAAGAAGGTGCGGCCGATCTGTGTCGCGACGACCCCGGCCGCGAACCCACCCTGGTCGTGGACTCGACGGTGCGGGCCCTGACCGAAGTCTGGACCGGCGACCGCTCACCGCAAGATGTGCTGAGCAGCCGGGATCTGCGTGTGGAAGGGGCGCATCACGAGGCGCAAAGCCTGTGGCGCTGGCTCGGCACCAGCGTCTTCGCCGAGACACGCCGCAGCGTCAGACCCGTGGTCGTGAGCGACGTCCGTCCGCCGGCGTGACGGCGCTGTGCGCCGGCCGCGAAATGTCAGAAGCGCGCGTTCACGATCCGGCGATCGGGGGTGTTGCGCTGGGAGTCGGTTTGGTCGATGGCGGCCACGCCGCGCACCACATCACCGACCACGATCACGGCCGGGCTGCCGAGCTGCTCGCGGGCGATGGTGGCGGGCAGTTCGCCCAGCGTGGTGAGTGCGTGGCGCTGCTGCGGCAGGCTGGCGTGCTGGATGATGGCCAGCGGCGTGCTGGCGGGCAGGCCGGTGAGCAGGTCGGCCTGGATGGCGGCGGCGCTGGACACGCCCATGTAGATCACCAGCGTGAGCTTGGCATCGCGCGCCGTGGCGGCGAGCTGCTGCCAGTCGGTGCCGGTGTCGCCCGGTTTGGCGTGGCCGGTGATGAAGACCACGCCGTGCGCGTGGTCGCGGTGCGTGAGCGGGGCGCCGAGCGAGGTCAGGCCGGCCAGGCCGGCGGTGATGCCGTTGAGCACCTGCACCTCGATGCCGGCTTCGCGCAGGTGCTCCACCTCTTCGCCGCCGCGGCCGAAGATGAAGGGGTCGCCGCCCTTGAGGCGCACCACCACTTCGCCTTCGCGCGCGGCCATGATCATGAGCTTTTCGATGAAGGCCTGTGGCGTGCTCTTGCAGCCACCGCGCTTGCCCACGTGCACGATGCGCGCCTTGGGGGATGCGTGCTCCAGCACCGCGTCGCTGACCAGGTCGTCCACCAGCAGCACGGTGGCGGCGGCGATGGCTTTGGCGGCCTTGATGGTGAGCAGTTCCGGGTCGCCCGGGCCGGCGCCGACGAGGGTGACGGTGCCGGGGTTGAACCGGGTGGCGGAAGCGATGATGGTGGCGGGCATGTTCATGGTGGGCTGACCTCTGGAACGGCAGTTGTCTCTGCGGTCTGTGTTGTGGGCTGACGCTGCACTTCTCGCAAGATGTGTTCCACCTGCAGCGCAATCGGCGCGGGCACCGGGCGTTCGCCGTCGAGCACCGAGCGGATGTAGGCGGCGGTGCTCGCCGCGTCCACGTCGCGCGGCAGATCGGGCAGGCTGGCCAGTGGGCCTTCCTGCGCGGCCTGCAGCAGGTGGCGCTGGCCGTCGCGGAAGGCTTCCATCTGCGGTGTGCGGCGCGCATCGGCCACCGGCTCGCCTTCGGTGCCGCGCAGCAGCAGCGCGTGCGCACCGGTGAGGGCGAAGGTTTCGGCCATGGAGACGGCGTATTCGGGGTGTGTGTAGCTGCCCACGATCAGGGCCCGGCCTTGGCAAGGGTTCATGAGCTTGACCAGGCTGTGCGCCGGGTTGCGCAGGCCGACCGCGCGGCGCACGTCGAGCAGGCGCTTGAGGCCGGGCAGCAGCACCTCGGTGGGCACAAAAGCCAGCTCGCCCGCACCGAGCGGGGGCACATTGCGCGCCGCCTCGATACCCAGTGCCGCGAACACGGCCTCGCTGGTGACGCGGCGGTCTTCGGTGGCGGTGCCGTGCACCAGCACCGGCACGCCGCGGCGCGCCAGCAGCAGGGCCAGCAGGGGCGTGAGCACCGGCAGTTTGCGTGCACCGTTGTAGCTCGGCAGCACCACGGTGGTGAGGCCGCTGTCGGGCACGCGCTGCAGGCGGGCGTGCGTGGCATCGAGGAAGCCGGCCATCTCCTGCGGCGTCTCGCCCTTGATGCGCATGGCGAGGCAGAAACCACCGATTTCGAGGTCGGTCACCGTGCCATCGAGCACCTGGCCCAGCAGGTCGGTGGCCGGTTCGCGTTGCAGCGAACGCGCGCCGTCTTTGCCGCGACCGATGTCCTTGATGTAGTGGCTGATGCTCATGGGTGGCGATTGTCCGGCAAGCCAGATGACTTCGGGTTATATGCAGGCTGCCCGTGGGGTTCAGGCGACCTGCAGCACATGCCCGCTCGCCGGGTGGGCGCGCACCAGACGCCGCAACTCGGGGATGCAGGAGCCGCAGTTGGTGCCGCACTTGAGCCCGCTCTGCAGGGCGGCCAGGCGCTGGTCATCGCTGCCGTGGTTGGACTTCAACTGCGCGCCGATGTCGTCTTCGCTCACGTTGAAACAGGTGCAGACCTGCTTGCCCTTGGCCACCACCGCCACCGGCGCCTTGGCACCGGGCATCAGCAGCAGGCGGCCATAGGCCTCGGCCGGCAGTTCGTCTTGCAGCAGGGGTTTGATCCAGGCCTCGGCGCGCACGTCGCCCGCGAGCACAAAACCTTCCAGCCGGGTGGCGTCGCCCGTGCGCACCAGGCGCGCGGTGCGGCGCTGGCCCAGGCGTTTGTCCACGTAGCGCAGCGCGTCGGCACCGCCCAGATCCAGAAGGGCTTCAATGCGTTCGATCACCGCGGCTTCGGGCGCCTCGTGCGCCGCGGCGCGGAACAAAACGCCCGCGCGGTCGCGGCCAAACGGCACGCAGGACGCAAACTCGAAGGTCGGCATGAGCGCGCGCAGTTCGGCCTGTGCCGCGAGCGCGCGGTCGGCGGGCAGCCAGGCCACGGCCAGCAGGTTCCAGGCCAGTTCGGCCTTCAGGATCTTGACCGCCGCGTGTTTGAGTTCGGGCTGCTTCGACGTGGGGCAGTAGGCCGAGGTGGTCAGCGCGTTGACGCCGGCCAGTGGCTCGCCGTGGCTGCCGCGCCCGCTCAGGTATTCCGCACCCCAGTGCATGGCGATGAAGGCCTGTGACAGGCCAACGCCGGTGGACGCCTGCAGCGGCACGACGATGGAGCCGCGCTTGCTGGTGACGTGCACCAGGTCGCCGTCTTTCAGGCCACGGCGCTCCATGTCCTGCGGGTGCAGTTGCACCGCGGGCTCGGCCACGTGGCCGAACAGGCGGCCCAGCGTGCCGGTGCGCGTCATGCCGTGCCACTGGTCGCGCAGGCGGCCGGTGGTGAGCGAGAACGGGTAGCGCGAGTCGCGCGGTTCGGCCAGCGGCTTCCAGGGCAGGGCGGCGAAGCGGGCTTTGCCGTCGGCGGTGGGGAAGATGCCGTCGGCGTAGAGGCGGGCTTTGCCTTGGGTTTCGCCCTCGCGCAGAGGCCATTGCTGCGGGCCTTGCTCGTCGAGCATCGGCCAGGAGAGGCCGGTGATGTTGAGGTCGCGGCCGCGCGTGGATTCGCGGTGTTCGAGCCAGATGGATTCGGCGTCGGGGTAGGGGAACAGCGTGGGCTGGCCGGGTCGCAGCGTGGTTTCGAGCCGCTGCGCGAAGTCCCCCACGATCTGCCAGTCGTGCCGGGCTTCGCCGGGTGCGGGCACGGCGGCGCGCACGCGGCTGATGCAGCGTTCGCTGTTGGTGACGGTGCCTTCCTTTTCGCCCCAGGTGGTGGCGGGCAGCAGCAGGTCGGCGAAGTCGCAGGTGGCGGCGGTCGCGTAAGCCTCCTGCACCACCACGAATTCGGCGCGCTCCAGCGCGCGGCGCACGGTGGCCTGGTCGGGCATGGACTGCGCCGGGTTGGTGCAGGCGATCCACAGCGCCTTGATCTCGCCGTCGGCCGCGGCCTGGAACATTTCCACGGCGGTCTTGCCGGGTTTGGACGGCACGTCGGCCACGCCCCAGAGCGCAGCCACTTCGGCGCGGTGCGCGGGGTTGCCCATGTCGCGGTGCGCGCTCAGCAGGTTGGCCAGGCCGCCCACTTCGCGCCCGCCCATGGCGTTGGGCTGTCCGGTCAGGCTGAACGGGCCGGCGCCCGGTTTGCCGATCTGGCCGGTGGCCAGGTGCAGGTTGATCAGGGTGGCGTTTTTCGCGGTGCCGCTGCTGCTCTGGTTCAGGCCCTGGCAGTAGAGGCTGAGCGTGGCCGGCGAGGTGGCGAACCATTTCGCGGCGGTGAGCAGGTCTTCCTTCTTGAGGCCGCAGGTTTGCGCCACCACGTCGGGCGTGCACTCGCGCACCAGCGCCTTGAGTTCGTCAAAGCCGGCGGTGTGTGCGGCGATGTAGTCGGCGTTGATCCAGCCTTCCCACAACATGATGTGCAGCAGGCCGTGGAACAGCATCACGTCGCTGCCCGGCTGCAGCGGCAAAAACAGGTCGGCCAGTTCGGCGGTGTCGGTGCGGCGCGGGTCGGCCACGATCACCTTCATGGCCGGGTTCTTTTTCTTCGCTTCCTCGATGCGGCGGAACAGCACCGGGTGCGCGTAAGCCGCGTTGCTGCCGACGATGAACAGGCACTGCGCGTGGTTCACGTCGTCGTAGCAGGCGGGCGGCGCGTCGGCGCCGAGCGTGGCCTTGTAGCCCGCCACCGCGCTGCTCATGCACAGGCGCGAATTGGTGTCGACGTTGTTGGTGCCGATCAGGCCCTTGGCCAGCTTGTTGAAGACGTAGTAGTCCTCGGTCAGCAGCTGGCCGCTGATGTAGAAACCCACCGCATCGGGGCCGTGTTCGGTGATCGTCCGGGCGAAGCGGTCGGCGGCCAGGTCCAGCGCCGCGTCCCATGTGATGGGCGTGGGCGCGGCCTGGCGGGTCAGCCGCTGCAGCGGCTGCAGCAAACGGGTCTGGCGCGTCACCTCGGGCGTGGCCGTGAAGTGCAGCGTCGTGCCCTTGGTGCAGAGCTTGCCGAAATTGGCCGGGTGGTCCGGGTCGCCGCGCACGCCGGTGATCTGCTGGCCCTCGGTTTCGATGAGCACGCCACAGCCCACACCACAGTACGGGCAGGTAGATCGGGTGATGGACGTGCTCATGGTCATGCGCAGGTATTAGTCGCAGCGCCGGGCCGCCCCAAGCAAGGCTGCGCCCCCTCTGGGGGCAGCGACCCGCGCAGCGGCGGAGCGTGGGGGTCATCGTTCTTGCGTCGGGCCGGGCCGGCGATGGGGCGGGTCTGGTCGGTGGCCTGCGTGGCCAGCTCGTTGGTGTCGAGAAACACCTGGCCGTCTTCCACCTTCACCGCGAACTTCGGCGTGCAGCCTTCGTCGGGCGCGGCGGCCTGGCCGGTGCACAGGCCGATGGTCCAGTTGTGCAGCGGGCAGGCCACGCTGGTGCCGAACACGATGCCTTGCGACAGCGGGCCGCCCTTGTGGGGGCAGCGGTCGAGCAGGGCGAACACCTCGTCTTTGTCGTTGCGGAACACGGCGACATCTAGACCCTGGTCGCGCGCCACGCGGCGCGAACCGAGCACGGGGATGTCTTCAACGCGGCAGATGGCTTTCCATTGGTTCATGTCAGGGTCCTCAGGTTTTGATGGCGGCGTACAGACCGGTGACCCGGTCCATCACGCTCAACAGGTTTTCGCTTGTCACGAACACGTCGGACAAGGGTTTGGCGGCGGCGCCCGAGGTCTGCATGCGCTGCAGGGCCTGGTCGAGAAAGAACCACTGGCCATCGGCCAGCGCCAGTTCGTCGCGGATGCGGCTGGTCGCCTCGGGGGCGTTGCGCAGCAGGTCCATGGCGCTCAGGAACTCGGTGCGGGCCTTGCCGATTTCGACGCTGGCGGTCTGGGCATCGACCGGCAGCGTGGCGGCGAAGTAGAACTTGGCCATGCGCTGCGAGAGCATGCGCTGACGGCCCGCCACGTTGACCAGCTTGCCCACCGGGCGACCCGAGGCGGCTTCGTACTGCAGCGTGCCCTGGTGGGCCAGCGCCAGCACACGGGCATCGGCCTGCAGCACGGCGGCCGCGCCCGGCTTGCCCGGCGCGGCGCCCACGAGCGCGGTCTTGTAGTCGCTCCAGGCGCCTTCGAGCTTGATGTAGGTGTCGCGGATATCGGGCGCGGGCGCGTAGGCCTTGAGCTCGACGAGCTGGCGGTCGAACAGGGCCATCGACTTGTCCAGCACCACCTGTGCGTTGGCGCTTTGTGTCTTGTGCACCAGCGCCAGCCAGGCCTTGCCCATGCGCTGCGAGAGCATGCGCTGGCGGCCGGCCTTGTTGATGGCGTCGTTGAGGTCCACCACCTGGGCTCGCACGCCCGTGGTGGCGGCCGCAGCGGCCAGGATCATCAGATGTCGGCGTTGCATGGCGACCGTCCTCAGGCGGGCACGAGGGGGATGAACTGGCGCGTGTCCACGGCCGCTTCCTTGAAGTCGAACCACGGATCGGGTTCGCCGTCGAGCGCGAACTGCAGGCGTTCCCACAGCGCCTTGCGGCCGGCGGCGTCGTCCAGGATGCGCTTTTTCACGTAGTCCAGGCCAACACGGTTGACGTAGTGCACCGTGCGCTCCAGATACCAGCCTTCGGTGCGGTACAGCTCCATGAAGGCGCCGGTGTACTCCATCACCTCTTCGGCGGTCTTGAGCTTGGCGAAGAAGTGCGCCACCTCGGTCTTGATGCCGCCGTTGCCGGCCACGTACATCTCCCAGCCCGAGTCCACGCCGATGATGCCCACGTCCTTGATGCCGGCCTCGGCGCAGTTGCGCGGGCAGCCCGAGACGGCGAACTTCACCTTGTGCGGCGCGTACATGCGCCACATGGCGCGCTCCAGGTCCTTGCCCATCTGCGTGCTGTCCTGCGTGCCCATGCGGCACCACTCGCTGCCCACGCAGGTCTTCACCGTGCGCAGCGCCTTGGCGTAGGCGTGGCCCGAGGGCATGCCGATGTCTTTCCAGACATTGACCAGGTCTTCTTTCTTCACGCCCAGCAGGTCGATGCGTTGTCCGCCCGTGACCTTGACGGTCGGGATGTTGTACTTGTCCACCGCGTCGGCGATGCGGCGCAGTTCGTCGGCCGTGGTCTCGCCGCCCCACATGCGCGGGATCACCGAATACGTGCCGTCTTTCTGGATGTTGGCGTGCGAGCGCTCGTTGATGTAGCGGCTCTGCGGGTCGTCCTTCGCGGCCTTGGGCCAGGTGCTGATCAGGTAGTAGTTGATGGCCGGGCGGCAGCTGGCGCAGCCGTTGGGCGTCTTCCAGCCCAGGTGGGTGAACACGGCGCTGGTGGTGAGCAGCTTGCTGCCGTCGGCCAGCGGCGTGCGGATCGCTTCGCGCACCGCTTCGTGGCCGTGGTCGGTGCAGCCGCACATGGCCTTGAGCTTGGGCGTGGCCGAGTAGTCGCCGCCGGCGGTGAACATCAGGATCTGCTCGACCAGGCCGGTGCAGGAGCCGCACGACGCGCTGGCCTTGGTGTGCTTCTTCACCTCGTCCAGCGTGAACAGGCCTTTGTCCTTGATGGCCTTGCAGATCGCGCCCTTGGTCACGCCGTTGCAGCCGCAGACCTCGTCGCTGTCTTTCATGGCGGCCGCTTTGCTGTGGCCTTCGTGACCGGTGTCACCGATGTTGGATTCGCCAAACATCAGCTTGTCGCGGATGTCGGCCACGCTGCGGCCTTCGCGCAGCAGCTTGAAGTACCAGCTGCCGTCCACGGTGTCGCCATACAGGCAGGCGCCGATCAGCTTGTCGCCCTGGATCACCAGCTTCTTGTAGACGCCGCCTGAGGGGTCGCTCATCACGATCTCTTCGGTGTCGTCACCACCGGTGAAGTTGCCGGCGCTGAAGAGGTCGATGCCCGTGACCTTGAGCTTGGTCGAGGTGAGCGAGCCGGTGTAGCGGCCGATGCCGAACTCGGCCAGGTGCGTGGCCAGCACCTTGCCCTGTTCGAACAGCGGGGCCACCAGGCCGTAGGCGATGCCGCGGTGCGCCGCGCACTCGCCCACCGCGTAGATGCGCGCGTCGGTGATGGTCTGCATGGTGTCGCTCACCACGATGCCCTTGTTCACGTGCAGGCGCATGCTCTCGGCCAGCGCGGTGTTGGGGCGGATGCCCACGGCCATCACCAGCAGGTCGGCCGGCAGCTCGGTGCCGTCCTTGAAGCGGATGGCCTTCACGCGGCCGCCCTTGCCGTCGTCCTTGTCGCCCACCAGCTCCTGCGTCTGCGCGCCGATCAGGAACTTCATGCCGCGCTCTTCCAGCGATTTCTGCAGCAGCTTGCCCGCCACATCGTCCAGCTGGCGTTCCATCAGCCACGGGGCCACGTGCACCACGCTCACGCTCATGCCGCGCTTCATCAGGCCGTTGGCCGCTTCCAGGCCCAGCAGGCCGCCGCCGATGACGACCGCGTGCTTGTAGGTCTTGGCGGCGTCGATCATGGCCTGCGTGTCGGCGATGTCGCGGTAGGCCAGCACGCCCTCCAGATCCTTGCCGGGGATCGGCAGGATGAAGGGGTTGGAACCGGTGGCCATGATCAGGCGGTCGTATTCGGCGCTCACGGGTTCGCCCGCGGCGTTGACGCCGTGCACCACGCGCTTGATGCGGTCCACCTCGGTCACCTTGACGCCAGCGTGCAGGGTGATGCCGTGGTCGGTGTACCAGGACCAGTCGTTCAGCACGATCTCTTCCAGCGTCTGCTCTCCGGCCAGCACCGGCGATAGCAGGATGCGGTTGTAGTTCGGGTGGGGCTCCGCGCCGAAGACGGTGATGTCGTAGAACTCGGGCGCGATCTTCAGCAGCTCTTCGAGCGTGCGCACACCGGCCATGCCGTTGCCCACCATCACCAATTTAGATTTTTTCATCGCGGCTACTCCAGTTGTGATTCGCAAAAGGGGGTGGTGCAGGGCATGGCCGGCGCAGAGGCGCACGGGCGCCATGCGGCACCAGGAAAGGTCTGGGAAAAATGCAGATTCAGTGGCCGTTGGCCAAAGCCGGGCTTGCCAAGTTGCAAAACCGGTATCACGCTGCACACGTCGTTGTATGCAGAGCCCACGACGCTGCGGTCGGGGTCGGGCGCTTCGTCACGCCCGACTTGGTCAATGCAAAAGCTGTGCCATATGATCCGGCGCTCGCTGCGGGTGGCGCGTTGGGGCGCTCGCAGCGATGATGTGTGGCCCGCTTGTGCAACGCTCCGGTTTATCCAAGTCCTTGATTCATATGACTTCTGCGCTGGTTTTTCTCGAAGGCTCTGCGAGCCCGCAACCGCTGGTGAACGACCTGGAAGCCTGCGGGGTCCAGGTGCTCGCCGTGCTGGATGCGGGCAGCAAATTGGTGCAGGGCGTGGTGCGCCATGCACCAGACTTGGTGATTGGCGAGGTGCCGCAGCCTGCTGACGCGCTGTTTGAGACCCTCAAAACGCTGGCCAGCGTGGCCCCGTGCCCGGTGATCGTGTTCACGCACGACGCCGACGCCGCCCGCATCGAGCGCGCGGTGGCCTCGGGCATCCACGCCTGGGTGGTCAATGGCTACAGTGCGCAGCGCCTGCGCCCGCTCATGCACCTGGCCCAGGCGCGTTTCAAGCGCGAGCAGGCCCTGTTCGACGAGCTGAAGGACGTGACCACGCGCTTCGAAGAGCGCAAGGCCGTGGAGCGCGCCAAGGGCATCCTTATGAGCGCGCGCCAGGTGTCGGACGACGCCGCCTTCGAGATCCTGCGCACCGCCTCCATGCACAGCAACCAGCGGCTCGGCCAGGTGGCGCAGCACATCATCCAGTCGGCGCACTTCGCCGAGGGGGTGAACCGCGCCGGACAGCTGCGCATGCTGTCGCAACGCCTCGTCAAACACTGGCTGTTGCGCCTCGCGGGCGTGCAGGCCACGCGCCACCAGACCTTGCAGGCCGACTCGGTGCAGCGCATCGACGCCAACCTCGCGCTGCTCGGCAAAAACCTCTCCCAGCCCACCTTCGGCGACCTGCTGGCGCCGGTGGTCGACACCTGGAAACGCCTGAAGAAAGCCCTGAAGGCCGAGCCTGCGTCCGACCAGCTCGCGGCCATTGACGCGCTGGCCGAACAGCTGCTGCAGCACGCCGAGCGCCTCACCGCCAGCCTGGAGAGCGCGGGCAGCGTGGCGCCGCTGCGCATGCTCAACATGGCCGGGCGCCAGCGCATGCTGTCGCAGCGTTTTGCCAAGCTGGCGCTGCTCGGCGCGCTGGAAACCGGCGAGCCGCTGCAACAGCGCCGGGCCGAGATGGAAGCCGTGCGCCAGGGCTTTGAGCAGGGGCTGGCCTATCTGAACGGCCTGCCGCTGTCCACGCCCGACATCCGCCGCACGCTGGAAGACGCCGCCGAGGGCTGGCAAGCGCTGCTCGCGGGCGCCGACCACGTGCACCGCCCGGCCGGGCGCGACCGCCTGCTGCGCCTCGAAGGCCTGGCCACCGCCAGCGAAAGCCTGCTCGACAACTTTGAGCAACTCTCAGCCCAGTACGAGCGCAGCATGCAGATGCTGATGGGCTGACGCATGGCCTTTGAACTCGACATCGGCTTTGTTTCCCTCACGGGCCGCAAAGACGTCAACGAAGATTTCTGCGCCGCCATGCTGCCCGCCGAGGGGCAGGAAGACATGGGCTCCATCGTTGCCATCGCCGACGGCGTGAGCGCGGGCGGCATGGGCCGTGAAGCCGCGCAGACCACCGTCACCAGCTTGGTGCGCGACTACTACGGAACCCCCGAAACCTGGGACACCACCGTCGCGCTCGACCGCATCATCGGCGCCCAGAACGCCTGGCTCGCCGGCATCAACCGCCGCCGCCACCCCGCCATGGGCCTGACCACGCTCACCGCGCTGGTGCTGCGCGGCCAGTCGTACACCCTGGCCCATGTGGGCGACTCGCGCTGCTACCTGCTGCGCGACGGGCAGACCCTGCAGCTCACGCACGACCACGTCGTCAACCACCCCGACTTCAAACACCAGCTGCTGCGCTCCGTGGGCGTCGAAGACCACCTCGTGGTGGACTACATGCAGGGCGAGCTGCAGGTCGGCGACAGCTTCGTGCTGCTCACCGACGGCGTGCACGGCCGCCTGCCCGAGCGCCGCTGGCGCGAATGCGCCGCCCTGCCCACCGCGCAAGAAGCTGCCCGCTGGCTGGTGGACACCGCCCACGCCGCCGGCAGCGACGACAACCTCACCGCCGTCGTCGTGCGCGTGCTGGGCCTGCTCGACGCCAACCTGCACGACGCCAACCGCGCCGCCCAGAGCCTGCCTATACCGCCGCGCCTGCGCGTGGGTGAAGCCATCGACGGCTTCACCGTCACCGCGCTGGTGGCCGACAACGGCATCAACCTCATCTACCAGCTGCGCGACCCCGCCACCCAGAGCCTCTACGCCCTCAAGACCCTCAACCCCGCCCGCGCGCACGATCAGGATGAACGCGCCATGCTCGCGCACGAAGCCTGGCTCGCCAAACGCATGCAGTCGTCCCGCGCCGCCGGCAACCTGGTCCAGGTGCACGAACACCTGCCCACCGGCCAGGCGCGCTCGGCCTACTACCTGCTCTACGACTGGCACGGCGGCGAAACCCTGCAGCAGACGCTGGACCAGCAACACAAACTCGGCGCCCTGCAGGCTGTGAGCGCCGCCATGCAGACCCTGCGCGTGCTCGGCCTGCTGCACCGCCAGGGCGTGATCCACCGCGACATCAAACCCGCCAACCTGCACCAGGGCGACGACGGCGTGTTGCGCGTGCTCGACCTCGGCGTTGCGCTCAGCGGGCGCGAGCCCGAGAGCATGCGCCGCCTGCACGCCGGCACGCCCAGCTACATCAATCCCGAGCAGTGGGGCCACCACAGCAAGGCCGCCAACGGCCACGCCACCGAAGGCGAACCCGAACTGCCCGATGCCCAGAGCGACCTGTTCGCGCTCGGCGTCACGCTCTACCAGCTGCTCACCGGCAAGCTGCCCTACGGCGAGGTGTTGCCCTATCAGATCGGCCGCTACTACCGCGACCCCACCGCCCCCAGCCGCCACAACCCCGAAGTGCCGATCTGGCTGGACCACGTGCTGCTCAAAGCCGTGGCGCGCGACAAAAGCCAGCGCTTCGAAACCGCCGAAGAGTTCCTGCTCGCGCTGGAGCGCGGCGCCTCGCGCCCACTCACCGTGCCGCCCGCCTCGGCGCTGCTGCAACGCGACCCGACGATGTTGTGGAAACTGCTGCTGGGCTTCAGCGTGCTGTTCAATTTGCTGCTGGTCTACTGGCTGCTGTTTTTGCCCAAATAGGGCGCCACTCACAGAGCACGTTCATGGAAAGCATCGTTGTCATTGGTTCCGGCCACATGGGCGCCGGCATCGCCGCCATCTTCAGCGCCGCGGGGCATCCCGTGGTGCTGCTCGGCCGCCGGCTGCCGGCCCTGCAGGCCAGGCTGCCCGCCATCAGCGCGCTGGCCGCCACGCTGCAACCGGTGGACCCGCCGGGAATCGTCAGCGCGGCGCTGCTGGACGAGTGGAACGGGTGGGACGGCGTTGCGCTGGTCATTGAAACCATCAGCGAAGACCTCGCCGCCAAGCAAGCGCTGTTCGCCGCGCTCGACCACCGCGTGCCCGCGCACATTCCGATCGGCAGCAACAGTTCGGGCTACGGCATTGATGAAATGGCCGCCGGCCTGCAGACCACCGCGCGCATGCTCAACGTGCACTACTCCATGCCCGCGCACATCGTGCCCATGGTGGAAGTGGCGCTGGGTTCTGGCACCAGCCTGCCGCTGGCCGAAGGCGTGTGCCGCCTCATCCAGTCCACGCGCAAGAAGACCACGCTCATCAAGCAATACATCCCCGGCCTGCTCATCACGCGGCTGCAACACGCGCTCATGCGCGAAGCGCTTTCGCTGGTGGACCAGGGCATCGTCACCCCGCAAGACATCGACGACGCGGTGCGCTTCGGCTTCGGTTTCCGCTTCGCCGCGCTCGGCCCCATGGCACAAAAGGAGATGTCGGGCTGGGACACGCACGTCGCCTCCGGCGCCTCGGTCTACCCCAGCCTCTCCAACATCGACACGCCCCCCGCCTGCGTGACCGATCTGGTGCAACAAGGCCGAACCGGCATGAAGAGCGGCGCCGGGTTTGCGGACTGGACGCCCGAGCAGGTGGCCGAGTTCAAGCGCAAATACGAGCTGCGGTTGCGGGCGGCGTTTGAGGTGCTGTCGGTAGCGCCGGATTGAACCGGGCGTTGGCGGTCACCCCTGGCCCAGCCGCTCCCGCAGAAACTCGATGAAGCGCTGCGTCTTGGCCGGCAGCAGGCGCGTCTCAGTGATGGCGTAGACCGGCGTTCGCGGGCCCTGCCACTCTGGCAGCACCCGGCGCAGCCGGCCAGCAGCCACGTCGTCGGCGGCCAGGGCGTCTGCCAGCACCACCAGCCCCAGGTCCAGCGTGGCCAGGCGCCGCATCATGCCCACGCTGTTGAGCTGGAACCGGCCGCTCACATCCACGTCCACCGTTTCGGAACCGTCGGTGCGTGAGAGCCGCCAGACCGTGGCTTTGCTGCCCTTGAAGCCCAGGCATTCGTGGGTGGACAGGTCGGCCGGTTGCTGCGGTTCACCCGCCCGCGCCAGGTAACCCGGCGAAGCGTAGAGGTGCGTTGCCAGGCTGGCCAGTTGCCGGGCGATCAGGTTGGAGTCCTGTGATTCGCCCATGCGGATGGCCACGTCAAAAGGCTCGCTCACCAGGTCCACCCGCCGCGGCGTGAGGTCGAACTCGAAGCTGATGCCGGGGTGGGCGCGGGCGAACTCCGCAATCAGCGGCGCGAGGTAGGTGGACGCGAAGTCCACCGGCAGCGAGGCGCGCAGCACGCCGCTGGGTTGCGCCAGCAGTTCGCCCAGCTGTTCGTGCGCGAGCCGCGCCTCGTCCACGATGCGCTTGCTGCGCTCGTAGTAGATCTGCCCGGCCTCGGTCAGCTCCAGCTTGCGGGTGGTGCGGTGGAGCAGCCGCAGGCCGATGGCTTTTTCCAGTGCGCTGACGCGCCGCGAGAGCGTGGAGTTGGGCATGTCCAGCGCCTCGGCCGCGCGGCGAAAGCTCATGGTTCGCGCCACTTCCACGAACAGCGCCATGTCGTTGAGCAGGTTCATCTTGATTGCTGCGTTTATGGATCAATGAAATCCATTCTGCCATCTTTATCCCATCGGTGGATTCAAAGAAGATCACGCCATCGTTTCAACCCACAGGACACCCTCATGAACACCAGCCCCTTGTTTGCACCGCTCACCGTCGGCCGCGCCACCCTGTCCAACCGCCTGGTCATGGCGCCCATGACCCGTTCGCGCGCCCAGTTCGACGGCACGCCGGGTGAGTTGGCCGCCACCTACTACGCCCAGCGCGCCAGCGTCGGCCTGATCGTGACCGAAGGTACCCAGCCCTCGGACGACGGCCAGGGCTACCTCAGCACCCCGGGCATCTACACCGACGCACACGTCGCCGGCTGGAAGCAGACCACCGACGCCATTCACGCCAAGGGCGGCCACGTTTTCATCCAGCTCATGCACGCGGGCCGCATGTCCCACCCGGACAACACGCCGCACCACCGCCCCGGCGTCGCGCCCTCGGCTGTGGCCCCCGGCACGCCGATGTTCACGCCCACCGGCATGCAGGACATTCCGGTGCCGCGTGCCCTGGCCACCGACGAAGTGCGCCAGACCGTGCAGGACTTCCGCCACGCGGCCCGCCGCGCCATCGAAGCCGGTGCCGACGGCGTCGAGATCCACGGCGCCAACGCCTACCTGATCCAGCAGTTTTTTGCGCCCAGCGCCAACACCCGGACCGACGAATACGGCGGCAGCATTCAGAACCGCGCCCGCTTCGCCATCGAAGTCGCCACCGCGGTGGCCGAAGAGATCGGTGCAGACCGCACCGCCATCCGCCTCTCGCCCGGCACCGCCATGTGGGGCATTGACGAAGGCGCGGAAGGCCCGGCGCTGTACCGCCACCTGGTGGCCGAACTCAACCAGCTCGGCCTGGCCTACTTGCACCTCATGCACCTGGGCAACGACGCGCTGCTGGCCGACATCCGCCAGCTCTGGAAGGGCACGCTGATCCTGAACCGGCCGAGCCGCCCGCGCGAGCAGATCGGTACCGACGTGGCGTCCGGCCTGGCCGAGCTGGAGGCCTACGGCCAGATGGTGCTGGCCAACCCGGACTTCGTCGAACGCCTGAAAACCAAGGCCCCCATGAATGAGGCCGACCG
>Ga0209262_10000615_pt1 | contig 15557 bp, 14 predicted proteins | sample Lowcelwee11metaG_FD_187171 | JGI IMG/M metagenome (GOLD analysis project Ga0209262, IMG submission 187171) | Freshwater pond sediment microbial communities from the University of Edinburgh, under environmental carbon perturbations - Low... | ecosystem: Environmental > Aquatic > Freshwater >...
CACCAACAGAATAGGTGTTCTGGCTCAGAGTGCCATCGGGGCATGGAGCTTCAGGAATCAGAAGATTTACAGCGTCAGGGAAAGCATGTGGATGGCCATTCCCGCAACGCTGGGGTCGCTGGCAGGCTCGCTGCTGGCCATCAGGATCAATGAAAGGATAATGGAACTGCTCATCGGCGGTCTGCTTATCTTCATGTTTTTCGTCATACTCTACAAGCCTGAGCAGTGGGTTCGTGAACACGCTCTGGGAATAAGCGCCCGCCGCCGCGGATGGGTGATACTCATCTTCTTTTTCATTGGCATATACGGAGGGTTTATACAGGCCGGAGTGGGATTCTTTCTGCTTGCTGCCCTTGTCCTCGGGGCCGGGATGGGTCTCACCAAGGCAAACGCTGTGAAGGTGGCCATCGTGGCAATATTTACGGCTGTGGCTCTGCTGGTCTTCATCCTGAGCGGCCAGGTGAATTATTTTATCGGTCTGATTTTGGCTGCGGGGCAGGGCGTGGGTGCACTTATAGCCTCAAAGTTTGCAGTCAGCTGGGGTCCGAAGGTGGTCCGGATAGTCCTGCTGGTGGCCGTGCTTGCATCAGCACTCAAGCTGACGGGGGCCATTGATCTTCTTATAGGCTGGTTCTGACCTGAATAGGGTGGTTAATTCAGCTTGAAAACATATGTGATAGTACCCTTTTGCAGCATTGGAGCATTTTCGTTGCTTTCGAATGTTGCCTTCATTGCTGCCTGACGGGCTTCCCTGATAAGATCCTCGTCAAGTGTGGTGGATCCTTTTACCCCTGCAACCGCATTTGTCACTTTGCCTGACCTGTCTACTGCTATCTCGACAACCACAGTGCCTTCTTTCTGGTAGGTGTAATTAGGCTTGGGGAGTGACCGGTAGTTTCTGTCACCGAGTCTGAAGGAAACAGATCCATCCCCGATGCCTCCCCCCGGTCCATAATTACGGGCACCAACTGTACCATTCTCAACACCCTGGTTTCCCTCCCCGCCGGCTACACCTTCACTTGTACCTGTTTCACCGGCATTTCCAGCGTTACCAAATGCATTCCTGGCACGGTCATTAATCTGGTTCAGTCTTCGCTGTTCCTCTTCAATCCTGCGCTTTTCAGCATTTTCCTGTTCTATCCTGGCTCTCTCAACCCTGGCCTCCTCAAGTCTCTTTCTTTCAGCCTCCCGGGCCTCGGTTTCACGCTTCACTTGTTCCGGGTCAGGCTCCTTCTTCTTTACCTCAACTGACTCCTCAAAGTCCTGTGTCAGAATGGCATCATCTTCACCCTCTTCCCCGGATGAGACAGGCGGAGGCACATACTGAGCCTGGGGTGCTGGTTCATAGAGCCCGCTGCCGGTTTCATCATACCCGAAATTAACAAGTAGTCCCTCCTCAACCTCAACTGGCATTGAAGGCTTTATCTTGAAGGAAAATGAAACGAGAAATATGGCAAGCAATAAGTGAACAATTGCACTTACCGCTATGCCTTGCTTCTTTTCGCTGGTGAAAGAAACTTCCTCGTTATTTTGGTGTTGTGGCAAGGATGAGTTTATATTGATTCTTTGCTGCTATATTCATTACGTTGACAACATACTCGATCGGGACACTTCTGTCAGCATGGACGGAAATATATATCTCCGGATTTGCCCCAACCCTGGCCTGGAGTGCAGCCTCAAGGTTCTCAAGTGCAATTAACTGGTCTTCTATGTAATAGTTATGATCAGGAGTGATTGAGACAGTGGTCATCGGGCGTGCATTAGACTGGGTAGTCCCTTTAGGTAATAACAGCTTAAGAGCTGTGGGATGCACCAGCGTTGAAGTGAGCATAAAAAAGAGAAGAAGTAAAAAGACAATATCCGACATCCCGGCCGAACTGAAGCTTATACCTACCTTATTTCTACTTGTAATGGCCATGAGGTGTTATTTTACCGGTTCGTTGAGAATATCCATAAATTCTTCAGTAGTAGCCTGGAGTCTGAATACTACATGTTCAACCCTTACTACGAGAGCATTATAGGCAAAGTAACTGAGGATGCTGACAATCAGACCCCACACTGTAGTAAGAAGAGCGACATAAATACCTCCGCTCAGTGTGCTTATATCCAGACTATTACCTGCCTGTGACATCTCATAGAATGCCTGTACCATGCCGATGACAGTTCCGAAGAAGCCAAGGAGCGGAGCAGCACCGGCTATTGTCGCCAGCGTCGGGAAGGTTTTTTCAAGCTTATAAATCTCCATCTTCCCGACGTTTTCGATGGCTGCTGTAACGTCAGTCAGCGGCCTTCCCAGACGGCTGATACCTTTTTCAATCATCCGGGCATGGGGAGTGTTGGAAGAACGGCAGAGCTGCTTGGCAGCATCAACTTTCCCTTCATACATATAATCTTTGATGCGGTTCATGAAGGTATTGTCATTCTTCGTTGCTTTTCGGATAACAAGATACCTTTCAATAAAAATATATATGGCAGCCAGCGAAAGAATGGAAATAATGTGCATGACCCAGCCTCCTGCGAGATAAAGATCAGCAAGTGACATGGTAGCTTCCTCGACGGCGGGAGCGGCTGCGGTACCCTGTAATAAGATGTTTGATAGTATCATTTCAATGTGTTTAATTGTTAACTGTTTGACTTACTTTTTTATATCATCGCGCGAATATATGAAAAAAACGGCCAAACGATCCCTGAATTATGTGAACGGTGGAAAAAATGGTCCTCTTGTTGAAAGATTACTGATCCTTAGGCTCTCCTTCAGCCGGAGCCACTTTTTTCTTCCTGTTGTCAGGGAGGATGAAGAGGTCTTCGAACTTGTCGAAATCACGCCTTAAGAAGATACCAAATCCCTGTGTGTACGGGGCAGTCTCATAGAAGATGTCATTGTTGGCCCTGTTGAACAGCTTGAAACGCAGTTTCTCTGTGATCTTATATTCGATGTTGAAGTCGCCGCTGATAGTGCTGGCATTGGCATTAGACTCTTTACCGCTCACATCAAAGTTGCCGTTGACGATGACCTTATCATTGAGCAACTGTGTTGACAGGGCCACCTCAACCTCCTGCGGTGTAATATCATTGCCTGGCCGGTAATTCAAACCAATATCGAAGTCATTGCTGATCTGTGACAGCCAGTTACTTACCTGGTTGGTGAGCATTTCGGTGGTAGTTACCCCCAATGCGGCGGCACCCTGGGTCGATGACTGGGTTGAAGCACTGTAGAGAGCCGGGTCAGGATAGAAACTGTTCATTACCAGCAGGTAAAGAAACTGCCGGCTGAGCTCTTCCTCGGTGTTGATAGCCATGTTAAGATATTGCCTGACATCATCATTGGCCGTAGGAAGATCAATATTGAATCCGATTACCGGATTCATAAGTTTCTCAGTCAGTATCAGCTGACATTCGACTGGAATCCTCTCTCTGAACTCTTCCTCGGGGTAGATGTCATACAATGAGGCTTTCAGCCGGTAAACAGCCCTTATATTCAGATCGGCATCCTCAATTCCCCCGTTCCAGGTAATTGTGCCACCCTCCTGGATAGAGAACCGCTTGTTGAGTATATTGCCCAGGGTGAACAGATAGTCACCGTCTTCAATGACATAACTGCCTGCCATCTTAACATCCCCCTTCCTGTCCATGGTTATATTGAGCTTTCCCTCACCGGTGCCCCGGATTACATCCCCTGCCTTGGGGTCTATCAGTATCTGCACCTCTGCTTCAGGGGTAACCTCCAGGTCAAAATAGAGCTCAATATTACTCCCCTCCGGCTCCTTGACGAAAATGTTCTCTCTTGCTTCGGCATCCTCCTCCTCCTTCTTTGGATCGATCATTATGATGTAAGGGTATTCGCTTACGACCTCGCTTGAGCTCAGGGGAACATAGAATGAAGTATTGTCTTCGGTGCGGCCTGACATAATGATAGAAATCTTGTCAGGGGCCCCTTTTATGCCGGCATAGCCTGTGGCATACGCTGTTCCGTAGAAGGTGTCATTGTCTTTTGGCCTGGTGTTCAGTACAAGCATCTTTTCGGCTCTTATGTCGAAGTTAATGCCAAGATTTTTAAATGAATCATATGTCAGGCTGCCGTTGATTGTACCCTGATTCATTTTCTCATCATTAATCCTGATGTTTCGGAAGTCAATGCCTTTCCGGGTGAATCTTATGCTGTCCGAAAAACTGTACCTTGTCTGAAGGAAATCAACTTTCAGGGAAGCATCCTCGACCATCACCGATCCTTCGAGTATGAGCTGCTTCAGCTTTCCGTACAATCTGGCTTTGCCTGAGCCAACGCCCCTGACATCTGAGGCAAAAGAGCTGACCAGAGGATTAATCACGTTGAGAGGCATCCGGAAAGTCTGAGCGGTAATATCTGCGGTCTGTGATGAAGGATTATAGATTCCGCTGATATCAAAATATTTTGAGCCCTGAAAATCGTTTTTAATATTGATGACGGCAACTTTACGCTGTGGGTTCCATTCACTCAATACCGTCACCGTACCATAAAGGTTTTTGTTGAGGGTAAAATCGCTTATATTGATGTCACTCTCAAACAGGACCTTGTCAAAAGCATCAGATACTGCAATACTGCCTTTCAAACGGCCTCCGAAGCTCATCCCGGGCGATCCGGAGTCCTTTTTACCGGAGGGCTTCTTTCTGTTGTTCAGGAAATCGAGGTTCAGTCCCTCAAAGCTTAACTCCAGCCTGTCCTGTGGTGATGAAGACAAGCGGCCATCAAGCCTGATGAAGTTGTTTTCACTGTTCACCAGCAGGTTCCTGAAAGTTGTTGCCGCAGAGTCTATAACTATCTGTGCCGGACTGATTTTCCACGGTGAATTGTCAACAGTAAGAGATGAGGGCAGCACGTCTATCGTCATGTATGGTCTCCGCAGTTCGTTGAGGCCGTAGAACGCTGTCGCCCTGATCTCACCGAGAGTCCGGCCTCCGTCATTGTTATTCCATAGTATGCCCAGATCAACCGTATCCGGCCGGCTGGTGGCGTTCAGGCTGAAGCTGACAAGCTTTGACCTTTCGGGAAGAAAGAGTGTGTCGGCGAGCAGCGAGATACTCATTCTGCCGTTGCTGACAGAACTTGTCACCGACATTTCCTTCAACCTGTTTCCGAATGCTTCAACTGCATCGGACCTGAAATCAGCCCTGAATTCGGAACTGGAATCCCTGAAGTAACCGTTCAGGGTGCTGCCGCTGGCGATGCTTACACCTGAACCGAAAAACTCATTGAGCTTATCGATATTCTTTATCCTGGCATTGAAGGAGAACTGGTTCGACATCTTTTCGCCGGCCGGTGTTGCAGCAGGAAGTGCAAATTTTGACGGAAAAAGCCCGGCAAGAATTGTCTTTGCCGAGAAGCCCAGCGCCGCAAATGTATGTTCACCGCGTATCTCAGCGTCTGCAAAATCTGATCTGAGCGACAGCAGTGGCGTACCTTCATCCTTTTCGGAACGGATAAGAAAGTCGTAGATTGAGATCTTCCCGTTCGAGTTCTCAAGGGTTGAATTAATGAGCCTTAGATCGCCATCAAGATTATCAATGTTATTACCTTTGAAGGTTGCGGTTATGAGTGCCGAAGCCCGGAAGATGGTATCCTTCCTGACCAGGTTAAGTCTGTGCAGCTCTGCGTTTGCCAGGTTCATTGTGAAGTCGAACTCCGGCAGTGTCTGTCCCAGGTCAAATCTTCCAAGTATATCCATCCTGATATTCTGGTCCCTGACAGCAATAGCTCCATCCCAGACGCGGTCAGAGTATTTCCCTTCAACAGCAACGTTGCGGTACAGATAATCATTTATCTCCACGCTGTCAATAACACCGTTAATGTTAGCCGACAGGTGCCTGAACGATTGCATTGACCCGTCAATATTGGCATGCAGCCAAAGGCCTCCGAATAATTCATTGTTTCTTGTAACATAAGCCAGATCAACATCACTGGCGTTGAGGAGGCCATTGAACCTGAAGAGATTCTTCCCGTCAGGTCTCAGGGAAAGGTCGGTGGATAAACTTCCCCTTTCTGTTGTAAGAGTACCGAATGCCACAAAATCGGTTGTGAATCCTGTGAAACTGCCGGTGAATGATATGAGGCCCAGATCATGTGCTATGACAGGCAGCCTGACTGGCCTGTTTCCAGGCAGAATGATCCTTTCGATGTCATCTGCCCTGGTGCTCAGGCTCGTGAAGTCGATATAGAGATAGCTGTCATTGATCGCCGGCAGGCCGGAGACATCAAAATCAAATTCGACCCTTGTTGAGGTTGCATATTCAATGGTAATATCCCGTCCTTTCATCTCTGCAACAGGCCCGCTGACCATTCCTGATATGATAACATCCTGGCTTAAACCTGCGACCGGTTTCACAAAGTATGCGAGATCGTGTATATTGAGAAGTGATTCCTTCAATATAATATCAAGTCTAACCTTATTCAGAAAATCGGAATATCCGGCACTGTCAGTCTTGAGGATCAGGACCCTGTCAGCCAGTATGCTGCTGGAGTCTGTCCTGAGGTCTATCTCCCTGAAGAAGAGTCCATCATCTCTTACTGACAGCGTCATGTTAAGTTTCTCACCCGTGAATCCTCCTGACTCCCTGAATGACACTTGTTTGATGGTCATACTGACCGAATCTGAGTTGATGGTCAGATCACGCACTTGTCCATCGATGGAGCTGATCCTCATGTCTCTGACATTAACACGGCCCGGCTGAACGCCGACGGTGTCAAGTGCATTTGAAAGTGAATAAGCTCCGTTAAACATCTCAATCTCCGCGAAGTTGATATTCAGGGACTTTGTTGTATCACTCTCACCGTCACCCTTCAGCCTGCTTATATACCATGAGAGGTTCATAATGCCTGCTGAGTCGGCTGCCATCCTGAAGTCAGGCTCATAAATTTCGACACGCCCGAAAATGAAGGTTCTCTCTGATGGCCTGAACTCCTTTATTCTCAGTGAAACATGGCGCGCATGGAGGAGGGTGTCGCGGTTCAGGTCTTCAATCAGGACGTCGTAGAGTACAATTTTCCTGAAGAAGGTGTATGATACTTTTCCAACGGAGATATTGGTCCCGAGTTTCTTAGAAACGTTATCGGTCAGCCATGAGACTGCATATGTCTGAAACTTGGGTGCACGGAAAAGAATGAACGAGAGCGATGCAATGATAAATAACAACGCAATCAGAAGAATAAGGTATCTGACAATTTTTTTAATAATTTTGGCCATTCAAATCTGCAATCCTGCTGCAGGCGAAGTTAATAAAAAAAGAACGAATTGAAGGTGACCTCAGCCATTACCATACTTGCGATAGAATCATCCTGTGACGACACCTCAGCTGCTGTCATAGAGGACGGCTATGTTCTCTCAAACCTGATTGCCAATCAGGAAGTGCATAAAGCTTTTGGCGGAGTTGTTCCGGAGCTTGCATCAAGGGCACATCAGGCTAACATTATCCCCGTTGTTGACCAGGCACTCTCCAGGGCAGGAAAGGTTCCGGAAGATATCAGTGCTGTGGCTTTCACCCGCGGACCCGGGCTGCTCGGGTCACTGCTTGTGGGCACTTCATTCGCGAAGGGATTCGCCCTGTCGCGCAACATACCGATTATAGAGGTCAACCATCTGCAGGCACATGTGCTGGCGCACTTTGCCATGGAGCACGGACGGGATAACCGCATTCCGGGCTTTCCTTTTCTCTGTCTGCTGGTCTCCGGCGGCCACACTCAGCTGATAATTATGCATGACCACTGTTCCATGGAGCTCCTTGGCAACACCATAGATGATGCAGCAGGAGAGGCCTTCGACAAGTGCGCCAAGGTAATGGGTCTGCCATATCCCGGAGGACCAGTGATAGACAAGCTTGCCAGGGAGGGGAACCCTCATGCCTTTCCCTTTGCGAAACCGAGGATACAGGGACTGAACTTCAGCTTCTCAGGACTGAAGACAAGCTTCCTCTATTTTCTGCGTGACAGATTAAAGGAAGACGAAGAATTCATTGCAAAAAATATCAATGACCTTGCTGCTTCATTGCAGCATACAATAGTTGAGATACTTATCGCAAAGCTTGTCAGGGCATCAAAAGAGACAGGTATTTCCGAGATTGGAATAGCAGGCGGTGTCTCTGCCAACTCGGGGCTGAGAAATGCAGCGGTGAGGGAGGCGGCAAGGAGGAGATGGAACCTGTTCCTTCCTGAGTTCAGGTATACAACAGACAATGCGGCAATGATAGGCATTACAGGTTATTATAAGTACCTCAGGTCTGATTTTTCAGACCACAGCGTTACACCAATGGCAAGGATGGCTGTTGAGTCAAACCGGAGCGGATCATGAAACTTTCAGTACCCTGCTACCGGTAATGAAACATCACGCAAAAAAAGTTAGTTTTACCAAAATTTCTTTTTAATGGAGGGGAAGACGATACAGCCAACAAGGATGACGCCTGAGGTGTACCTTGGGACTGAGGGAATTATCAGATTCCGGGGCCGGTCAATTTCTGAGGATTCCAAAGGTTTTTTTGATGAGGTGAACATCTGGATCGACAAATATCTCGTGTCGCCGGCCGAAACTACCACGGTTGAATTCAGTCTTGAGTATTTTAACTCAGCTTCGGCCAAGCAGATAGTTCTGATTCTGCGGAAGCTATTACTGCTGACACAAGCGCATAAGAGACTTACTGTGAACTGGTTCTACGAAGATGGGGATGAAGACATCCTTGAGAAAGGGGAGTATTATTCCACAGTGCTGGAGCACAGGTTCAATTTCATAAAGATCACCTGATCTCACATTGCTCCGGGTTTTTTATTTCGAATAAAAGGCCTCCTTACCGGGATAATAATATCGGCGGCGGGCAATCTCCTCGGGATAGATATAGTATTCAATATCTGCCTCTGCACACTGTTTCCCTTCCCCGTCAAAGAGGCTGCAGAGAAATCTTGCGCTCTTCTCTTCCTTTGCGGTCATAATTGCCTCAATACGTATCTTCCCCTTGCTGATGTATACCGGCTTCAGGTACCTTACTGTCATCGAGGATGTCACTCCTGAGGTGCCTGCCTTTATGTACACGGCCCAGGCGCCTGTTTCATCCATGAGGGTTGCTGCAATACCTCCGTGAAGCACGTTGACATAACCCTGGAAATGTGTTTGGGGCTCCCATTCTGCATAAAGACCTTGCTCATCTTCCTCGAAGCTAAGCTTCAAGCCGAAAGGGTTTCCTTCGGAACAGCCGAAGCAACCGTTCTGGTTATGATCGAAAGGATTTCTTATTTTAACTCTCTGAGACATTTTTCTTATTGTTTTTCTTTGCCTTCTCCTGTGCAATCCAGGCGCTCAGGTAAATAATTGAAATTGAAAGATAGATAATCCCTATCGTAATTGAAACCAGGGCGAGAGTGACCGAAGGCTCATCCTGCTCTGATGCAGCATGTCTGAGCCTGTAGGTATATCCGAAAACAGTCATCAGGATTACGGCGACAGCAAGACCAAGACCCAGGAATACTGTTGTACCGTCTATGACTGAGGTGCTTTTATATAACGGACTCTTCCTGAATGCAGCGTAAGTCGTCCTGGCATAGTGTTCTGCTCTCTTTCTTGCTTCAGCCTGCCTGTAGGCGACCCAAGCCTGGTAGTTCCTCATGACCTCTTCCTCCGTAATATTGCGTCCGTGCGGATGAGAGGTGAGATAGTCATATGCTTCCGTGACCCTGATAAACATCTCCTGTGCATTCTCAGACCGGTTACGGTCAGGATGATACTCCAGCGCCTTTCGCCTGTAGGCTTTCCTGATCTCATCCTCAGAGGCTCCCTGCCTGATGCCAAGCAACCTATAATATTCCCACAGATTCATACACAGGATTAAATTGCTAAATAAGGCTTTTTTTATCCACAGAGCTTAACTTCGCATTGTTTTCTAACCGATTATTCTATTTTTGAAGTTTATAATGAATCTAAATAAGCCTCCGGGTGACAAGCGATAATATTCTTATTGCCTTCGGGCTCACACTTTTTGCAGGTCTGGCAACAGCAATAGGGGGGGTGATCGCCTTTTTTGCAAAGAGAACCCAGACCTCTTTTCTTGCTTTCTCTTTGGGTTTTTCTGCCGGCGTGATGATATATATATCATTGACAGAGATGCTTACAAAGGCAGATGCGACACTCAGGTTGTCATTCGGCAATGAGAAGGCAGCATGGTTCACATTCATTTCATTCATTGGCGGCATTGCGTTGTCAGCCTTGATTGACAAGATACTTCCTTCAGAGGGAAACCCTCACGAACTGAAGCGTGTAGAGCAGATGAATCCTGGCCTTAACACTCCGGACACGGCCGAATGCGCAGGAAGAGGTCAGCAAAGACACGGCCGTCATTTTCGCCGTGACCACAAGCTGATGCGTATAGGTGTCTTCACTGCCGTGGCCATCGCCATTCATAACTTTCCTGAAGGGATAGCTACATTCATGGCTGCCATGTCTGATGTAACAATAGGGGTCAGTATTGCGGTTGCTGTTGCGATACACAACATACCCGAGGGTATTGCCGTCGCTGTCCCGGTCTATTATGCCACAGGTTCAAAGAGAAAAGCACTCCTCTGGTCTGTATTATCAGGTTTTTCTGAACCTGTGGGAGCTGCCGCCGGCTATTTCATCCTTACAATGTTCAGAACTGACATAATACTTGGCTTTGTCTTTGCCATGGTTGCCGGCATAATGATATACATATCGTTTGATGAACTCCTTCCGGCGGCGCACAAGTATGGCAAGCATCATGTTGCCATTTACGGTCTCATCAGCGGAATAATAGTCATCGGTCTCAGTCTCATCCTTCTCGGATAAGATCATAAATCCGGAGAGCAGTCCGGTCAGTGCCTTAGATCCTTTAAAGCCTCCGGCTCATGCTTGTGCCTGAATAGAATGGCGAACAGAATCGCCACAACAATCGCGTACCCGGCAAAGGATATCCAGATTCCCGGCCAGTCCTTGACCAGAGTTGCCGGATCTTCAAACCAGTTTTTGATAGCCTGTCCGGCAATTATATTTCCAAGTACGGCGCCTATCCCGTTGGTCATCAGCATAAAAACACCCTGTGCCGAGGCAGTGATCTTTGAGTCGGTGTTTTGTTCCACAAACAAGGCTCCCGAGATATTGAAGAAATCAAATGCCATTCCGTAAACAATGCATGACGTGATAATCAGGATAAAGCCTGTGACGGTATTGTCGGCCATACCGAAAAGACCAAAACGGAGCACCCATGCTATCATGCTGAAGAGCATCACTTTTTTAATGCCGAAATACCTCAGGAAAAAAGGAATTGAAAGGATAAAGAGGGTTTCGGAGATCTGTGATATTGAGAGTATTATAGTGGAAAAGTTATTAATGAGCTCCCCCTTGGGGAAGACGTTGTGATCCTGAAGAAAACTGTCGCCGTAGGCATTGGTAAGCTGAAGGGCTCCGCCCAGCAGCATGCTGAAGATAAAGAACAACACCATTTTCTTCTGACGGAACAGAACAAAGGCTTCCAGCCCCAGTTTCTGAACCCAGGTCTTCTTCCCGGGTTCATCATTTTCTATCCTTTTCACAACCGGCAGCATGAAGAATGAATAGAGTGCGAGGAAGAATGCGGAAACAGCTGATATGATGAAAGAGACCTTGATGCTGTATCCCAGACCCCATGGTTTGGTGAAGAAGTTTGTCACCCACATCGCCATGATAAATCCTACTGTACCCCACACCCTTATGGGAGGGAAGTACTTTGTGGGATCTTTGCCTTCGCTTTTAAGCAGTCTGAAACCGACTGAGTTATTAAGACCTATTGTCGGCATATAAAAGCACATTGCGAGGAGCAGAATCCAGAAGAAGGGTATTGGTGCCTCGATCAGAGGCAGAAAGCACATCGTCGCCCCGAACATCAGGTGCAGTATCCCGTAGACATAATTTGCCTTCCATTTATCGGCAAGAATCCCGAACAGTGTGGGCATGATAAGAGATGCGAAGCCCATTGTTGAAAAGACTAAGCCAAACTCAGCTCCGTTCCATTGTTTCTCCACGAAACCGTAATGACCCAGTGTCATCATCCATGCCCCCCAAATAAAGAACTGGAGGAAGTTCATTATGATAAGTCTGTTCTTAAGCCCCATATTGCTCTCTTTAATTGTGTCAGCTTTATTTGGTTCCAAAAAGCCTGTCTCCGGCATCGCCAAGACCGGGGACAATATATCCTTTTTCGTTCAGATGGCTGTCAAGGGCTGCAAGATATATGTCAACATCGGGGTGATCATTCTCCACCCGTGACACCCCCTCGGGTGCACCCACGATGCAGACTAGCCTTATTGTTGAAGCTCCTCTGTTTTTCACGGCAGTTATTGCAGCACTGGCACTGCCACCTGTTGCAAGCATAGGATCAAGTACCATTACAATGGCTTCGGAGAGTTCAGCCGGGAATTTTGCATAGTATTCCATCGGCTCCAGGGTCTCATGGTCACGGTACAGGCCTATATGGCCAACCTTTGCCGTGGTGATGAGGTTAGTTATTCCCTCAACCATACCGAGCCCTGCCCTCAGTACAGGCACGAGAACGATCTCCCTTGCAAGTTCTGATGAACTGCATGACGAGAGAGGGGTATCAATGATAACTTCCCTCATGGGAAGATCCCTGGATATCTCGTAAGCCATCAGACCGGCAATCTCATTGACATGCTGCCTGAAATCCTTGGTGCCTGTCTCCTTCCTCCTGATATGCGAAAGCTTGTGGTTGATCAGGGGGTGATTGATAAGTTTAAGCATCAGGCAGAGCGGATTTATTGTCCCCGGGCATCATGGTAAGATATGCTTCCTCCACGGAAACCAAAATTGCAGACGCCGTATTACTTTTCATCGCAATAAAAATTAATTGCCGATAAAGATAACAGAGTTCCGGAAAAAGAAAAAAGGATTTGAAGGAATGTGACCTCCTTATTTCGGGATCTTAAAGGTCAGTCCTACTCCGATAACTTCCTTGAACTGAGCGCGTTTGCCCCAGAGTGGTGCACCTTCGCCATCTTCCCCGACCTTTATGAGAATATCGTCATCATAGAGGAGGTGGGTAGTAATGGTTGCCGAGAGCCAGTTGTTAACCTTCATTATGGCAAGTATCTCCCAGCTGACATCTATATTCTGCGGGTTGTTGAGATAGTTGGAGAAGAGGTCAAGTTTCGATACCAGGTTGACATTCTTAACAATGTTCTCTTTCTTAAAGACAATATTGGCATATGCACCAAATTCTGCCCTGAAACTCTTCCCTGGCTCAACCCCGAATGCACCTGCCGAAGAGAGATCGTCATCCATGACTATTGTTGTCTTTGCCGTCAGCGGTGAAATAAAAGCCGTAAAGACCGGAGTTGGTTTGTAGTCCATACCAAGGGAGAATACAAGATAACCCGGAGCAAGAAAGTCAGAGATCTTGTTTGTGACATCAGGGTAGTTGTATCCTGCAGCGAACTGTGATTTGAATCCCAGAAGGGCTGAATAGTACCATGCTTTCCCTGCCTCAAGGCCATATTTGGAGAGAAAATCGATCTTGTCATCGGTTTTGACCCATTCAACCTCATTGCCTTTCTGCTTCATCTTACCGTAACCAACAGTAAGGTTATTGTCCCAGGCAGACCTTCCCTTCTTGTAGTTGGCACTGAATGCAGCAAGACCGCTTAGAGCAACCGAATTCTGGCCGCCTGCAGCCCAGTTGGTGAATGTGCTCTGTGCAATGTTAATTGAGAAAGCTCCGGTTTTGGTCCAGTATTTTACAGTATCAGTATCCTGGCTGAATCCGGTCGTTCCAATTGATCCGATCAGGAAGACAATCAGAATAATGGTGTTCTTTCTGTTCATTTCCTTAGGTTTAGGTTAGATTATGTTGAATTTTATCGGTTCCTCTGTTTTTTACTGATCGAGTGACCCGAATACCCTCTGGAGTATCGGGGTAATCCTGGCAGACACATCTTTTCTTATTTTCAGTTCTTCCCCTTCCATCTTGAGGAAGAGACCGTCAAGAGCCTTCCTGGTGAGAAAATCGTCAAGATCGGTCTTTACCGGTTTGAACCCGGCTAATTTCCCGGCTACGGAGTTGGCTAACAGGTTCCATTTGTCAGTCAGGGCGGTCCAGGATTCCCGGGCAGAGATGCCGGCAACCAGATCTTTTCCCGTTGAGAGACTGATCTTCGGTTTGTAGAGATTATACAGTTCATTGTATGTTGTGGTTCTGAGATACTGGGTTGCTGCATTATCAGATCCCTTCAGGATGCCGAAAGCATCAGAGACGGTCATTTGCGTTACCGAGTTTATAAAGATAGGAGCCGCCTCCCTGGCTGCGTCTTCAGCTGACCTGTTAATGCTCAGGACTACATCCTCTATCAGTTTGTCTCCCCCGGGGATTTTGCTGATATTATCCACTATCACCTTTGCTTCCTCCGGCAGGGGGATCTTAACTGCCAGATCGCCGTAATAGCCGTTTGTCGCCGACAGACGGCCGGCAGCGTTTGTGGCACCAACTTTCAGTGCCTCCTTCAATCCGTTTATCACATCAGCCTCAGTCAGTGCCTGAGAGGTCTGGACCGTGCCCAGCACCTGGGTCAGTTGCGAACATCCCGAGAGCATGACTGAAACCGCCAATAGCAACATTAATATATATTTCATATTTCCGTTTATTAAATCAATAAGGTAACAATTCCAGGAGACTGTTTGTTCTTCCTGTTGTCTCATCAGGGTTCGTAAATCATCTTTCTTGTCATTCCTCCGTCAACAATGATATTTTCCCCGTTTATGAAGTCATTGTTAACCAGGAATATACAGGCTCTGGCTACGTCTTCAGGTTTGCCAACCCTGCCTGATAAATGTTGTTCATGGTCTTCTTTCCTGAGCTTTCCATAATCGCCAGTCTCGATCCATCCGGGAGAGATGCAGTTTACCCTTATTCCGCTGCCGGAGTAAGAGGCTGCCATAGCATGGGTAAGTGCCACGATACCTCCTTTTGAAGCAGCATATGCTTCTGACTTGGGCTCTGACATGAAGGCCCGTGTTGATGCAATATTGATGATTGAGCCCCCTCGGCTTTTTATCATCAGTTTAGCCACTTCCCGTGAACAGAGAAAGGTACCTCTGAGATTTGTATTAATGACCGAGTCCCACTCTTCTATAGAAAGTTCTTCTGCTGATTTCCAGATGCCGAACCCTGCATTGTTTACCAGGACATCAACACCCCCGAATTCCTGCCCGGCTCTCTTCATCAGGAGGCTGATATCCTCAGGTTTTGAGATATCCGTACGATGGAAAAATGATTTACCCCCCGCGGCTGAAAGCATAGAAGAGGTTTCGAATCCGGCAGTTTCATCGATGTCGGCAATAATTACAGCATAACCCTCTGCAGCAAACTCAAGAGCTGTTGCTCTCCCTATGCCGCGGCCTGCCCCGGTAATGATCACAATATTCATTACGGGGTTTAGTAGTATGGCAAACCGGTTGCGGGATTAAGCTCCTTAACCTCGAGGATATCGGTGACAACGAATTTGCTCATTCCTCTCCAAGGCAGGGGACGTATATATTCCTTGT
>Ga0209262_10000616_pt1 | contig 15543 bp, 13 predicted proteins | sample Lowcelwee11metaG_FD_187171 | JGI IMG/M metagenome (GOLD analysis project Ga0209262, IMG submission 187171) | Freshwater pond sediment microbial communities from the University of Edinburgh, under environmental carbon perturbations - Low... | ecosystem: Environmental > Aquatic > Freshwater >...
TCGCTGAAGCCGCGCCGCTTGAGACCCTCGCTGTTGACCCCCCGCGGGATGGCCGGGTGACCACCCACCGTCAGATAGGTTGGAACATCGCGCGTGATCACCGACCCCATGGCACAAAAGCTGTGGGCCCCGATGTGGCAGAACTGATGGACCAGGGTGAAGCCGCCCAGGATGGCCCAGTCCTCTACCCTGACGTGCCCGCCCAGGGAGGCGGCGTTGGCCATAATCACGTGGTCGCCAATACGACAATCGTGTGCAACGTGCGTGTAGGCCATGAAGAGGTTGTCGCTGCCGATGGAGGTGACACTGGCGTCCTGAATGGTGCCGCGGTGGATGGTCGTGCCCTCGCGGATCACGTTGCGGTCTCCCATGGTCAGGCGGGTCTCCTCTCCCCCGTATTTCTTGTCCTGGGGATCCTCACCCACGGAGGCGAACTGGAAGATGCGGTTGTCCTGACCAATGTCGGTCGGCCCCCGCAGGACAACATGCGGCCCGATGCGGGTCCCGCGCCCGATGCGTACCCCGGACCCAACGACGCTGAAGGGGCCGACTTCGACCCCCGCCTCGAGCTCGGCGCCTGGGTCGACGATGGCGCTCGGATGAATCAAGCTCAGAATTCCCGCGCCGTGCACATGATGTCGGCGCTGGCGACCAGCTTCTCCGCCACAAAGGCGTCGCCGTGGAACTTCCAGATCGCCTGGCGAACGGCCTGCAGTTGCACCTTGAGGATCAGCTGGTCGCCGGGCTCGACGGGGCGCTTGAAGCGCGCGTTGTCGATTCCGACGAAGTAATAGAGCTTGTGGCCCACCTCGTCGGGCCGCGACTCCATGGCTAGGAGGCCGGTCGCCTGGGCCAGGGCCTCGATGATCAAGACCCCCGGCATGACCGGACGGACGGGGAAGTGGCCGGCGAAGTACGGCTCATTGAAGGTGACATTCTTCAAGGCGGTCAGGTGCGACTCGGGCTCGAACTCCAGGACCCTGTCGATGAGGAGAAAGGGGTAGCGGTGCGGCAGCAAGTCCAGCACCTTGTGGATATCCATCGTGCTCAAGGTCACCTCCAATGGGGTGGGACGGACAACGGGCCTGAGCGGCGCGCCTGACGGCGCCACCACCTCAGCCCCCGCCCTGCCCCAACGGTTGATCGTTCGTTGCGAGTTGTCCTTCGAGGCGCTTGAGCCTGCGGGCAAGGTCGTCCAGCTGACGGAACCGGACCACGGCGCGGCGCCACTCGGCGTTCGGCATGGCAGGGATGCCGCTGCTGTAGGCGCCTGGGTCCGGGAAGGAACGGGTCACCATGGCCATGCCGGTGAAGTGGACGTCGTCGCCGATCTCCAGGTGACCCGCCATGCCCACGGCCCCGGCGATGGTGCAGTTACGGCCGATGCGCGTCGAGCCCGAGATCCCGGAGCAGGCGGCCATGGCCGTATTTTCGCCGATGCGGACGTTGTGGCCGATCTGGATCAGGTTGTCGATCTTGACCCCATCGGCGATCACCGTGTCCCCCAGGGACCCACGGTCCACGGCGCTGTTGACGCCGACCTCCACGTCGTCGCCCAGGACCGCCCATCCGAGTTGCGGGACACGTAGCCAACGATCTCCCTCCCTGGCGAAGCCGAAACCCTCACGGCCGATGACGCACCCGGGGTGCAACAACGCCCGCTTGCCGACGATAGTCCCCTCACACAAGGTCACCCGGGCGACCAGGCGGCTGTCCTCGCCGACCTGGCAACGCGCCCCAATGATCGACCCGGGACCGACGAAGACCCGCGGACCGATCTCGACACCCTCTTCCACGACTGTGAGAGGACCGATCCAAGCGCTCGGATCGATGCTTGCGCAGTCGGCGATGACGGCGCTGGGGTGCCGGCCGCCCGCCACGGGGGCCGGCGGATGCAGCAGGCGTGCTGCGAAGGCGAACGTCAGGTGGGGGTCTGGGCTGACCAGGGCTGCGACCGGACAATCGGCGAGATCGGCGGCCCGGAGGATCACGGCTCCTGCGCTGGTCCGCTTCAGGTCTGGGCGATACTTCGGATCGGCGAGAAAGGCGACGCTCGATGAGTCGGCGTGGGTCAGTTCCGCCACGCGGTTCACCCGCAGGTCCAGGTCGCCGTGCAGGTCAACGCCCAGCCGCGCGGCCAGGTCTCTCAGCGTCATCTCCATGGCAATGCTCAGCGCACCCCCGGGACAGGCGAATCGGTCGATACGGGCTACTTGTGTTTGAACTTGGACTGCAGCCGTTCGATCACCTGCGCGGAGATGTCGATGCGCTCGCTGAAATACACCACGCCCTCGCTGACGATCAGGTCCATCTTCTGCTCCTTTGCGAGCTCCTGGACCACCTCGCGCACCTGCTGGACCAGCTTGGTACGCAACTCGTTCTGGCGAAGGGCGAAATCCTCCTGGAACTCCGCCTTCGCGTACTTCACCTTGCGGTCACGCGTGCGGATGTCATTCTGGAGCCGGGCGATCTCCTCCTCGCTCATGAGGGGACCGTCGCGCTCCAGGTTCTTCTTGAGCTCATCGAGCTTGGCCTGTTGCTCTCGAAGGGCTCGTTCGCGGTCGGCCACCTCGTCCTGCAGGGCCTTGCGCGCCGCCTCGTACTGGGGCGACTGCTCCACGACCCGCTCCGGATCGATCACGCCGATCTTGTACTCCAGCGCGGCGACGCCGCCTGCCGACAAGAGCAGCAGCGACCCGCATAGCGCGGACCCAGGTCGGACCCATTTGGCACTACCCCGCATGGCCCGGATCCGCCCTAGAAGGTCTGCCCGAAGGAAAACTGGAACATCTGGGTTTGGTCGCCCTCCTTTTCGTTCAGCGGGTAAGCCAGGCTGATGGAGAGCGCGCCCACCGGCGACAACCAGGCCACAGACAAGCCGGTGGAGTACCGCAGATCGCTCAGGCTGAAACCAGTGGGCGTGACCAGATCCGTATCCGTGGTCTCCCAGACGTTGCCGAAGTCAAAGAAGAGACCCAAGCGCAGCGTCTTGGCGAAATCCCCGTCGACGGGCGGCGGCGCGAATAGCTCCACGCTCCCGATCATCTTTAAATTGCCGCCCACCGTCGCGAAGTCGGGGTTGGTCTCCCGCGGGCCAAGGCTGCTCCCCTCATAGCCACGGACCGACTGCGGCCCGCCGGCGAAGAAATTCTCGAAGAAAGGCAGCGCTGTGAGGTCCCCGTAGCCGCCCCCGTAGCCGACATCACCCCTGGCGGACAGCGTGAACCTGCGGGTCAGCGGGATATAGGTACGCCCCCGGTAGCTCAGCTTGTAGTAGGTCAGGTCGCTGCCAGGCAGCGCCACCTCGGCAAGCAGCGTGTTGAGGGTGCCATCGGTCGGGAATATGGCAGTATCCCGGGTATCCCGGGTGTAGCTGGCGCTCAGAATGAAATCGTTGAACTTGTCGCCGTTCTGCTCGATGAAGTCCTGGGCCAGGACGTCGTCGCCGGTAGACAGTTTCGTGTACTGGTAGCGCAAGCCCAGCCCGGCCCGGCTCGTGTCGGTGATGGGCAGCCCGAAGTTCATGCCGAGCGTGCCCACATCCGTGCTGTACCTCGCCCCCACCAACTGATCGAAATCGGTGGTCTGATAGGACGCCTCGAACCCCCGGCTGATGCCGTCCACCGTGTAGTAGGGATTATCGAAGGCAAGGCGATAGAGCTGACTGGTCTGGCTGTTGTTGAAGGCAAATACGAGTCGCTTGCCGCTGCCTAGGAAGTTGTTCTGAGTCACGCTGGCGTTGAACAGGAAACCCCCGGACTGGGAGTACCCGATACCTGCCGCCAGGTTGCCGGAGGCCTTCTCGGTGACCGAGACCGCCACGTCCACCTGGTCAGCGGAGCCGGGCACCGCTGGGGTCTCGATATTGACCTCCTCGAAATAGCCGAGGCGCTTCAGTCGCTCGCGTGATTTCTTCACCAGATCGGTGGAGAACCAGGCCGTCTCCAGCTGGCGCATCTCCCTGCGCAGCACCTCGTCGCGGGTCCTGGTATTGCCCTTCATATTGACCCGGCGGACGTAGACCCGCTTTCCCGGGTCCACGAAGAAGGTCACCGCAACCTGCTTCTTCTCTTCATCGATATCGGGGATGGTATTGACATTGGCGAAGGCGTAGCCCTCGTTGCCGAGCAGCCCGGACACCCGCTCCGAGCTCTCGGTGGTGATGGCCCGGGAGAAGGTGTCCCCGCGGCGCAGGTGGATCAGGGGAAAGAGCTTTTCCGCCGGCACGGTCGGCTCGCCGGCGAGCTTGATATCGCTGACGGTATAGACACCGCCCTCGGAGATCACGACGGTGATGTAGATGTCCTTCTTGTCGGCGCTGATGGAGACCTGGGTAGACTTAATATCGAACTTGATATAACCGCGGTCCAGATAGTAGGAGCGCAAGGTCTCCAGATCGCCGGCCAGTTTCTGCTTGGAGTACTGGTCGTTCTTCGAGTAGAAAGAGTACCAGCGGTGGGTGCCCAGCTTGAACTGGCCGAGCAACTCTTCTTCGCTGAAACCCTCGTTGCCGATGACGTTGATCTGCTTGATACGCGCCGTCAGGCCCTCGGTGATCTCGATGCGCACGGCCACTCGGTTGCGCTCGAGGGGAGAGACCGTCGACTCGACGCGCACGCCGTACTTGCCGAGGGCGAAATACTGCTTCTTGAGCTCCTGCTCGATGCGGTCGAGGACCGAGCGATTAAACACCCGCCCCTCCGCCAAACCGATATCCTTCAACCCCTTCTTCAGGTCATCTTCCTTGATCTCGTTGTTGCCGGTGATCTTGATCTCGGCGATCGCCGGACGCTCCTGGACGGAAACCACCAGAACAGTCCCGTCGCGCTCCACCCGCACGTCGTTGAAGAAGCCCGTCTGGTAGAGGGACCGGATGATCGAGGCGGTGACATCGTCCCCGACGGTATCCCCGACCTGCACGGGCATGTAATTGAAGACGGTACCCGGGGCGATGCGCTGCAACCCCTCCACGCGGATATCCGAGATCTTGAAGACATCGCCCAAGGCCACCAAGGAGACCGCTAGCAGGACGAGGAAGGCCGCGAGACGGCCCTTGGCGACCGCCATCGGTACCGCGCGGATTCGGACCGAAGTTGCTCTGAGCAAAGGGACCCCCTGAAGTGTCAAGCGCCGCGGCCGCGGCGGCCTGCGTAAGGGTCGGTAGTATAGGGGAACGGCCCCCGCTAGCCCAGTAATCGGGAGATATCGACGTAAAAGGCCAGGGTCATCAGGCCCGCCAGCAGGGCGATGCCGATCTTCATGCCCTGCTCCTGCGCTCGCTCGGACAGGGGGCTGCCCTTGATACCCTCGATCAGGAAGTAGAGGAGGTGCCCGCCGTCCAGCACCGGGATCGGCAGCAGGTTGAGGACCCCCAGACTGATGCTGACCACGGCGAGGAACTTGAGGAAGGCCGACAGGCCGTAGCCGGCCGTCTTGCCCGCCGTTTCAGCGATGGAGATGGGACCGCTCAGGTTATTTACGGACGACTGCCCGGTCACCATCCGCCCGACCACCCGCAGCATGAGCCAGCTCATGTCCAGCGTCTTGGCCGTCGCCGCCCCCAAGGCATCCACGGGACCCAGCCGCACCAGAGTCCGGTAACCCTCGAACAGGGTCTCTGGGACCGCGACCGCAGCACCGATCTTACCGACGGACTGCCCTTGCTCTTCCTGGCGGCGCGGCGTGATGGCGAGGTCCAGCTCGGCCTCGCCGCGCTGGACGCGGACCCGAAGGGCCCGCTCCGGGTGTTGGCGCACGAGATCGACCCAGGCCTGCCAGGTGGCCACGGCCTCGCCGTCGGCCTCGATCACCCGATCCCCGGCCAAGAGCCCACCCGCGTCCGCCGCCCCGCCCGGCACCACCTCGCCGATCACCGCAGGCAACAGGGGCCGCGCCTGCGACAGCCCGAGCGCGGAGAGGATGGCCGGGTTCTCAGGCAGACTGGCCAGGGCCGACCCTGCGAGGTGGTGCACGGCCTCCTGTCCCGCCGCATCGCGGACCCGGACCGCCAGGTCCTCCCCGTCCAGGGCCTCGGCCATCAGGGCGAAGACAGCAGACTCCCAGGTCGGCGTCCGGCGGTCGCCGACCTGCAGGATCTCGTCGCCCTGGGCGAACCCCGCCGCCGCCGCAGCAGAGCGGGACGTGACCTCGCCCACCAGGGGGCGATCACCGGTCTCCCCCGCGACCAGCAGGCCCCAGAAGACCGCGATGGCGAACGCGAAGTTGAACAGGGGGCCGGCGGCGACAATGGCGCAGCGCTTCCACAGGGTCTGGCGGTTGAACGCCAGGTGGCGCTGGTCGGTTGGGACATCGCCCTCGCGCTCGTCCAGCATCTTGACGTACCCCCCGAGGGGCACGGTCGCTAGGATGTACTCGGTGCCGTCCGACCGGGCCGTGTGGCGCAACAGCGGCCGGCCGAAGCCGATGGAGAATCGCAGGACCTTGACGCCGAGGCGCCGGGCAACCCAGAAGTGCCCGAACTCGTGCACGGCAATGAGCACCCCCAAGGCCACGATGAAGTAGCCTGCGTAGGACAGGAATCCGGTGAGGTTTTGCATAGCAGTCTAGGTGACCAATGAGTTGACCCTTTGTTCCGCAGCCGCGCGGGCTTTACGGTCGATGTCCAGCAGGAAGGCAATCCCGCAGCCGTCCACGGCCGCGGCCGGCAGCCTCGCCAGCGTCTCCTCCACCACCTCGGCGATGGCCGTGAATCCGATCCGCCGGTCCAGGAAGGCGGCCACCGCAACCTCATTGGCCGCATTGAGTACAACCGGCGCCGTGCCGCCGGCGGCTGCTGCCTGGGTCGCCAGGCCCAGACAGGGGAAGCGGCCCAGGTCCGGCGGCTCGAAGTCGAGGCGTTGGACCGCGAAAAGGTCCAGCGGGGCGACGCCGGAGGACAGCCGCTCAGGCCAGGCCAGGGCGTGGGCGATGGGGGTGCGCATGTCGGGGTTGCCAAGCTGCGCCAGGACCGAGCCGTCGATGTACTGCACCAGGGAGTGGATGACGCTCTGGCGGTGGACCACCACCTGGACCCGCTCCGGGCCGGTGCCGAAGAGCCAGCACGCCTCGATCAGCTCCAGGCCCTTGTTCATCATGGTGGCGGAGTCCACGGAGATCTTGCGCCCCATGTCCCAGTTGGGGTGAGCGCAGGCCTGCTCCGGCGTGACCCCTGCCAGGGCGGCGCGGGGGCTGTCCAGAAAGGGTCCACCGGAAGCGGTCAACAGGATGCGCTCGACCCCAACGGTCCCGAGGCCCCGTTCAAACCCCGCAGGCAAGCACTGGAAGATGGCATTGTGCTCGCTATCGATGGGGAGGAGCTCGGCACCGTGGTCCGCCACGGCCTGCATCAGCAGGGCTCCCGCCACCACCAATGCCTCTTTGTTCGCAAGCAGCAGTCGTTTCCCCGCCATCGCTGCCGCCAGCGTCGGCACCAGCCCAGCTGCGCCCACGATGGCGGCCATGACGACCTGCGCTTCGGGTAGGACCGCGGCCTCCCTCACCCCGTCGACCCCCGCCAGCACCGCCGGCGCACCGGGAACGTCCGCCAGGCGCTCGCGGAGACGACGCGCCGCCTGCGGGTCGGCCATCGCCACCAGCATGGGGCGGAACTCGCGGCACTGCGCCAGCATGGTCTCGACGTCGCGGTGGGCCGTCAGTGCGACGACCCTGAAGCGCTCCGGGTGGCGCGCCAGGACATCGAGGGTGCTGACCCCAATGGACCCGGTGGAGCCGAGGATGGTGACGCCGGTCATAGCAGCATCTGCAGGCCGAGGGTGAAGACTGGGGCGGCGGCGGTCATGCTGTCGATGCGGTCGAGCATGCCGCCGTGCCCCGGTAGCAGCCGGCCGGAGTCCTTGAGCCCCCGGCGCCGCTTGAGCAGGCTCTCGAACAGATCCCCGGCCACCGAGGCGACGACCGTGACGACGCAGATCAGCACCAGCCCCAGCCCCTGTCCGAGCCCAACCCGAAGCCACCACGCAAGTGCCACGCCGCATGCCGCTGCGGCCACAAGGGCAGCATAAGCTCCGGCGCGGGTCTTGCCGGGGCTGAGCGCCGGGGCGAGCTTGACCCTACCCCAGCGCCGACCGGCAAAGTAGGCGGCGATATCCGCGGCCCAGATGAGCAGGAGGAGGCATAGAACGAGCACGGGTCCATTGGGCTGCACGGCATCCAGGTCGAGCAGCGCGAGCCAGGGCCCCAGGAGGACCAGCAGACCGAGGGCGAGGAGGCCAACGTCGGCGCCCTCGGCGCGGGGGATCTCGGCCACTCCAGCCAGGTACAGGGCGACCCCAAGCCAACCCAGGACCACTGGGGCGATGAGGTAGGGCCCCCAACCCGCGAGGTGGACCTGCCACAGGGCGGCGAAGCCCAGGGTCACCACCCCGAGGTACCCGAGACGGGCGAGGGGACTCGACACGCCCGCAAGGGTCGTCCACTCCCAGGCCCCGAGGAGGACCACCAAGGCCAGAACCAGGGCCAGCCAGCCGGTGGGCAGCCACAAGGCCGCGGCCAGGACCAAGGGCCCCAGGGCCAGCGCGGTCAGGGTCCTCTGGCCAAGGGCGCTGGTCGCGGGCAAGGGGTTAGCTCCTCCCGCTGCCCGGGGCGCCGGCGATCTGCTCCGCCGTCCGCCCGAAGCGCCGTTGGCGCCCGGCGTAGTCCGTCAAGGCACGACCATAGGCCGATGCGTCAAACTCCGGCCATAACAGGTTGGTGAAATACAGCTCCGCGTAGGCCGACTGCCAGAGCAGAAAGTTGCTCAGGCGCTGCTCGCCGCCGGTGCGGATGAAGAGGTCTGGGTCCGGGCTATCGGCGAAGGCAAGCCGCGCCGCCACCGCGGCCTCGTCGATCGCTTCGGGGGCAAGCTCGCCGGCGGCCACGGCCGCGGCAAGCCGGCGAGCGGCGCGGGTGATGTCCCAGCGCCCACCATAGTTTGCGGCGATCTGCAGGATCAGGGCCTGGTTGCCAGCGGTCTGCTCCTCGGCCCCTGCGATGCGCGCCTGCAACTTGTCAGGGAATGCACCGCGCTCCCCGACCACCACCAGGCGCACGCCGCTTTCGTTCAGCCGCCTGACCTCGCCGCGCAGCGTGCTCATGAAGAGCTGCAGAAGCACCGAAACCTCGGCGGCGGGGCGACGCCAGTTCTCGCTGCTGAAGGCGAAGAGCGTGAGTACGCGCACCCCCTGCCGAACGCTCTCCTCGACCACGGCCCGCACAGCCTTGACCCCAGCACGGTGACCCGCCGTCCGGGGCAGGCCCCGCTGCCGAGCCCACCGGCCATTGCCATCCATGATGATCGCAACGTGTCCTGGCATGCGCCCGCCGGTCTGGGCGACCGTGGGATGCTGAGTGTCGTTGTCCACGCTGAGGATTCAAGAGCCCGGGAGGCGGGTCAAATCGCCATCAGATCGGCTTCCTTCTGCTCCAGTACATGGTCGACCTCCTTGACGTACTGGTCGGTCAGCTTTTGGACGATCTCTTGGCCACGGCGCTCATCGTCCTCGGAGATCACCTTCTCCTTGACCAGGTCCTTCAACCCGCCGTTGGCGTCGCGCCGGATGTTGCGCACGGCCACGCGGGCCTGCTCGGCCTCGTGGCGGGCCACCTTGATCAGGTCCCGGCGACGCTCCTCGGTCAGGGCCGGCATGGGCACGCGAATGACGGTCCCAGCGGTGTTGGGGTTCAACCCGAGGTCGGACTGCAGGATGGCCTTTTCCACCGCCTGGACCATGTTGCGCTCCCAGGGGGTGATGGCCAGGGTGCGCGCGTCCTCCACCGTGACGTTGGCGACCTGCTTGATGGGCATGTCGGAGCCGTAGTAAGAGACCATGACATGATCGAGCAGGGAGGGGTGAGCCCTGCCGGTGCGGATCTTGGCCAGCTCGTGCCCCAGGGCTTCCACAGTCTTGCCCATGCGGGCGGCGGCGTCCTTCTTGATATCGTCGATCATGTCAATCCCCACTCTCAACCAGTGAGCCGACCGGCTCGCCCTGAATCAGGCGCAGCAACGCGCCCGGTTCGTTGATGTTCATGACCCGCAGGGGCATCGCGTGGTCGCGGCAGAGCACGATGGCCGTGGCATCCATCACGCCCAGCCCCTCCCGCAGGGCCTGGTTGTAGGTCAGACGCGGGTAGAAAACCGCCGACGGATCGGTCATCGGGTCGGAGGAGTAGACCCCGTCGACCTTGGTCGCCTTGATCAAGACGTCCGCCCCAATCTCCACCGCACGCAGGCTGGCCGCGGAGTCCGTGGTGAAAAAGGGGTTGCCCGTCCCAGCGGCGAAGACCGTCACCCGCCCCTGCTCCAGGTGCCGAACCGCCTCGCGGGCGCTGTAATCCTCACACACAGGGCCCATGCTCAGGGCAGACATGACCCGTGCGGGGATCCCGATGCGCTCAAGGGCATCCTGCATCGCCAGGGCGTTCATGACCGTCGCGAGCATCCCCATGTGGTCCCCGGTGACCCGGTTCATACCCGCGGCAGCCAGCGCCGCACCGCGGAAAATGTTGCCGCCGCCGATGACCAAGGCCACCTGGATACCGGAGCCAACCAGGTCACCCACGTCCCGGGCCATGCGCGACATGACCTCGGGATCGATACCGTGACTGCCTTCACCCATCAGCGCTTCGCCACTGAGTTTGAGCAGAATACGTCGAACGGGTGTGCTTGCCACGGGAAGCGCCTCGCCGCAGGAAGGAAAGGGATGCCGTGCCTGGACTGGGAGGACCCCTCAGGTCCCGCGCACCTGGGCCATGACCTCTTCGGCGAAGTTTTCCGAGCGCTTTTCGATGCCCTCACCGACCTCGATGCGAGAGAACCGAAGCACCCTGGCGCCGGCCTGCTTGAGCAGCTTCTCGACCGTCTGGTCCGGGTCCTTGACGAAGGGTTGCCCGAGCAGAGTCACCTCTTCCAGGTACTTGCGCACCCGCCCGTCGATCATCTTCTCGACAATGGCCTCCGGCTTGCCGCTCTGCAGCGCCTGGGCGCGGAAGATGTCCTTTTCCTTCTCCAGGGCCTCCGCCGGGACCTGGGAGGCATCGACGCAGAGGGGGTTGCTGGCCGCGATGTGCATGGCCAGGTCCTTGCCGAGCTGCTCGTCCCCGCCCTCCAGCTCGACCACCACGCCGATGCGCACCCCGTGGCGGTAAGCGTACAAGACACCGGAGACCTGGTCGAAACGCACCAGGCGGCGCAGTTGGATGTTCTCGCCAATCTTGGCGATCAAGGCCTCGCGGGCCTGATCGACGCTCCCCTCTGTGCCCGGCATCGGCTGCTGGGCAAGCGCCGCGACGTCGCCCGCGTCGCCCGCCAAGGCGTGCTCGGCCGCCGCCTCAGCGAAGGCCTGGAAGCCCGCATCCTTGGCAACGAAGTCGGTCTCGCTGTTGACCTCTAAGACCACGCCGCGCTTGCCGTCGGCGGCGATCTTGATCACCACCACGCCTTCGGCGGCGATGCGTCCCGCCTTCTTGGCCGCTTTGGCCTGCCCCGACTTGCGCATCGCCTCGATGGCGGCATCGATATCGCCGCCGTTCTCGGTCAGCGCCTTCTTACATTCCATCATGCCGGCGCCGGTGCGCTCTCTCAGCTCTTTAACCAATGCGGCTGTTACGGCCATGACCACTGCTCCTGTTCCGGATGCTCTCGGATACTCGACGAAAATAGAATTCTTGCCTTAGGGGGCGGCCGCCCCCCGGCGTTTCGGCCCTCCCTGGCCCGATGCGCTGGCGCTCGGAGCACTAGGCCCCGGCCTCTCCGGCGGGCGCGCCGCCCGCCTCGATGAACTCGTCGCGCCCGGCACTGCCGGCGGCGGCGGTATTGCGCCCATCGAGCACGGCGTCGGCCACCCCCTTGATGTACAGGCGCACGGCGCCGATGGCGTCGTCGTTGCCGGGAATGACGTAGTCGATGCTGCTGGGGTCATTGTTGGTGTCAACCACCCCGATCACCGGGATGCCCAGCTTGTTGGCCTCGGACACGGCGATCTTCTCGTGGCCGACATCGACCACGAACAGGGCGTCCGGCAACCCGTCCATGTCTTTGATACCGCCGAGGCTCTGTTCCAGGCGCTCGCGCTCGCGGCTCAGCCCCAGGGCCTCCTTCTTGTTGAAGCGCTCGATCGACCCATCCTCGAACATCGCCGAGAGCTCTTTGAGGCGCTTGATGGACTGGCGGATGGTCTTGAAGTTGGTCAACATGCCGCCGAGCCAACGGTAGTTGACGAAGGGCATAACGCAGCGCGAGGCCTCCTCGCGGGTGGCCTCGCGCGCCGCCCGCTTGGTTCCGACGAACAGGATCTTGCCGCCGTTGGCGGCGAGGGACCCGGCAAAATTCATCGCATCCTGGTAGAGCGGAAGGGTCTTCTCCAGGTTGATGATGTGGATCTTGTTGCGCTGGCCGAAGATGAAGGCCCCCATCTTCGGGTTCCAATAGCGGGTCTGATGGCCAAAATGGACTCCCGCCTCCAGCATCTGACGCATGGAAACATCGCTCACGGACTGACTCCTGACTGTTTGGGTTGAACCTCCACGCGATCCCATGGAAAAACCCGCAAGGCGGGCACCCGATCCCATGTGTCGATGCGTGTGTGGCTTTTCGAAGGCTGCGGCATTGCCGCCCCGACGATCTGTGTGCGGAGCGGATTGATCTGCCGTAACCACCTAAAAATAAAGCGAAAAACCCGCGTTTTTCGCTTCGCTTCCGGTACCCCGCGCGGCCCAGCGTCCCGCCAAGGGGCTGGTTTGCGCGGCGACGACCGGTCTTATACCATAGCCGGCTTCCCCCCAGCAATTCCCTCGGCCATTACAGGACGTCGAGCAGCCCCGTGGACGCAACGACCTACACCATGAGCGTGCCTACAAAAAGCCCCGACGAGATCGAGAAGATGCGCGTCGCCGGCCGGCTCGCCGCAGAAGTTCTGGAGATGATCGGCGAACATGTGCTCCCCGGTGTGACCACCGACGAACTGGATGCGATCTGCCACGACCACATCGTGCGGGCGCAGGGGGCCATTCCAGCCCCGCTGAACTACCGCGGCTTTCCCAAGTCCATCTGCACCTCGGTCAACCACCAGGTCTGCCATGGCATCCCAAGCAACAAGCGCCTGAAGAACGGCGACATCCTCAACATCGACATCACCGTCATCAAGGACGGCTACCACGGCGACACCAGCAAGATGTTCTGCGTCGGCGAGCCCTCTATCCTGGCCAGGCGCCTGGTCAAGATCACCCAGCAGGCGATGCGGCTTGGGATCGCCCGGGTGCGCCCGGGGGCGACCCTCGGGGACATCGGGCACGCCATCCAGCAGTACGTCGAGTCACAGGATTGCTCGGTGGTTCGGGAATACTGCGGTCATGGCATTGGCCAAGAGTTCCACGAGGAGCCGCAAGTTCTGCACTACGGTAAACCGGGAGAGGGCCTGGTCTTGGAGCCCGGCATGTGCTTCACCATCGAGCCCATGGTCAATGCCGGCAAACGGTTCATCAAGCTGCTGCCCGACGGCTGGACCGTGGTGACCAAGGACCGTAGCCTCTCGGCACAATGGGAGCACACCATCCTGGTAACCCCGCAGGGGCACGAGATCCTCACCCTGCGGGCGGAAGAGCGCGAGGAGTTGGGACTCGCATGAGCGCCGCGGCGCCGGTCCTGTTCGGCACCGGCACGGGCAACCCGCCGTCGACGGACCGGAGCGATCTGCTCAAGACCCTGCGCCAGGGGTTGCGAGAAGCGCGGGCCGCGCTCTTCGAGCGTTGCGACCTCGGCGAGGCGATCGTGGACCTGGTCCATGCGCGCAGCGCGACCACCGATGAGGCTCTGCGAACCGCTTGGGACCACCATGTCCCCGCCGGGCAGCCCGCCGCTCTGGTGGCCGTCGGCGGCTATGGGCGCGGGGAACTGCACCCCTCGTCCGACGTGGACATCTTGATCCTGGTCGCCCCCGAGGCTCAGGAATGTCTGAGCGAGCCCCTTGGCGATCTAGTCCGCTTCCTGTGGGACATCGGGCTCGAGGTCGGCGCCAGCGTGCGCACCGTCGAGCAATGCGTCGAGGCCGCCCGAGACGACGTCACGGTGATGACCAACCTCATGGAGGCTCGGCTACTCGCCGGCCCAGCGAGGCTCTTGGAGGAGCTGCGTGCAGCCACCGCCCCCGAGCGGATCTGGCCGAGCGACGCCTTCTTCTCTGCCAAGACCCGGGAGCAACGCGCCCGCTGGACCAAATTCGGCGACAGCGCCTACAACCTGGAACCCAACATCAAGGAGAACCCCGGAGGGCTCCGCGACATCCAGATGATCGGCTGGGTCGCCAAGCGCCACTTCGCGGCTGAGACGCTGTATGAGCTGGTAGACCACGGCTTCCTCACCGAGACCGAGTATGCCGCGCTGATCGACGGCCAGGTCCTGCTGTGGCGCATCCGCTTTGCACTGCACCGTCTGGCCGGGCGCCACGAGGACCGGCTGCTGTTCGACTACCAGCGCACCCTCGCCTACCAGTTCGGCTACTGCGACGGGGACAACAACCTCGCCGTCGAACAGTTCATGCAGCAGTACTACCGCACGGTCGTCGAGCTGAATCGCTTGAACGAGATGCTCCTGCAGCTCTTTCACGAGGCCATCCTGCTGGGCGATGCCCTCGGCCCCCCGACTCCCATCAACCGCCGCTTCCAGGCCCGCAACGGCTACATCGAGGTCACCTCCGACGCGGTCTTCCGGCGCTCCCCCTTGGCCCTGCTGGAGATCTTCCTGCTGATGGAGACGCACCCCGACCTGTTAGGGGTGCGTGCCAGCACGATCCGCCTGATCCGCGAGCACCGCCATCTCATCGACGAGGGCTTCCGCCAGAGCCTTCCCGCCCGCAGCCTCTTCATGGAGATCCTGCGGCAGCCTGTCGGCATCACCCACGCCCTGCGGCGCATGAACCAGTACGGCGTGCTGGCCGCCTACATCCCCGCCTTCGCCAACATCGTCGGGCGCATGCAGTACGACCTGTTCCATGTCTACACCGTGGACGAGCACACCCTGATGCTGCTGCGCAATCTGCGCCGCTTCACCGTCCCCAAGTTTGCCGCCGAGTTGCCCCTGTGCACGGCCATCGCCAAGCGCATCCCCAAGCTGGAGCTGCTCTACCTCGCGGGACTCTTCCACGACATCGCCAAGGGACGCGGCGGTGACCACTCCGTCCTCGGCATGCGCGACGCTTGGGACTTCTGCCAGCTCCACGGCCTCAGCGAGTTCGACAGTCGCCTGGTCGCCTGGCTGGTCGAGCAGCACCTGACCCTGTCCATGACCGCGCAGCGCAAGGACATCGGCGACCCCGACGCCATCCAGACCTTTGCGGCCCATGTTGGGGACACCAACCGGCTCGATTACCTTTACCTGCTGACCGTCGCCGACGCCCGTGCGACCAACCCGACGCGGTGGAACATCTGGATGGATGCCCTGCTGCGCGACCTCTATCACGCCACCCGGCGTGCGCTGCTGCGCGGCCTGGACAATCCCCAAGCCCAGGACGAGCTCATCGCGCTGAAGCAGCACGAGGCCCTGCGCCTCAT